>MDTA01031683.1_pt1 | contig 10950 bp, 8 predicted proteins | sample 811151 | NCBI WGS metagenome assembly MDTA01 (sample SAMN05326648, study PRJNA326480) | marine metagenome | isolation source: seawater | place: Indian Ocean: South | collected 2010 | reverse complement strand
TGATTAATTTTTCAGAATTTTTATTTGCAATTGTAGGATTATCACTAACAGAAAACCTTGATATTATAGTAGAGTCATTTTTATTTACGTAGTTAACAAAAAAATAGCCATTGTTTGCATAATCTGGATGGAACGCTAATCCTAGTAAGCCCTCTTCGCTTCCAGGGGTTATTGATCCATGAACTCTATCAGTTATATCAAGAAATGGTTTTTTACTATAACCCATATTTTCAATAACATAAATAATTCCATTTTGATTGACAATAAATAAAGGTCCTCCATCTATTGCTTGGGAAACAAATAGCGCTTTTGGAGGTACCGTTGCAATCTTTATTAATGCAATATTTGCATGGACTATACAGAAAATGGATATTGTATATGCTAAAATAATATTTTTCATTATTAGTATTTATTCAATGATATTTTTTAAAAACTCATCCTCATTGATAATTGTAATCCCTAAAGATTTTGCTTTTTTTAGTTTTGACCCTGCTCTTGACCCTAGTACAAGATAGTCTGTGTTTTTAGTAACAGAAGATGACACTTTACCTCCTAATAAATTTATTTTTTCTTTAGCAGTTTGCCTATTTAGTTTTTTTAGGGTACCTGTGAATACAAAGGTTTTTTTATCCAAAATATTATTTTGTTCTTGCCTGTTTACTAGGATGACAAGACCCTTTTTAAAACAATCTTGTACTATTTGTACATTTAATTTATTAGACCAGAAACGTATCACTTCTTTTGCGACTTTCGGCCCGATACCATCAATGGTTTCTAAATCTTTCTCAGAAGTATCCATAAATAAATCAATATTACTAAAGAAATTAATTTCAAATAATCTAGCTGCATATTCACCAACATGTCTTATCCCTAAGCCATAAACAAATTTTGCAAAAGAGGTTTTTTTTGATAGTTCAATTTCCTTTATCAAATTATTTGAAGATTTATCACCAAATCCATTAAGCTGTGATAAGTGATTTTTATTAAGTGAAAATATATCACTGATTGATTTTAGTAGGTTTAATTCTACAAGTTGATTTACTACTTCTTTGCCTAGCCCATTGATATCCAAAGCATTTTTTGATGCAAAATGAATGATTCTTCCCTTAATCTGCTTAATACAAGAAATATTTCTGCAACGTAAAATGGTATCATTGGGTATAATTTGGATTTTTTGTTTGCAAACAGGACATAATTTTGGCAATCTAAATGGTTGTGAATTTCGCATTCTTTTATTTAAAATTACTTTGATAACCTTTGGGATTACATCACCTGCTCTTTCTATTAAAACAGTATCCCCAATTCGGATATCTTTTCTAGAAATTTCATCCTGGTTGTGAAGAGTGGCATTTCTTACTGTAACTCCGCCTACATGTACTGGTTCAAGTTTAGCTACAGGCGTAAGTGCGCCTGTTCGTCCTACTTGAATTTCAATATTATTTATTCTTGTTGTTACTTGCTGCGCTTTAAATTTACCAGCGATTGCCCATCTAGGAGATCGACTTCTAGTACCAAGTTTTTCTCTTAACACATAATCGTTGATTTTAAACACAGTACCATCTACTTCATAAGGTAATTCATTACGCATATTTTCAAGTTTTTTATGATATTCAATGATTTGATTTTTATTTTCAACTTTTTTTATCAATGGATTAACTGGAAGACCCCATAGCTTTATCTTTTCTAAAAAAGTCAAGTGATTTTCAAAGTGGAAGTCTTCAACAAAACCTAAATCATAAAAAAAAACAGATAAATTGCGACTGGCTGTTATTTTAGGATTTAATTGCCGTAAACTTCCTGCAGCTGCATTTCTAGGGTTGGCAAATAAGCTTTTACCCTTAGCAACTTGATATTCATTTAAAGTTGCGAATTCCTTTTTAGACATAAACACCTCTCCACGAATATCAAGTCTTTTTGGAGGAAGTATATTTTTATTTCTTAATTTGAGAGGAATAGAGTTAATTGTTTTTATATTATGGGTAATGTTTTCTCCTATATAGCCATCCCCGCGCGTAGAGCCATGAATTAACGTACCATTTATATAAACTAATTCTACACCCAGCCCATCTAATTTTGGCTCTGCAATATAAGAGAAAGATTCCATTCCTAAATTAGTATTGCAGCTTATAAGAAAATCTGCGAGGTCATTATTACTCATTGCATTTTTTAGTGAGAGCATTGGTATTTTATGTTCAAGTGTCTCAAAATTACTTATTGGAGATGCACCTACTCTTCTTGTTGGTGAAGTATCAGTTATATAGTCTGGGTTTGTTTTTTCTAGATTTTGCAGCTCTTTAAATAATAGATCATACTCACTGTCTGAAATACTAGGGTCATTTAATACATAGTAATGATAGTTATGCTCATTAATGGCTTTACGGAGGGCATGGATACGTTTTTTTGGATTCATTGATTCAAACGTGATTTTTGTTTAAAATATTCTGCTGGATTGATTAATAATTTAGCAACCGGTGCAAGGTCGCCCTTATCATTTATTGGTGTTCCGTAATGTGTTTTTTCTGTTTTTATTATAAAATAATATTTGATATGTGTAGCTGGATATACTTTGGGATTATACACAAATCTATATAGACCGTGTTTCCCTTTTAGTGGGAATTCTTGGTAATAATTCATTGTATTTGTTTTAAAGAAAAAGTTTGCAGATAGAACTGAATCATCTGGTATCTCTGTTATGAAATCTAAATTATATGAACGACCTTGGAATAATGGTTTTGGTGGGGTATGGTAAAGGCGTTGGTTTTTAAATAATCCAGGATTATCGTCTCTAACTTGTTTCTCAATTTGCCCATAAATGATAAAAGACGATATTAAAACCCCCCCAATTAGCTTTGTAAATGTATTTATAATCAATTTAATGTTAAATTTATTTTCTTAACCATGGCTAACAATTAATGGCTAATAATTATTTATTATTAAACAATTATTTAACCATTCCTTTTCAGTGTTTTTACCATCAATAAAAAATTTTTTAGAACAATCCAATTTTGATTCAGCCATAACTGGAAGAGCATTGGTAAAAAAATGTATGAGGACAACAGAATGTGTGAATTTAGTTTTAGCAATATTTGCTAATTGATTTATTGCTTTAAAACTAAATAAAAGAGCGTCGTTAACAAATTTTGGATTTGTTCTGATTTCTATTTGGAATATGGTTTGAGTAGCTTGAACATAAAAACTGTGATTTATAAGTTCAGGAGCTTTGCTTTCTGCCCTAAAATATTCATTCATCATTTTTATTATTTCTTTATCTCCATACTCTATGTTTGCAGCTATAATGATCTGCAATAATGTAATTTGGAGAATCAATATTTTCATCATTCAATATTCTAGGTTATTAAAAATAGCATTAGCAAGGGAAAAAACATTATCCTTTTTGTTTTGTATATGATTTAAATTACAAATTCAATTTGTTTTTTGTAGAGTTGCAATAAGACTCACAATATTGGTACTTTTGGTATATATACATAAGAGAAACATTAATGATATATCTATTACAATTTTTAATACTCTCCATAAGTCTTTTTGGTAGTGATGTTACAAAGACATCTATAGTTAGTAATGAACATGGTTTCATTGATTATGCAAGCCGTATTATTGTTTCTAAGGGATCTGCATCTATAGTTGCAAGAGATGTTTCTCAATCCGGCTTTCAAATCACAGAAAAGAATATTAATCTTTCAAAAGGAGAAGCAAAATCTAGAGCACGACAAAACCTTCTTGATTTGGTTAAGTTAGTAAATTTTGATGGTAGAACTGTTGGTGAAATCGTTCTTGATGACCCGCTTACTGAAAATAGAATTAACACACTTGTTGGGTCCGCATATCAGCAAGGTGAGATAGAATATTTACAAAAAAATGAAGTTGCTATTTCACTTGCCATCAAGATGTCAGGTCTTGCGGAAATACTTGTGGATGCAAAGGGTCACCTTAATGAGAATCTTATAGAGTCAACATATCTCATGACAAGGAATTCTACTCCTAAAAGCGAAAGGACATCAGGGGTTGTTATTGATGCCAGGAATATTTATCATGTACCTGCCATGGTACCAAAGGTTTTTAATGAAAATGATAAACTTATTTATGGGCCACGGCACTATACAAGATCAAGGTCAGTGAATAGGGGGCCAATTGGATATGCGCATGCAATGGATGATGGAAATGTTCGGAGAAGGGTTGGTAATAATCCAATCATGGTAGCAGCAGTAACAAGTGATGATACTGTTAATTTAACCGTATCTAATATTGATGCAGAACGTATTAGAGATGCAGAAAAAAAGTTTGGTGTATTAACAAATTGCAAAGTTTTAGTCCTATTAAAATAAAACCTTGAAATACCTTAAGTTTTCGATAAAAACATTCTTTATGATTTCTTTATTTACAAAGGTCGTCCTTTTAAAAGGATGACCTTTTTTTGATATTCTATAATTATATATTTTATATTTTTATTATCAATTATGAAAAAAGCTGTTTTATTATTATCTGATGGAACAATGTTTAAAGGGTACTCGTTAGGCGCTAAGGGTGAAACAATTGGTGAGGTTTGTTTTAATACAGGTATGACAGGTTACCAAGAAATTTTAACAGACCCATCTTATTGTCAACAGATTGTTACTATGACATCTCCTCACATAGGTAATTATGGAGTGAATAAATTCGATGTAGAGTCCAAAAATATACAAGTCGCTGGTTTTGTAGTAAAGGAAAGTGCAAAAACCCCATCAAATTGGAGAGCTGATATTTCGATTTCTGATTATTTATATAAACAAAACATTGTTGGTATAGAAGGAATAGACACTCGTGCTTTAACGTGTCTCTTAAGAGATAAAGGTGCTATGAATGGTATAATTTCTACTCAAAACAGTTCTGTAGAAGTATTGAAAAAAAAATTAAATAGTACTCCCAGCATGATTGGTTTAGATCTAGCCAGAAAAGTGACATGTAAAGAAAAATATATTTGGTCAAATCATTCATCGAGTAAGCTCAATGTGGCAGCGATTGATTATGGTATTAAACATAATATTTTAAGAATAATGGAGGAAAATGGGTGCAATATAACAGTTTTCCCTGCAAACACAACTTCATCTGAGTTAAAGAAATTTTGTCCAGATGGTATTTTTCTTTCAAATGGCCCTGGTGATCCATCAGCGATAAAATATGGTATTAAAACTGTACGAGAAATGCTAGGAGTCGCTCCAATTTTTGGAATTTGTTTAGGCCATCAAATTCTTGCAATAGCACTTGGAGCGCGAACCTATAAATTAAAATTTGGGCATCGAGGCATCAACCATCCAGTCAAAAATTTAGAAACTGGCAATGTTGAAATTACAAGTCAAAATCATGGCTTTTCTGTAGATTTGGATTCTCTTCCAGATAATACTATTTCTACCCATATTAATTTAAATGATAATACCTCTGCAGGTATAAAATGCGATGAGTTGGCTGCCTTTTCAGTTCAATTTCATCCTGAATCAAGTCCAGGTCCACACGATAGTAGGTACTTGTTTAAACATTTTATCCGCTTGATGAAAAATGCCAAAAAGAACTGATATTCATTCAATCCTTATTATAGGTGCAGGACCGATTGTTATAGGGCAGGCATGCGAATTTGATTACTCTGGTACTCAGGCAACAAGAGCATTAAAAGAAGAGGGTTATAGAGTAATTTTAATAAATTCTAATCCTGCAACAATTATGACAGACCCAGAGCTTGCAGACGCAACCTATATAGAACCATTAACTGTTGAATATATAGAAGCAATAATCAGGATAGAGAAACCAGATGCTATTTTACCAACAGTAGGTGGCCAAACTGGTTTAAATCTTGCTATGGATCTTCATCGAAAAGGTATTTTAAAAAAACATAATGTAGAATTAATTGGAGCACAAGTAGACGCTATAGAGAAAGCTGAAGATCGAGAAAAATTTAAGGAAGCAATGGATTCAGTTGGTATTAATACTGCTAAAGGAGGATTTATCCATTCTTGGAAGGAAGCAGAGAAATATCTTGAAGAACTAACTTTCCCAATAATAATTAGACCTTCATTTACATTAGGAGGGACAGGTGGTGCAGTCGCATATAATCATGAAGAATATGAAAAATTAATTCCAAAAGGTCTTCAGGCGAGCCCAATAAATGAAGTCTTAATAGAAGAATCTTTGCTTGGATGGAAAGAATTTGAGTTAGAGGTAATTAGAGATTGTCGTGATAATGCAATCATAATCTGTTCTATTGAAAATATCGACCCTATGGGTGTACATACTGGTGATTCAATTACAGTGGCACCTGCAATGACCTTATCAGATAAAGAGCTTCAGCTTATGAGGAATTGGTCTATTTTATGTTTAAGAACTATAGGTGTAGAAACTGGTGGGTCTAATGTGCAATTTGCTATTAATCCAAATGATGGTAGATGTATAATTATAGAAATGAATCCACGGGTTAGCAGGTCTTCTGCGCTTGCCTCAAAAGCAACTGGATACCCAATAGCGAAAGTCGCTGCAAAACTTGCTGTTGGATATGCATTAGATGAAATACCTAATGATATCACAGGGAAAACACTTGCTGCATTTGAGCCAACTATTGATTATATAGTTACAAAGGTTCCAAGATTTGATTTTGAAAAATTCCCAAGTGCATCTGGTCATTTAGGGGTACAAATGCAAAGTGTCGGGGAAGTGATGTCAATAGGAAGAACTTTTAAAGAGTCTATACAAAAAGCCTTTCGTTCCTTAGAGGTTGGGTTAGATGGTTTAGAGGCAAAACCAATCATGGAAACTGATCCAAATTTGATGCGATCAAGATCTTTAGATATGTCTGCACTTAGGTATGCAACTAGTTTTAGATTGCTAAAAATTCAGCAAGCGTTTAAAGAAGGAAAATCCGTAAAGGAAATTTATTCATTAACAAAAATTGACCCTTGGTTTTTAAACCAAATTTATGATCTTGTTTTATTGAATAAAGAGTCTCCATTGCTCCAATTAAAAAAACATGGCTATTCAGATTCTCAAATAGGACGTATGATAGGTTGTTCTGAAAACAAAGTTCGTAAACTAAGAAAAACTAATTTTATTAACCCCACTTATAAAGTGGTTGATACGTGTGCAGCAGAATTTGTTGCTCAAACGCCATACTGTTATTCTACATATGAATCTGAAAATGAAATTCAGCCATTAGAGGGAGAAAAAATAATTATCTTAGGTGGCGGTCCAAATCGTATAGGGCAAGGCATTGAATTTGATTATTGTTGTGTGCAAGCAGTATTTGGTCTTAAAGAACAAGGTTATAAAACAATAATGATTAATTGTAATCCAGAGACCGTAAGTACAGATTTTGATTTAGTTGATCGTCTTTATTTTGAACCAGTTACATATGAAGATGTATTAAATATAGTGGAGTTTGAAAACCCTAATGGGATTTTGGTGCAATTTGGTGGGCAAACTCCTTTAAAAATAGCAAATGCATTACATAAAGCAGGTGCTCCTATCATTGGCACTTTACCTAGAAACATTGATTTAGCTGAGGATAGAGAAAAATTTGCTGATATTTTAAAACAATTAAATATCCTATGCCCAAAGTATGGAACTGGTCGTACTTTAGATGAGGTATTGTTGGTAGCAGAAAAAATTAGTTATCCAGTTCTTGCAAGGCCAAGTTATGTTTTAGGAGGAAGAGCAATGGAAATTGTATATTCTAAAAAACAGTTGATTGATTATATAGCTAGGTCGGCAGATGTTACCGAAGGTCACCCAATTCTTATTGATGAGTTTTTGGAAGATGCTTTTGAATTTGATGTAGATGCGATAAGCGATGGTAAAGAGGTATATATTGGTGCAATAATGCAACATATTGAAGAAGCTGGTATACACTCAGGTGATTCAGCATGTGTTTTACCACCTTATAGAATCACAGCCGATGCATTAGAGGAAATTGTAAGAATAACTAAAGAGCTGTCTATCCGATTGCAAGTTGTTGGTCTAATCAATCTACAATTTGCCTATAAAAATGGGCAAGTTTATGTTTTAGAGGTAAATCCAAGAGCAAGCAGGACAATCCCATTTGTGAGCAAGGCCACAAATACTCCTCTTGCCCGCATTGCAGCGCAAATAACAGTTGGAGCAAAACTTAAAGATTTTCAGCTAAAGGATTGGAATGAAACTCCTTATATATCAGTAAAAGAAGCTGTGCTTCCTTTTAATAAATTCCCTGAAGAATCTATATTCCTTAGTCCTGAGATGAAGTCAACTGGAGAGGTGATGGGAATATCAAAGACATTAGGGGAATCTTTTAAAAAAGCATCACTAAGTGCTGGTAATATCATTCCTGATGAAGGAACTGTATTTATTTCTGTGAACGATTCAGATAAATTAGAGGTTATCTCGATTGCCAGGGATTTAATTGAAATGGGTTTTAATATTGTTGCAACATCTGGCACTGCTAGGGAACTTGAAAAAAATGGAATAAAAATAAAATCAATATTTAAAGTTGGAGAAGGTAGGCCTAATGTAGTAGACAGTATAAAAAACGGACAGATTAATTTAGTTATTAATACACCGTTAGGAGCACAATCTCGTTATGATGAAGAATCAATTGGAAGAGCGTGTATTCAACACGGAATTGTTGCCATAACTACACTATCTGGAGCGAGTGCGGCATTAAGAGCAATTCGATCATCAAATACTATACAATTAGATTCAATACAAAATTATCATTGCTAAACTTCATGTTTGCTTATTCTAAAATAATTCAATAGTATTTTTAATCGCAATCTTATCGATTAAGAATAAAAGAAAAAAAATCAATGAATAAAGACATACCATTAGATCAAATACAGGAGACTGAAATATCTACGGCTGAGTTGAATCAGGTCATAGAATCGAATAAAAATCTTTATGATAAATTAAATGCCTTGCCAGAGCTAGAGTCATTGGACAAAATTGCTATTGAGGAAGATAAAAAGTCTGAAGAAAAAGTAAAGTCTACTTTTATTATTGATCAATTAAATAAAATTAAAGGTATTTATGATAGTAACGAGTTGTTTCGATATGCTTCATGGGCACTTTTATTAATTTTTGTTTCCACAACAGCACTTACTATCCAAGAATATGATATGTTTTATGATAGTATGATTGAAGACGTAGAGGGATCTTATACTTTTGGCAAAGAGCCTAATTGGCTAGATACTTTTTTCCATACGTTTTGGTGGTCAATAGTAACCTTCACAACTGTGGGATATGGGGATGTAAGTCCAATAACTCACGTAGGAAAATTCCTTACAATAATAATAATGCTATTAAATTTTGGCGTTGTCACTCTCCTGGGTGGAGCTGTGGCTTCTGTATTGGTTGCGCAACGACTAAAAGGAGATGATACATTGGATGAAAATAAATTTAATGGCCATTTGGTCATAGCAGGGTGGAATAAAACCGTTCCATCAATTTTAAATCTGATTGAAGCAAATAAAGACTCTAACCCAATAATCATTTTGATAAATGAAACTGATAAAGAAGTCGTTCAAAGAGCGACTGCAGGTTATGATAGGCTTGACATAAACCATATACCAGAAAATTTTACAAATGAAGTTGTGTTAAAAAAAGCATTTTTAGATAAAGCAGGCACATTTATGATTTTACCTGATAGCTCTGGTTTGCTCCCACATGAAGAACCAGATGAAGATAAAACAGTTCTTACATGCCATGCAGCAAAGGATATTGCTGAGTCTTGTAATGTGATTGCTCATGTTATCAATATAGACCATGTTTCACATCTGCAACGAGCAGGAGCAAATGAAATCGTGATTCCTGATGAACATGTACCTCATCTTCTTGCAAAGCATGTGACAGACCCTGGTGTACCACAATTTTTTGATGAGCTAATTCTTCAAGAGGAATCGGATAAGGGACTTCAGGAAGTTGCAATACCAAAATCTTTAAGTGGGCAAACACATAACAAATTATCTGCTTTTTATAAATTTAAATATGGGTGGTTATTAGTAGGCTATGCTATTAGGAAAGCAGGGTTTAGCCTTGATGATCAGATGGGAGAAAGTGGCAACCCAATTATTAGAGAAATGATTAAAGAACAACTAGATGGCGCTGGAATAAATTTAACTAGTGATGAACATGTAATTGTCGAAATAAATCCACCAGATGATTACGAGGTAGATAAAAAACACAGTGCTTTAGTTTTGAGGTAATGAAATGAATCCAACAGCAGAACAAATACAAAAAATAAATCATTTTTCTAAGATACCCTTGGAATTATGTGAAAAAATTGCTGCCGCCGTAGAAGTTATCGAGTGTGGTCCAAAAGAAAAGCTCTTAAATGAAGGTGATACTGGAGACACAATGGTTTTAGTATTTCAAGGTCAAGTAGAAGTCAGTAAGAATATGATGGTTAAAACCCCTAGCGGATTTGCAACATCGAGAAAACCAATTATTCGCCTTGAAACAACTGATCCAAAACCAGCTTCTAAGCCTATCACAGAATCAACAGTTTTTGTTGTAGAGGCCCCAGCATTTGGGATAGGAGAGTTTTCTCTTGTATTAGATAATGCTATTCGAACTGCTCATGTACACTCTACAACCTCTTTAAAATATGGGATTTTAAGTCTTGATGACTTTACTAATATTGTTAAAGAAAATCCAGAAATTGGAGGGGCTGTATATTTTGAGGTAGCGAAATCTGCTGTGAATAACTTAGCTACAGCCAGCGGTGATATATCAAATTTGACTCAAGCTTTCTTTTTTGCTCTTTCAAGGTAAATTTAATTTTTTAGTTTGAGTTTTTTACCAGATTTAGGTTTGTTTATCTTAAAGTCTAGGCCCCATGCTTCAATTGCGTGGTTTATAAGAGTAACTTCATTCTCATGAATAAAGTCATCTGCGTTAGCTATATTTACATAGCATTCTATAAGTTGACTTAAATTATTA
>MDTA01180057.1_pt1 | contig 10951 bp, 17 predicted proteins | sample 811151 | NCBI WGS metagenome assembly MDTA01 (sample SAMN05326648, study PRJNA326480) | marine metagenome | isolation source: seawater | place: Indian Ocean: South | collected 2010 | reverse complement strand
GAATAGAAGAGATAGATTCTTTACCGCGCTTTCCAGTAGGAATTGAAGTAAGAGATTATGAATAAAATTTTAATTTAATATGAAAATTATATTAAATTAACGTTCATATTTTTAATAATAATTATAACGATGTTTATCACATTCGCTACCTATCCCAAATATAATCAAAACTATTATCCAATCTACGCATATAGCATAAAATACGTTAAAAGGATGCCAGCTAATACTTTCGTCAAATAAATCCCCTTTTTGAAGTAAATGATTTATAGTTAGAAATAGATGCCAGTTTAGACAAAACCCAATATATAACAATGCTAAAACTATAGCTGTTTGAATCATTCTTATCCAATGTTGTAAATATGTTTCTGAATTATTAGAAGATCTTGTATTTTCTATTGTAATTGTAATATTAGGTGAAGGATTGATAATAATTTGTTCTATTTTTTCTTGATAAGGTTTGCATAAAATACATTCATTTGGATATTGTACACCTTTTTTTTTGCGAATATTACTTTCTGTTTGAAAACAAAACTTACATATTATATGATCTTCTTTATTTTCAGCCCAGCATTTCAATTCAGAAATATTTTTTTCAGCATATAATTCAAAACATATTTGACATTCTTTTATAGGCTCTACTTTTGAATTCATAAATTTTCTTAGTTTTTAGTATTAAAAAAATCAATTTTTTAGTACTACTTATAATTTAAATGCTTTTTTTGATAGTAATGCAATGATTACTAATAAAATTGCAATGATTACAATGTAAACAGTTTTATCATTACTATATATCTGTTTGCAAATATCACAATCATTTACATGATGAGATATTTGTTTACAGCACATCCCATCACAATGACATCCATGCTTATTTCCAGAATTATCTTCATCTTCATCTTCATCTTCATAATGTTCTATTGTAGTTGTTTGAGGAGGTTGTTGCATTGGACTTCTATAATAATGCTGTTGTTGTTGAGTTTGAAAATTTTCTACTGTTTGTTTAGACTGATCAAATAAATCTAAATCAATTAAATTTCGAATATCTGTTACGTTCGCAGCCATTTTATATAATATACGAAAATATTATATTAATAAAATTTCTTCGTTTTTTTGTTTATTATGAATAACATAATTATAATCAGATATTAAATACGCATTTTTTTCTTTTTCAACTATGTCATTTAAAACGTCCATAAAATCACAGTCTTTATAACTTTCATTATTTATCTTCTTCTTATCATATTTATATACAATAACTATTCCTTTATCTATAAGATCTTTATATTTCTTGCTCTTTTTAAAAACTTTAAACTGTTCATAATTACCATGTAATGAAATTTTGACTTTATCTATTGTAGGTTTTATTTCTAAACTATCTAAATCATCAACATCTTTGTAAACAATTTTTTTCCGTGGTAAATCTAAATCTATCTCTTTTAACTCATAATGATTACTTTCATTCCACGTAAATACTGGTATTACATTTTTTTCACTCTCTCCAAATGCATGTTGCATGCTACTACCAGGATAATACACATTATCAAGTGTTTGATTTGAATGAATATGACCTGAAATAATATCTGGGTATTTTTTATCCCATTTATCTCCATCTGATGATATGATTGCTCCCATTTTACATCCGTAAAATTCTTGATGACAAAAAATTGTTTTATATTCTCTCCAATTTTCAAACTTAGATATCGCTTCTATAAACCTACCAGGAGGTACATAAGGACATAAGAGAAATTCATTATTATGATCTACAACATCATCTACTACAATTACATTAGGCCATTCTTTCATAGCATTCATCCAATGATTTTCAGTTAGAAATTGTTGATTATTTATTAAATCATGATTCCCTACAATTACATATGTTAATGTAATTTTACTCATTTGCTTTACAAAGTGATATGCTTTATTAAGAGGCGTAGTATGAAGTCTTTCGTGTTCGTGTAGTAAATCTCCTAAAATTACAATTAAATCAGGAGTCTCTTGAATACAAAGAGACTCTATACGTTCAAGAAACATATCAACCTCTTTTATATTCGAAGTCTTAAAATGAGGATCACCTATAGCTAATACTTTCATTTGTATTATAACAAAAATGAAAGTATAAATTTCAATTTTTATAAAATCATAAAATAAATGAGTGATTTAGATAATAAAAGTAAACAATTAACTGAAAAAGAGTTGATTAATTTAGGCGGAATTATTGCATTGAATAAGAAAAAAGAAGAAGATAAACAAAACAAAATGATAGAATTATCTAGTTTATTAGAAGAAATGTTTCAAGAGATTCCAGATATATTAAAATTAGATAATAAAAACCAAATATGTAATAAATATAATACTTGGATCCAATTATATTTACCTCGTTCAAAAGAATATATAAAAATATTAAATAAAGAGATATTATTTATGAAAAAAAATCGACAAGAAAATAAAGAAATTATAGATGAACAAAAACAAGAATTAAATGATTGCATTGAAGAATTTGAAATCTGTGAAAAAAATCATCGTAATAAAATTGCATATTATGAAAATCGTATCATGAATTTGCGTCACAAATGTATTATAAAAAATCGTAATATAGAAATTCTTATATGTATAATTTTTTTTACAAATATAATAAGTGTTTCAGGATATGAAAATAATATATACCTGTTAAATTACTTATATAATTTGATTTATTTAAATGATGTCATTTTATTTTCTTTAATGATAGTTTCATGTTACTTAATCAATTTTGCAAAAGTCAAATTATCTTAATTTTTATTATTATTAATTAATAATAAAAATTTCTAATTGCCTTGTTCAGAAGATGGCGCATTACCTTCAGTTGAAGTGTTGTCTGCTTGTTCGGCTTGTTCGGCTTGTTCGGCTTGTTCGGCTTGTTCGGCTTGTTCGGCTTGTGGTTGTTCGTGAACTGGAGAGGGTGGATTTACTGCATTTTCAGCGCTCTCGAAATCATCTGGATTGATCGTATCAAGATCACTCTTGGCACGTGGACGTTTTGCCTCCTTCTTGCTGTTTAGCTTATGATGACGAATCATATGATTCAAAGATGTTGGACTCTGTTCGTTAAGTAGATCGATTACTTTACGCAATGAGATACGATTTCTGTCACGATCTTCAAGATGCCAAGAATGACAAGCCTTCATAACAACATATTCATCTTTAGGAACAGTAACATACTTTTTCTTGATGAATCGGCGAATGTAATTACTATTGATTTGCTGAGCAATTTCATAAAGAGAGTTTTCATACTCATCGAACGTATCAGCAAATCGAGGATAGAGAAAGTAGAGCATGTTAGTCTGTTTTTCATCCATCCTAACTTGAAGATACCTAAATTTAATACTTGGTTCATTACCTCTCGCGTTAAATAGATTGTAGTAATCATTGTTCAATAGCTTAACCTGAAAATTACGAGGACCATATGCTACGACACCCTGAATCCTTTCAAATCCAGATTCATTTACATATTTTTCTACATCGTCAAAACTCTCAAATCTATGACGAACTGGATATGGGAATCCACACGTCTCATTCATTGAAAACTGCTCTCCGCAGTCTTTAAACGTTCCAACATGATAGACAACAGGTGTCTCACTTGCTGAACATACAATACGATTATCAAACGTATTGCAAACGATAAACATATACTGATATGTTTTATTAAGCGTATCAAAAAATTTGTCGTATACTTCTGACTCCTCGCATTCTCCAATATTATTACGGATGTCAGATCCTTCCTGTCTGTATTGAAATTCTACTGCATTTCTAAACATCTGGCCAAAAGAATCTTTGCTTGACCATTTACTGTGAAATGCATCGATCTTACGATTTGTAGTTACATACCATTTATCGCTCCAGTTAAATACTCGCAATAGTGCTCCTTCATATGAATCATAAAATTCGTAGTTCTGAAAATCATCCGCAAATAGCTCAGTAAACTTACTCATCTCTTCAGATGGAAATTCAGGAGTATATGGGAATCCCTTGAATACAAGCGTATCATTATTAAAAATAACACCTCTGCAATTTTTTACGAGATCAGTATCTTCTGTGGTACATTTGTTATAACAGAAGAGGCTAAGACTATTATCCGCAGTAGAATCGCATAGTCTGATATTACTGTTGGAAGATACAGATTCTCTCGTAAAATTATCCATAGATTGTTCGGTGTTTGAAATAGATTGTGTTTGTGACATGATATTGTTATATAATTATTTCTAACTATTTAAATTAAAAAATCATTTTTTTGATTTTTTAATCTGAAAATTTAATCTGTTACTTATATTTTAATATTAAATAACCTGTCAAAATACCTAAACTATTTGCTATTATATCAAATGCAGCATTTCTTAAAAGATTATCTACATCACCACTTGTAGTCCATTTTTCACATAACTCTGAATTGTCTTCTCCAGATAAACATTTTCCAAAAAATGTCAATTCAACAGCTTCCCACATAACACTTACTATTAAAAGTATATACCAATATTTAGGAAAAACTAAAGTTAATAGTACGTAAGTCAAATAATGTGATATACGCCATCCTGTTAAAAACGAACTGTTGAAAATTTTCTTAGATAATGCACTTCCAATTTTGTCATTCATTGCGCAATATGCTGTAATACCTGCTATACATAATAAAACAATTGCAAATATTATTTTATTTTTATCCATTTGTTTAATTATATACTACATAAATTATTTTTTAGATAAATTAAAAAATTTATGCATGTCACTTGGATTTGTCTCTAAAACTAATGGAATATTATTTACTTTACAATATTCGAGAAGATAAAACAAAGAATCCATGTTTTTACCCCATATCAATCCTTCTCCTATCAATTCATGTCTATCTTTTCTACTTTTTAGTGGAACTTTTGAATCATTAAGATGTATTAATTTTAGCATTGAAATGTCAAATAGATCAGTAAATTCTGTAAACATTCTTTCTACTTCTGAAACTTTAGATATGTCATATTCTCCATAACCAAAAATATGAGCAGTATCTACACATATTCCAATATATTTCTGTTTTTCTGACACTACATTATCATAAATTGTTTTAAGTTCCTTAAAAGTTGTTCCAAGACTGGTGCCTTGACCTGCTGTATTTTCCAGTAATAACTTAGCATTTTCATCAAAATTAATCATACTAATACTTTTTGCGATTGTTAATAACCCTTTATGCCTGTCAATATGGTTACCAGGATGTAAAATAACACCATTTCCTTTTATATTAAAATTAGAAACTATATTTAACTCGTATTCAAGAGATTTTATTACGTTAAGAGTTTTATTATCTTGATCTGTATCTCCATTCCATGCCAATATATCTTTACTTCCCGCTAAATTATAAAGGTATGGAGAATGAGTAAAAACAAATGTAGGAAATCTTTCAAGCAATTTCTTTGCTTTATCTATATCTTCTTTTGATATTACAGATCTGTTAAAACTTTTTGGATTACCCATAAACACTTGAAACGCATACATACCATTTTTAATTGCAAATGATATAGTATTTTCAAAAGTTTTGTTCCATTGTACATGAGAACCAATATTCCATTGCAAATCATGAACTGCCATTTTAAAAAATAATATTATATTAATATTATTTTTCAATTTTAAAATTAAACTTAAACTTATTCGGATGCTTTCTTACGACGAACTACTTTCTTGACAAGTTTCTTAGGAGGAGGAGTAGCTGGTCGTTCTTCCTCTTCTTCCGAGTCTGAAATCTCTTCAGAACCAGATTCATTTTCAGACTCTTCATCATCATCACCTTCTCCTTCACCTCCCGCAAGTGCATCACGCGCAGAACTATTAACAGATACCTTCTCAACAGCAACTGGTCGAGAAATTAGCTTCTTCATTCCACCATCAAGAGTTCTAACAACTGCTTCATACAGCTTAACTTGCAGAGAAACTTTAGTTCCAATAAAAATTGACTCTACTTTAATTGCACTTTCTGCGTAACAGTATTTCTTGAGAAGAGTCAGAGGATCAATATCTTCTCCAGTGTTTGCATCAGTAAAAATAGTAGAAATAGCATTAGTCTTAGATGAAGAAAACAGTTTTGCGTAAAGAGTCGGACCACGACCTTCAACAATCTTACCCTGCTCACGTTTCCAGTAAAGAGGATTAAACTTCTTTAGATCAGACATATCCAAATCATATTTACCAATCTCATCCTTTACGCTAATTACATGTTCCTTGCATCTATCAACGATGTTATCAAATGTGTCAGTCCATTCTTTTTCTTCTTCAGAAGCACCATTCTTATTCCAAAGACAGAGAGGAAGAGTATATCCATTTACCTTTCCACTCTGCATATCCGTATTCTCCTGAACACCGAAACTAAAAAGCTCAGTAGTCGAAAGAATCAAATCTCCCATAGAACCGTCAGAATTCTTGGTTCCAATTTTAATACGTTTGTAAGTCATTTTACTTCCTGGAATAGTTCCGACTTCTGGTTTAGAGAAGAACATTTGAGAAGTGTTATACCCGGAGGCGTTCGTAAGTTGTGTAGATGTCATTTTATATTATCTGATTTATATTTTTATATTAAAATTAAAAAATCATTTTTTTTATTTTTACAATATAAATGAGTAATAATGAAGATACATTCTGTGTCTTAGAAAATGATAAGATACTTAATGAAATCAGAGAAGATATTAACAATTTAAGAACTTCTTGGAAGGATGACATTAAGCAATTGAGAACTCAATTAAACAAGTTAGATAGATCAATAGATGATATCGATCGCAAATATAATACAATAAAACCTGAAATTAACGCATATTCGTCAAATATACACTTATTATTAACACAAATATACGAACAACACAAAACAAATATTACATATTCTAACATTTTTAAATTATCATCTATACCAATTATAATGTTAATTTTGAAAAAATTACTGTAGACCATGATATTATTAAAATGATTAAAGATATAAAACTTAAAAATGCAGACATATCTTTTACCTTTTTACTAAGCATGTCATATTCATAACCTATTCTATCAATTGTTTTTTCAAATATAGTGTTTATTAATTCTGAATATAGTAATAATAAACAAGATCCGTACAATCTAAAGTCAAAAGGAGATATTGCAAATGATATAATTATTAAAAAAGATGTAACTAAAAATACTTTCTCAAAATTTTCATCTTCTAATGCATAATCTAAACCATTAAAAGCAATTAAAATTTTATTTATCATTTTATAAATAAAATTCGACTATTTAAATTAACTACTCTGAAGTTTGGTGAAGTGATGCTGAATTCTCTTCTGTAAAGTGTAATACGTAAGAGGATCTTTTTCATCACTGCTGATTTTAAGAAGTTTGCTCAATTTAGCATCAGGCATGATGATACGGCGATCTTCAGGATTCTGCAAGTTTTTCTGTTTGATGTAATCGCAAATAAATTTGGTTACATCTACACGAGATCGAGGAGCATCGGCTTCCCATCCGGTAAATTTAGACATGTCAGAACTAATCTGAGCAGGTGCTAAAAATCCAGATTTGTTATTACGAGGACGGTTGGAATTTTTTCTAACTTTCATTACACGAGTTCCATCCGATCGAAGCGTTTTGATACGTTTTACAATGCTTCTAAGGAATTTAACACCGGTAGTTTTACGAGATTTAGTATCAGCAGTACGAATACTTTCAATCTCTTTTTCTAATTCCTGTACAAGTTCATCAAAATCAGACAGAATACTATCTCTGTCAACTACACGACGAGTACGTTTTTTAGGAGCATCATCAGTCGTAGTTTTTTCAACTGGAGTGGTTTCAGTAATTTTAGTTTCTTCAACTACGGTAGTTTCTTCAACTGGAGTAGTTTCTTCAACTGGGGTAGATTTTTTTACACGTTTTTTGGTAGATGACGTGCGTTTAGTACGAGTTTTATCAGTTTTAGCTTTTCCAGGCATGTTATTTTTGTTATATATAACTTACCTGTCTTTAAGTCTCAATTATATTTTTATTTTTTTCAGTGTGTGTTTAAGTTTATTTAAATAAAAAATATTTTATATTTATTTTATTTAAATAATAATCATATAAAATAAAATAAATGGACAATAATAATGAAATAATAAGTAAGTTAAAATTTATATCACGTATAGACAAAGGAGAAAAAATAAATGTTCAAGGTCTCTTTTTACAAGAAGAAAGCTATCTTACAAGCATTTCACGTACTATATTAAGACCAGAATCACGTACAAAAACATTATCTTTTTTACAAAATGTTATTAATAAATCAATAGAAATAATTGTATCGTATCTTACTTCACATGATTACTCACAACATTTAATAGCTACAAATTTATTAAAAGATCTTGAAGAGAGTAAAAAAGGTTTAGATAATTTAAAAACTACATACTCAGAAGATGTAATGTTTTGTTGTAATATGGATTCTCTTATAGAGATGATTGACATAAAAATTTCGGATATTAATACAAATTATAATACCATAGTTGAAAATGGCAGTGTTGAAATTAACGAATAAATTTTATAATATTTTATATATATAAAATGAAATTAAATTTAACAACAATTATTATTGTAAGTTTAATATTTTTTATTATCTTAATGTTATTTTCAAACTATTTTAAATCTCAAGTAAATGAATTATGGCCTGATCCAACTATTAATAATATTAAATTAAAAGTATCAAAAGCAATGCCTCATTTAAAACCATATATAGATAATATTAAAATAGAAGCAGGTGAAAAATCTTATACATTAAATAAAAAGAAAATTAAAATTTGCGCTACTGATGAAAACGGAGAATATTACGATGAAGATTTATTAATTCATGTATTATTACATGAAATAGCTCATGTTTTATGCGACGAAGTAGGACATACACCTAAATGGGCAAAAATAGATGATGATTTACAAACTCTAGCAAAAGATATTGGATTAATTTCTAAAAAATTTAATCCATATGATCATTATGATTATTGTAAAATACCAGCAAAACAAATTATGAATTAATTACTTTTTAATCTATATGATGTTGTCATTCCTAATCCAAATCCAAATCCGTAAATTACTTTCTCAAAAAATTTTATAATTATTTGATTCATCATTATTATTTTAAATATATAATATTATATACTTAAAATGGTTAGTTTACTTGCATCTTTTGATATTGGTAAGAAAAATTTTGCATTTGTAATCGAAGAAGTTGATCTAACACAATTAAATTTGATACAAAATGTACCTGCTTCAAAACGTTATAATAAAGATGGAACTCCAACACAAGAATTTGATAAATTGTTAACAACATTATATAAATGCGGTAAAGTAATTCTTGTTCGTAATTTAGATATTACAAAAGATTGCGATCCTTCTAAATATTTTGATAGAAATCTTTTTATCAATATGCAAAATGTATTAGATGAATATATATCTTATTGGAATAGATGTGATGCATTTATAGTAGAACAACAAATGAGTTTTGGTAAAAATAAAAGCAATACTATGGCAGTTAAACTCGGTCAACATTGTCAAAGTTATTTTTTATTAAATTATGGAAAATTTAAACATGTTTTAGAATTTCCTGCATATCATAAAACACAAATATTAGGAGCTCCAAAAGCAGAAAGAAAAACAAAACCATTTCGCAAAAAATGGGCAATACAAAAAGCTTTAGATATATTAGAGTTACGTAAAGATGATAAAACATTATCAGATTTAACTACAAAGAAGAAAAAAGATGATATGAGTGATTGTCTTCTAATGACAATTACATTTTCTTACTTATGCTTTATTGATGGTAAAATTTAATGGAATTCTTTCATTTCTATCTTGATTATTATCATCTGTATTTTTACAAAGGTATATTATTAATGCTAATATTGATAAACTAATTCCTCTAGAAATACAAAACAATTCGCTATTATTCATTTATAAATTATAATATTTAATTTATAAATCTAAACTTACATAATTCTGTATAATACAAAATCATCTGGTGCATCTTCAAGAATTCCAGACATAAAATCCATTATGATTCCATTTCTTGATTCGTCATTATCTGGCAAAGCTGATACAAATAATTCTTCTACATTTACAGGATGATTACGTGATTTAAGATTATCTAAAATAATTATAACATCTAATAAAATTTTTACAAAACCTACTCGATTTTTATTATTTTCAATAATTTGCGAGTCTAAAAAACTTAAATTTTCATTAATAAAACTTACAAATCCTTCTGGCTGAGGCTCAGGCTGTAATCTTCGCAATACTTCTTCAATTTGATCCATATCATCAAAATTGTCTAAATCAGAAATTGCATATTTTAATTGTTCTAAAACTGCTAAACCTTTGTTATTTATCATTATATTCATTGTATTATACGTATCTTCTTGTTCTGATTCATTTTCAGAATTATTATACGAGTATTTTAATTTTTTATCACATTCTTTGCAACAAATTGAATCTTTATAAACATCATTATAACAATCACAATTTACACATAATTTATTGCAAATTCTAAATTCGTAATTATATTCCATTTTTATTATATAAATATAATAAAAATTATCTTTAAAAATTACATTTGATCTCTCTCAATCCTTTTACTTACAATCCTCCATATATGACCAGAACATTCAATTCGAGAAGGATATATCTGATTTACATAAAAATAACTAATGTTATTGTTTTTGTTATGAGAAAATCCACCAATCTTACCTCCTTCTGAACCATATACATATTTACACGCTTCATCAAAACCATCTTTTTTGAGAATTGCGTGATATCTTTCATATTCATCTAAATTGACAGTTTTCATAGCTTCTGCAACAAGTTTTAGATGATCTTTTTGTTGGTCTGAGACATTCATTTATATAATATTCAATTTTGCTTATAAATTATAATTAATTACTTGTAAAATCAGGTCCCATTTTTT
>MDTA01095533.1_pt1 | contig 10951 bp, 9 predicted proteins | sample 811151 | NCBI WGS metagenome assembly MDTA01 (sample SAMN05326648, study PRJNA326480) | marine metagenome | isolation source: seawater | place: Indian Ocean: South | collected 2010 | reverse complement strand
CTTCAGACTCTGATCCAGCTCTTCCAGGGCTAAAAATATTTGTTGAGTCACAAATCATTGCCGTCACTCCGTTGTCTCCAATTGCTTTTAATTTTTGCTCATCTATTTGAGTTCCAATTAAAGGATTTGGATCAATTTTCCAATCTCCAGTATGTAGGACTGTTCCCAAAGGTGTTTTTATACTTAAACCATTTGGTTCTAAAATTGAGTGAGTAAGTGTAACAAAATCTATTTCAAAATTTCCAAGCTTTATTTTGCTATTAAGCGGTACTACTTCTAAATAAGATGTAATATCGATTTTTTTTTCTTTGAATTTTTCTAAAATTAATGCTGCTGTAAATGGAGTTGCATATAATTTACATTTAAGTTCAGGCCAAATATGTACAACAGCTCCTATGTGATCTTCATGAGCATGTGTTAAAATAATTCCTAGCAAGTCATTTTTTTTATCAATAATAAATCCTGCATCTGGCATTATTAAATCAACCCCAGGAACAGAGTCGTCGGCAAAAGAAACACCCATATCAACAATAATCCATTTTTGATTACCATCATTTCCATAGGCATATAGATTCATATTTCCACCTATTTCTCCTGAGCCGCCTAAAGGACAAAAAATTAGTTCATCTTTACTCATAATAATTCTCTATAAACTCTTGATATACCTTTAATTGTAATGTCTTGATCCACAATCGTTGTCTTTTTAATTTTATTCTTAAAAAAATTCGCGTAACCACCTGTAAGTATTATCTTATAATTCATTTTCCAATTTAAAGTTATTTTATTGATTATATTATTTATTAACCCTTCATAACCCCATATAAATCCTGCATTTAGAGCATCTTTGGTATTTTTACCATAACTCTTTTGTTTATTTTTTAAATTAAACATAGGTAGCAAAGCAGTCGATTGACTTAAATTTTTAATTGATAATTTAATGCCTGGAGCAATAACACCACCTTGATAAACTTTGTTTTTAACAATATCGAATGTAGTTGCAGTGCCAAAATCAATTATCAGACAATTTTTAAATTTTTTTCCTTCAATTGAATTGACAATTCTATCAGATCCAAGTTGACCAGTGTTCTTGATATTTATTTTAATCAATTTTTTTAAGTTTAATTTTTTTATTTCTATTATCTTAAAATTCATTCTTTTCAAACTTTTTTTTATCTTTGTAAAAGCTGAAGGAACAACGCTTGAAAAAAGAATTTTTTTATTTGTTTTTTGTTTAAAAAATTTTTTTAATTTCTTTTTAATATATCCTTTTAAAAATATTTTATTTGTATCAAATATTGCTGATTGTATTATTTTTGATTTTTGATTAATTAAACAAATTCTGGTAGAAGTATTGCCAATATCTCCGACTATATAATTCATGAAAATTATTTATATTTCTTTTTAAGCTCTGAAAAAGAAAAATTGTGTGTCTCTTTCAGAAATTTTTCATAAGTAGTTAATATATTTCTCAAAATCTTTTGATTACTAATTTTTTTTCTTATTATATTTTTTAAACAAGTAGATTTAAAGCTTTTGTTTTGTGGATCAATATTAGTATTTAAACCTATTCCTACAATTAAAAAACTAAATTGGTTAAAACTAATTTTTTCTTGCAATATTCCACAAATTTTTTGTTTATTAAACAGTAAATCGTTGGGCCACTTAATTGATACATTTTTTGAAATCATTTTAGAAATTATGTTTTTTACCAAAAAAGCGTTTAAAATTGCAAACTGTTTAAAATTTAATTTTTTTTGTTCTAATCTAAAAAATATTGTCAAAAATAAATTTCCTTTTTGAGAAATCCATTTTTTTCCAATTCTTCCTCTACCATTTGTTTGTTTTTCTGCTGTTATCAAGGTTGGCTCAATAATGTTTTTTTTAATTAATTTAATTGCTATATCATTTGTGCTTTTAACTACTTTAAATTTTTTAAATCTAATTTTCATTAACCAATAAATAAAGAAGTGACCAAATTATTTAAGACTGATGGGTACAAAAAAAATGTTACCAAAATCGCACAACTAGCAAAAATTGAAACTTGTGCAGTCTTATTTTTTTCTGTTTCGAAAGTTATTGCACTATCGTCAAAATAAATGGTTTTGATGATTTTAAGATAATAAAAAGCAGACATAACAGTTGTAAGCAAACCAATAATTGCAAGTGCGTACATTTCTTTTTCTAACACAGCTACAAAAATATAAAATTTTGCGAAGAAACCACCTAAAGGCGGCACTCCTGCTAAAGAAAATAATATTATTAATAATGAAATTGCAAGTAATGGGTGTTTTTTTGAGATGCCAGATAAGTCAGAGATATTCTCCTTATACTGCCCATCTTTTTTAAACAAATATAGACAAGAAAAAGCGCCAATATTCATTACAACATATATTGATATATAAACTATTGCACTTTGATATCCAGAAACCGCTCCTGTAGCTACACCAGCTAAAGCGTAACCTATGTGTCCAATTGAACTATAAGCAAGTAGCCTTTTGAAGTTTGTTTGTACCATTGCTGCTACAGCACCAAGTATCATCGAAGCTATAGATATAAAAATTATTATTGTTTGCCATTCAAGTAAAATATTTGAAAATGGTATAAACATAAATTTAATCAATAATGCTAACCCAGCAACTTTTGGAACTACGGCAAAGTAACTAGTTATTGAAGTTGGAGCTCCCTCATATACATCAGGTGTCCACATATGAAATGGTACTGCTGAAACTTTAAATGCTAACCCTACCAATATAAATACCATCGCAAAAACAGCTCCAGTATTATCCTTAGTGAGTTTATCAGCAATTAAATCGAAATTAGTAGATCCAGTAAATCCATATAACAATGAACAACCGTACAACAATAAACCAGAGGATAAAGCGCTTAAAACAAAATATTTTATTCCTGACTCTGTTGATCTTAGATTGTCTCTATCAATTGATGCTAAAATATAAAGTGATAGTGATTGTAACTCAAGACCAAGATAAAAAAGAATCAAATCGTTGGCGCTCACCATAAAAAACATTCCTAAAATAGATAACAAAATAATTATAGGATACTCAAATTTATCTAATTTATTTTCAACGATAAATCTTTTGGAAGAATTAAGAACTAAGAGTGAGGACAAAAGTATCAATATTTTAAAATAATTTGAAAAAGCGTCTCTTGTAAAGCTGTCTAAAAATATTTTTTCTTCTATGTTGGAATTACTTAAGATAATTGCAATAGTGGTGATTATAATTATTGAGGCAAGATTGAATATGATGTTAAAGCTTTTTTTTATAAAAACACCTATCATCAGCATGGTAAAAATTGAAAAAGACAGAAAAATCTCAGGAAACATTATATTTAAATTATTAATCATATTAATTTATTTTTACAGCTGCGTGATAATTATCAATTAAACTATTAACTGACACGTTAAAAGTGTCCATTAGTGGAATTGGATAAAAACCAAAAAAAATTACAAAAAAAGCCAAAGTAGTTAACATTATAATTTCAGATTTATTTACATCAGATAAATTTTTAATTTCAGAATTATTAACGGTTCCAAAAATTACTCTTTTTGTTAGCCACAACATATAAGCAGCTCCTAAAATTACTCCAAAAGTTGCTAATAACGCTGCAATATAACTTTTTTGAAAAGTTCCAGTTAAAACAAGAAATTCACCTAGAAACCCAGTAGTTCCGGGTAAGCCTAGAGCAGCTAAAGCAAATACTATGAATAAAAATGAGTATTTCGGTAAATGATTAACTAATCCACCATAAGTACTTATTAATCTTGAATGGAGTCTATCATAAACAACACCAACACATAAAAACAATGCTGCAGAAATTAGACCGTGACTAATCATCTGATAGATGCTTCCTTCGATACCTTGTTTTGTGAATGTAAAAATTCCTAAAGTTACATAACCCATATGGGCAACAGATGAATAAGCGATTAATTTTTTCATATCATCCTGCATTAAAGCGACTAGTGAAGTATAAATAATTGCTATAATACTTAGAGTATAAATAAGCGGTGTAAAAAATTCTGATGCTATTGGGAACATAGGTATTGAAAACCTTAAAAATCCATAACCAGCCATTTTTAATAGTATCGCGGCAAGTATAACTGAACCAGCTGTTGGAGCTTCAACATGAGCATCTGGAAGCCAAGTATGTACCGGCCACATTGGCATTTTAACTGCAAAAGAACTTAAAAATGCTAACCATAATAAATTTTGATACTCTTTTGGTATTTTTATTTCATAAATTTGAGTAATATCAGTTGTCCCTGTTAACCAATAAATAACAATTATAGCGACTAGCATTAAAACAGAGCCAAGTAATGTGAATAGAAAAAATTTGAAAGCTGAGTAAACTCTTTTTGGGCCTCCCCACACACCAATAATTAAAAACATTGGAATTAAACCAGCCTCAAAAAATAAGTAAAAAATTACTAAATCTAGTGCGCAAAATACACCGATCATAAAGGTTTCTAAAATTAAAATTGCTATTAAAAACTCTTTCACCCTAGTCTTAACGCTATTAATACAAGAGATAATACAAATTGGTGTAATGAAAGTAGTTAAAACAATAAATAATATAGATATTCCATCTACTCCTAACTTGAATTTTATAAAATCATTTACCCAAGATTTTTCCTCGACAAACTGAAATTCTGCAGTGCTAAAATCTAGAGAATACCACAAGAATAATGATAATAAGAAAGTAGCCACACTACTAAATAATGATATATAAATCGAACTATAATTTTTTGCATCTTTAGATAAAAAAATAAAGAATGAACTTAATAAGGGTAAAAAAATTAAAGTTGATAATATTGGAAAGTTCATTTTATTTTAAAATTAAATAAGTTAAAAGAATTGATAAGCCTAATAACATAACGAAAGCATAGTCATAAATAAATCCTGTTTGAAGTCTTCCAGTTTTATTAGAAATTATTTTAACTAATTTCGAAACACCATCAGGGCCAAACTTATCTATTATACCAATATCTCCTTTTTTCCAAAAAATAGAGCCAGCTTTTTTTACAGTATTAACAAATATTTTCTCGTACAATTCATCAATATACCATTTATTCAATAAAAAATTATATAATGGAGCATTAGTATTTTTAAATTCTTCAAGGGTTTTTGGATTTACAATAAATAAATAAAATGAAATAGGTATCGAAATTAAAACTAAAATAGGAGTGATTAATAAAAACCAAAGAGGTATTGCGTTATGATCAATTTCTCTCAAAAAAAAGATTGATGATTGCCAAAATTCATTGCTTTGGTTTCCTATAAAAGTATTTTTAAATAAGTACCCAGAAAAAATCGCACCAACAGCTAAAAATACCAATGGAACTAACATTATTATTGGAGACTCATGTGTTTCGCTTTTTGAAATTTTTTTATTATTATAAGGTCCATGAAATGTTTTAAAAAATAGTCTCCACGAATAGATCGAAGTTAAAAATGCAGTTATAATACCGATTGTTGCAGCATAATTACCTAAAGAAGAATTTCTAAGATATGCGAATTCAATAATTGCATCTTTTGAATAAAAACCAGAAAGGAAAGGAAATCCAGTTAGTGCTAACGTTCCTAATAACATAAAAGCATAAGTATAAGGCAATTTTTTTCCAACACCGCCCATGTTTCTAATATCTTGCTCATCTTTGAACGCATGTATTACTGAACCAGCACCTAAAAACAATAGTGCTTTAAAAAAAGCATGGGTAAACAAATGAAACATTGCTACATGATACGCTCCTACTCCAGCAGCAAAAAACATATAACCTAATTGACTACAAGTTGAGTATGCAACTATTTTTTTAATATCGTTTTGGACTAATGCGACAGATGCTGCGAAAATTGCCGTGATCATTCCCACTATGGTAACCAAATTTAATGCTACTTGTGAATATTCAAAGATTGGTGAACATTTGACTACAAGAAAAACGCCTGCCGTAACCATGGTGGCAGCGTGAATTAAAGCTGAAACTGGTGTAGGACCCTCCATTGCATCAGGAAGCCAAGTATGTAGTAAAAATTGTGCAGATTTTCCCATCGCACCGATAAATAAAAATATACAAATTAAAGTGATTAAATTTATTTCTAATCCTAAGAAAATCAATTTTTCTTCTGTATACAGATTTACGGATTGAAAAACTTCATCAAAATTAATTGTTCCAAAAAAGAAAAAAATTAAAAATATTGCGATTGCAAGACCAAAATCACCAATTCTATTTACAATAAAGGCTTTGATTGCTGCGTTATTTGCTGTTTCTTTTTTAAACCAAAAACCTATTAATAAATAAGAACATAGTCCTACTCCCTCCCAACCAAAAAAGAGTTGTAGGAAATTATCTGATACTACTAATGCTAACATTGAGAAAGTAAATAACGAAAGATATGACATAAACCTTGGTTTGTGAGGGTCGTGACTCATATAACCGATAGAGTAAACATGTACTAATGAAGATACGAGTGTTACGACTACGAGCATTACGGAACTTAATGGATCAATATTTATTGACCAATTTGCTGTAAATCCTCCAGATGTAATCCATTCAAAGATCTTATAATTACCATAAATGTTGTTCTGCATACCATTCCAAAAAACTATTACTGATAAAACTGAAGATATGCTCACAAATAAACTTGTTGTAATTTCAGAAAAATATTTTGCTATCGATCTACCTAAATATCCTACAAGTGATCCTGCTAACGGTAAAAATAATATCGCGTATTCCATTTAACCTTTCATACCGTGTATGTCTTCAACTCTTATTGAGCCCCTGTTTCTGTAATAAACTACAATTATAGCAAGCCCTATAGCTGCTTCGGCTGCTGCAACAGTTAAAATCAACATTGTGAAAATTTGGCCAACTATATCTCCAGAAAAGATAGAAAATGAAATCAAATTTATATTAACTGCTAATAAAATAAGTTCAATAGACATTAAGATCACTATTACATTTTTTCTGTTCAAAAAAATGCCTATTACCCCTAGGAAAAAAATTATTGCTCCTAATGATAAGTAATGACCTAGACCAATCTCAATCATCTATTTTTCCTCCTTGATTTGATTTTACTTCTATAAGCTCAACAGCGGTTGATGGATTTCTAGAAATTTGATTTATATAGCTTTGTTTTTTGACTCCAGCTCTTTCTCTAAAAGTAAGAAGTATAGCGCCAATCATTGCCAAAAGTAAAATTATACCAGCTATTTGAAAGTATAAAATGTAGTCAGTGTACATTACTAGGCCTATTTGATGTGTATTTGAAATATTAGATATTATTAAAGTGCTGCTAGACATTAAATCTTCTTTGTATTTCCAACCACCTACAACAACTAGCAATTCTAACAAAATTAGAACACTTACAATTAAACCAGTAGGTATGTGGGTTGATTTTTTACCAATAAACCAAGATTGTTTTTGTTCAGCAACATTTAACATCATGACAACAAATAAAAATAACACTGCAACCGCTCCAACATAAACAATTAAGAGTATCATTCCTAAAAATTCTGCCCCAACCATAATAAATAAACAACCAACTGAAATGAAATCTAATATTAAAAAAAAAACTGAATTAATAGTACTTCTTGATGTTATCACCATCAAAGATGAAAAAATTGCAATTATTGAAAAAAAGTAAAAAAAAATTGAATGAGCTATCATCTATCTGTAAGGTTTGTCTAACTTGATATTTTTTGCTAATACTGACTCCCATCTATCACCATTTTCTAAAAGTTTTTCTTTATTGTAATAAAGTTCTTCTCTAGTTTCTGTAGCGAATTCGAAGTTTGGTCCTTGTACGATAGCGTCTACTGGACATGACTCTTGGCATAATCCGCAGTATATACATTTAAGCATATCGATATCATATCTAGTAGTTTTTCTACTACCGTCTGACCTTTCGGTAGACTCTATTGTTATAGCTTGAGCTGGACAAACTGCTTCACATAATTTACAAGCTATACACCTCTCTTCCCCATTGGGATATCTTCTAAGGGCGTGCTCTCCTCGCATTCGAGGACTTATTGATCCTTTTTCAAAAGGATAGTTAATAGTTTTTGACTTTCTGAATAATTCTTTTACTGCCATGTATAATCCAGAAATAAATTCTACAAGAAATACAGTTTTTAAAATTCTAGTCAAATTCATTAAATATTTACCTTGGGTAATTTATCAAAATAAAATAAGAAGCTTGCTGTCAATACTAGATAAACTAATGAGAGTGGTAAAAAAACCTTCCACCCCAGTCTCATAAGTTGATCGTACCTATATCTCGGAACGATTGCCTTAATTAATGCAAATAATAAAAATAAAAATAAAATTTTTAATATCATCCATATTGGAGCAGGTATTGTATTAAACGGATAAATATCCATTATTGGTAGCCATCCGCCAAGAAAAAGAATTGAGCCCATAGCACACATTAAAAGTATATTTGCATATTCCCCTAACCAAAACATTGCGTACATCATCCCAGAATATTCAGTTTGGTAACCTGCAACTAATTCTGCTTCAGCTTCAGGTAAGTCAAAAGGTGGTCTATTTGTTTCGGCAAGCGCAGAAATAAAAAAAATTATAAACATAGGGAACAGTGGTATCACATACCATAAATCTTTTTGTGCAATGACAATGTCGTTTAAATTTAAAGAACCGACGCACAGAAGAACGTTAATTATAATTATTCCGATTGAAACTTCATATGAAACCATTTGTGCTGCAGATCTTATAGCGCCTAAAAAAGGGTATTTTGAATTAGATGCCCATCCACCCATTATTATTCCATATACACCAAGTGAAGAGACTGCAAATAGGTATAAAATTCCTACATTTATATCAGCTAGAACCAATTCTTCACTGATTGGAATTACAGCCCAAGCTACTAAAGCCAAAGTCATTGTCACGATTGGAGCAAGAATAAAAACAACTTTATTAGCACTTGCTGGAATTATAATTTCTTTGAAAATATATTTTAAAGCGTCAGCTAGTGTTTGAAAAAGTCCAAAAGGACCAACGACGTTAGGTCCTTTTCTTTTTTGTACCAACCCCCATACTCTTCTATCTAACCAAACAATCATGGCTACAGATACAAGAATGGGTACAAGCAAAAAGATAATTTTGTAAATCTCCTGTCCTAAAATATGTAAATATTCTATCATAAGTTTTCTGTGCCGGTTTTTTGTAATTTTTGTTTAATTTGACGGCACTCGCTCATAGTTTTTGATGCTCTAGAAATTGAATTAGTGAAATAATAATCTAACTCTCTGATATCTATCTTTTCACTAATAAAAGTCTGAGAACTATTTTTAACTACACTATCTCTCAAAATTGGTAATTCATTTAATTTTGAGAAATTTGGAATTAAATTCAAAACCTCTTTTCTTAAAAAATCAAATTTTGTTAAGCTATCTTCTTTTTTTAATTTTTTTAAAATCAAATTAAAGATTTTCCAGTCTTCTAACGCTTCACCAATAGGATAAGAAGCTTTTTTGCACTCTTGAACTCTTCCTTCCAGATTGACATAAAGACCGTTTTGTTCGGTAAAAGCAGCGCTAGGAAGAACAAGATCAGCGATCTCAGCGCCTCTATCCCCGTGGCTTCCTTGATAAACAATAAATTCATTATTTTTTTTTATTTCTAAGTTGTCTGATCCTAAAAGATACAATAATTCTATTTGATTGTTCTTTAATTTTTCAAAAAAAGAACTTTTTTCTTCATCTTCTTTAGATAAAACTTTCAGATCTATCAAACCTACAGTTGAAGCATTTTGAGGTAAAAAATTAAAAGCGTTCCATTCTTTATTTATAAAATTATTTTTTTTTAAAAATTCTTTAAATTTTTCTACTATGTATTTACCACTTTTTAACTCTAGAGCTGACTCACCGATTATAATTATTGGTTTTTTTGATGATAATAATTTTTTTGAAAATTCTCCTTCGTTATTTAGTATTTTTTTAATTTGATCTGTTGTATTGCCAATTATTGTATAATCATAAGTAAGATCGCCAGGATTACCAATTGAAAAAATAGGAACTTGCTTATTTACAAATGCTTTTCTTATTCTTGCATTAAGCATAGTGGCCTCATATCTTGGATTAGTTCCGATCAAAAGAATAAAGTCGGACTCCTCTATACCTTTTATTGTGGAATTAAATACGTAATTACTTTTTTCTGAAGAGTCTACGTAAAAATTTTTTTCTCTAAATTCTAAATTTTTACTATTTAGAATCGAGAAGAATTTTTTAAAACCTAAAGCGTTTTCTAGATTAACCATATCTCCTATATGACCACCAATTTTATTTGAATCAATTGATTTGATTTTATCTACCAATAGTGAAATTGCTTCATCCCAGTTAGATCTTTGCAATTTGTTATTTTTTTTAATATAAGGAACATCTAACCTTTGTTTAAGCAAACCATCACAAGAATACCTGGTTTTATCAGAAATCCACTCCTCATTAATATCATTGTTAAGTCTAGGTAAAATTCTTTTTACTTCCCAATTATAAGTATCAACTCTAATATTTGATCCGACAGCATCCATAACATCAATGCTCTCAGTTTTTTTTAATTCCCAAGGTCTTGCTTCAAAAGCATAAGGTTTTGATGTAAGAGCTCCAACTGGACATAAGTCAATAACATTTGCTGAAAGTTCTGACTCCATTGCTTTTTCTAAATATGTTGTAATTTCCATATTCTCTCCTCGACCAATAGCTCCAATTTCAGGAACACCAGCAACTTCAGTTGCGAATCTAACGCATCTTGTACAATGGATACATCTTGTCATATGAGTCTTTATAAGTGGGCCCATATATTTTTCTTTTACTTGTCTCTTATTTTCAACAAATCTTGACTTGTCTACTCCATAATACATTGATTGATCTTGCAAATCACATTCACCACCTTGGTCACAAACTGGACAATCTAAAGGGTGAT
>MDTA01226352.1_pt1 | contig 10952 bp, 10 predicted proteins | sample 811151 | NCBI WGS metagenome assembly MDTA01 (sample SAMN05326648, study PRJNA326480) | marine metagenome | isolation source: seawater | place: Indian Ocean: South | collected 2010 | reverse complement strand
TTTATTAAAAACAAGATTATTTCAGAAAATTCAAAACCTTTCATTGTTGCAGAAATGTCAGGTAATCATAATCAATCATTAGATTTAGCACTTAAACTTGTTAAAGCAGCACATAATGCTGGGGCTGATGCAATAAAATTACAATGTTATACCGCTGATAGTATGACATTAAATATTAATAGAAAAGATTTTGTAATAAATGATAAAAATAGCCCCTGGAAAGGTATGAAATTATATGATCTTTATAGAAAAGCAGCTACGCCACTAAGTTGGTTTGAAAAAATTTATAAGTACTCAGAAAAATTAGGAATTTTATGTTTTTCTAGTGTTTTCGATATTGATGGTTTAAAGTTTTTGGAGAGTATTGGAAATCCAGTCTATAAAATTTCATCTTTTGAACTTAACCACATTCCTTTAATTGATGCTGTATCAAAAACAAAAAAACCCGTAATAATTTCAACAGGAATGGGCAATGATAAGGAAATAAAATTAGCAATTAATACTTGTAAGAAAAATAATAATAATAAAATTATTATACTCAAATGTACGAGCGAATATCCTACAAAGATTGAAAATTGCAATTTGTCACAAATAAATTACTATAAAAAAAAATTTAAGTGTTTGGTTGGAATATCTGATCATACAAATGATTATATTGCACCTATAATAGGAGTCTCGAAAGGAGCCGTTTTAATTGAAAAGCATTTTAAACTAAGTGATAAAATTAAATCCGTCGATCAATCTTTCTCGTTAAATCCAATGGACTTTAAAAAAATGATTATAGAAATTAATAAAGTAAAAAAAATTATTGGACAAAATAGAACTGATTTTTCAAAATCAGAAAAACTCAATAAGATTTTTAAAAGATCCATTTTTGTTAGCAAAGAGGTAAGAAAAGGAGATATTATTTCAAAAAATAATATCAAAATAATTAGGTCGTATAAAGGTTTACATCCAAAAGAATACTATTTTATTTTAGGAAAGAGGTTTAAACAAAAAGTTGCATTAGGCAAACCACTAAAAAAAAAATATTTTAGTTGATAAAATATGATTAAAAATTATAAAAAAGTTAACATGAATAGAAAAATGGATATTTATACAGAATTTAAGAATAATCGGAAATATCACAAAAAATTGGTGAATTTTTTGAGAGATAACACAACGGTCGAAACCGGTGGAAACAAAATTTTTGATGGTACATTTAAACACCTATTACATATACCTGAAGAATTGGCAGATTTAATATTCTTCATAAAAAATCATGAAGTTAAAAAAAAGATAAAAATAAAAAGATATTTAGAGATTGGATTTAGTCACGGATTTGCCAACACGATTTTTAATAAATTTTTCAATTTTGAACTTATTGTTGCAGTTGATAAATTTGGCGCCCATATAAATGGAACTTCACTTGTTCCAAATTTAAGGTTTAAAAATTTAATACTAATTTGTAACGACTCTCAAAGTAAATTTACAATAGAAAATTTAAAAAAATTTGAAAAATTTGACCTAATATTTATAGATGGTGATCATGATTATAAAACAGTTAAAAATGATTTTAATAATTATAAAAATTTAATTAACAAAAAAAATGGTCTAATAGTTATGCATGATATAAAATTAGAAAAATCAGGTTCAAAAAAATTTTGGGACGAAATAAAATCAAACAAAAAATTCATATGTAAAGAGATTTTTTGTTCAAGATTTTCTTTTAAATATGGCGTGGGTTTTTTACAGTTCAAATCTTAAATTTAAAAAACAATTCTGTTAAAACTGGTCAAATTATCAACCTTAAAAAATGAAAAAAAAAATTAACCATATATCAAAACAATTATATAGAAATGGTTACTGTATCGTTAATAATTTTTTACCAGAAACTTTTTGTGATCATTTAATAAAAAAAGTTAAAGAATTACATAAGAAAAAAATTAGTAACAAATTTGATGTAGACGAGGCTTCTGAAAAAGGTCAAGTGATTGTTAGAGAGTTAGTTTTAAGAGAACCAAAAACTTTTTTAAAGTTGATTGATAAAAAATTAATTATGGGAGTATTAACTTCTATTTTTAAAGATAAATTTATTTTGGAAAATAGTATGGCAAGTAATAGTGTCAATGTAAAAAATAATTATTCAAGAATAATACATATAGACTCTCATCTTCCAACCTCAAATCCCAAAAACACATCAGACATTGTGGTTTTATTTTGTTTAGATGATTTTAATAAATATAATGGTGCTACTAAAGTTTGGCCAGGAAGTCATTTGTCAGATAAAAGAATTCATCATGAGAAACATTTTTTAACAAAAAAAAATGTAAAAAATTTTAAATATGTTGAGGCAAAAAAGGGGTCAATAGTATTCTTTCTGGGCCAAACCTGGCACATGATAGGTAGGAACGTTAACTCTAAAAGTCGATGGGGCATATTAAATCATTATAAAAGATGGTGGATAAAACCTTCAACTGATTTTACAAAATGTGGTTCAAAAATTTTTAAATTATTAAACAATAACCAAAAGGAATTATTTGGTTTCACATCAATTTCTCCAAGATTTAATTTAAAAACACAAACAAAAAAACATCCAAAAACTTTAAGAAAAACTTCAAAAGTAGCAAAAGCATATTTTAAAGCAATTCAGTATTAGTTTTTTAAATAATTTTATAATTTATTTATTATGAAAAAGTTATCCGAAGGCAACAAAATTTACTCTTGGGCAAAAGATTTATTTCCTCTTCACAGAAGTATTACTGGAGAGGGTTTAAGAAAGACTTTGAAATATCTAAAAAATAAAGTACCAGAAATGAAAATTCACAGTATTAAAAGTGGACAAAAAGTTTTTGATTGGAAAGTTCCAAAAGAATGGAAAATATTACAGGGATATATTTCTAATACAGCTGGAAATAAAATCATTGATTATAAAAATAGCAACCTACATGTGGTCGGATATTCTACTCCCGTAAACAAAACAGTTAGTTTTAGAGAATTAGATAAACATTTATTTTCTATACCTAAACTACCATCGGCTATTCCATATATTACATCTTACCACAAAAAAATGTGGGGATTTTGTTTATCTGAAAATCAAAGAAAAAAAATTAACAAAAAAAAGAAATATAAAGTTTTTATAAAATCATCTCATTTTAATGGTGAGCTAAATTATGGAGAAATTTATTTAAAGGGCAAATCTAAAGAGGAGATATTATTTTCTACAAATGTATGCCATCCTTCTCTTGCCAATAATGAATTATCCGGGCCAGTGATAGCTTTGGCAGTAGCCAAGTATTTAAAAAAGTTAAAAAGAAACTTTTCATACAGAATAGTTTTTGTTCCAGAAACTATTGGAGCCCTAGTATTTTTGAAAAAAAATCAAAAAAATTTAAAAAAGATAAAAGCAGGGTTTGTACTTTCTTGTTTGGGTGACAATAGAAACTATTCTCTTCTACATTCTAGATATGCGGATACTTATGCAGATAAAATTGCCGAATTCAATTTCAATTACAATAAAATAAAATTTAAGAGATATTCTTATTTGCTTAGAGGAAGTGATGAAAGACAGTATTGTTCTCCAAAGTTTGATTTACCGGTATGTAGTATTTTAAGAACTAAATATGGAAGCTATCCTGAGTATCATACTTCTCTAGACAATCTTAAACTGGTTAGACCCATAGGATTAAATAACTCCTTTAAAATTGTAAAATCATTGATTGAAATAATTGAAAAAAACAAAAAATTTTTAGTTACAAAATCGGGGGAACCTTTCTTACACAAGTATAATTTAAAACAGGAAACAATTGTTAATAATGCTCCCTTGAAAGAGGAAACAAAAAATATTATTGATATTTTATCTTACTCTGACGGAAAGAATGATTTATTGAGCATCTCAAAAATTTTAAAAAAAGATTTTTTTAAACTATCTGCTATTTCAGAAAAACTTATTAAACTCAATTTACTGAAAGAAAAAAAATAGCAATACATAAAATGGTTAAAAAAAAGTTTAAAAATTTGGGTGTTTATTTTGATCAATTAGCAGATGACAATCCAAGCAAAATTCTCTTAAAATTTAGCAGTAGAGAAGAATTTTCATTTAAATATTTAAATGAACTGTCGGACAAATTTTTCTTATATTTTGATAGTATTAATTTGAGGGAAAATGATCTAATAGCAATAGAGTCAAAAAAAAATATTTACTCGTTTGCAATGATTATTGCCGCACTTAAAAAAGGTGTAGCTTACAGTTTTGTTAATTTTTCTGAGTCAGAAAAAAGGGCAAATTTAATTTTAAAAAAACTTAAACCAAAGAAAACTTTTTTATTTGATAAAAAAAAGACTTTTTTAAAATCTACTCTTATTTCAGAAAAATTAATAAAAAAAATTAAAAAAATAAAAATTAAGAAAAAAATCAATTTAAAAAATAAATCATTTGTTGCATATGTTATGTTTACCTCAGGATCAACTGGCGAGCCTAAAGGAGTTAAGATTAGTCATTTTAATCTTATATTTTTTATTAACTGGGTAAAAAAAACTTTCAAGATTAATAAAAATTCTATTATGACAAATTTAAACCCTTTACATTTTGATAATTCAGTTTTTGATATTTATGGATCTATTTTTAATAATGCCACTCTAGTTCCGGTAGAAAAATCAGAAATTTTAAATTGTAAAAAGTTATTTTTTAAATTAAAAAAAACAAGATGCAATTTATGGTTTAGCGTACCTTCTTTACTTAATTTAATTTTAAAAATTGAGAAACCAAAAATATTTAAAAACACCGGTATCAAAAAAATTATTTTTGGAGGTGAAAAATTTCCAATTGAGTCGGTAAGGAGTATTTTTAAATATCTAAAAAATTCACATATTTTTAATGTGTCTGGCCCAACAGAGTGTACATGTATGTGCTCTGCTCATTTGGTAAATAAAAAGGAATTGTTCGAAAAAGACAATATTTCAGTTGGTAAAATAAACAATTATTTTAATTACAAAATAGTTAAGACCGGCATTAAAAGAAATCCCTCAAAAAGGGGAGAACTATATTTAGAGGGACCCGCGGTTTCTCGAGGTTATATTAATGATAAAAAAAGAACTTCAGAAAAATTTTATAAAGCTGGAAAATATTTTGGATACAAAACAGGAGATATAGTTGTTGAAGGAAAAAATAAAAATTTAAATATCATTGGTAGAGAAGATAACCAAATAAAATTTTTAGGCCACAGAATAGAGATTGAAGAGATTGAGAATAATATCAATAATATTTTTAGACTTAGAGAATGTCTTGTAATTTTTACAAGAAAAACAACCTTTCCTTATGAAAAACTTATTTTATTAACCGACAAAAAGTCAATTAATAACGAGCATATTATTCAGAAGTTAAGCAAGCATCTTCCCAAATATATGATCCCAGAGGACGTAAGATATGTTAACTCTTTTAAATTAAATCAAAATGGAAAAGTAGATAGAAAGTATTACTCAAAAATTTTTTAAAATATGAAGTTCAATTATAATAAACAAAATATAACAGAACAGGATATATCAAGCGTTGTAAAAACACTTAGATCCGAAAGAATAACCCAAGGTAAAAAATTACAAGAATTTGAATTGCTTTTAAAAAAATACTTTAAATGTAGGTATTGTGCCGTTGTATCTAGTGGTACGGCAGCTCAGTTTCTTCTAGCAAAATCATTAAACTGGAAAGAAAAAGATAATATTATATTATCACCTTTAACTTTTGTTTCAGGTGCCAACAGTATTCTGTCTTCAAACTCTACACCAATATTTGTAGATATTAAAAAAGATGATCAAAATTTAGATCCTATCTTGGTTGAAAAAAAAATAATTGAACTCAAGAAAAGAAAAAAAAATGTAAGAGCTATTATGGTTACAGATTATGGAGGGCAACCTGCTGACTGGGCAAATTTTAGAAAAATTGCGAATAAACATAAACTCAAACTAATCAATGACAATTGTCATGCACTTGGTTCTAAATATAATGGAGATAAATCGTACGCAATAAAATATGCTGACTTTATAATCCAGAGTTTTCACGCAGTTAAAAATATTACTACAGGTGAAGGTGGAGCAGTTTTAACTAATGATAAAAAAATTTATGAAAAAATAAAAAAATTTAGGGAGCATGGTTTTTCCAAGAAAAAATCGCTTCTCGCTCCTTGGAATTACAACTTAAATGATTTTGGATATAATTTTAGACTATCGGACATAAATTGCTCAATTGGATGCAATCAGATTAAGAGAATTGACCAAATTATAAAAAAAAGAAGATTAATAGCAAAGCATTACGATAATTTTTTTAAAGATTATGATTTTATATCAGTGCCAAATATTTTTAAAAATAAAAAAAATTCTTACCATTTATATCCTATTCAAATAGACTTTAAAGCTTTAGATTTAAGTAGTAAAAAGTTTTATTTAAATTTAAAAAAAAAATTTAAAATAGAACTTCAAAAACATTACATACCTATTTATAGATTTTCTCTTTATAGAAAAAAATTTAAAAATAATTATAAAAATTTTAAAAACACCGAGATATTTTTTGAAAATTCTTTTTCAATACCTTTGCATTTGAAATTAAGTTTAAAAAATATCAAGTTTATTTGTAATGGTATTATAAAGTCTTTAAAGTAATTAATTTTATGTATAATAAAAAAGATTTTATAATTAAATTGGAAAAATTTATTAAAATTCATCTTAAAAATTATGATTATGTTTACCTTACGTCTGATATAAGAGGTTTTTTGCAGACTTATAGAACACTTAATGCAAATGAAATATGTTCTATTTTAATTTCATTACTACTTAAAAAAAATATTACCACAATAGTACCCGCATTTACCTATACTGGTAAAGGTAAGTTTTTTATTAATAAAGAAAATTCAAATTTAAGCTTTATGACAAAATGGATATTAAAGAAAAAAAATACCATAAGATCAGAACATCCAATTTTCTCAGTTTGTGCAATAGGAAAAAATTCCAAGATTGTAAAAAATATTGGGAAATCTGCTTTTGGACTAAATTCTATTTTTGATCGATTACTCAAGAAAAAATCATCCCTTTTTCATTTTGGAAGACCATTTTCGTATGGAAATACAATGATACATTTTATCGAACAAAAATACTCATCGAGCTACAGGTTTCACAAAATATTCAAAACAAAAGTTTATAAAAATAAAAAATTTATTGGTTCAAATTACTCAGCATTTGTTAGAAAAGGTAAAGTACATGATAAAAGATTTGTTTCTAATACCACTAAAATTTCAAAAGTTATTAAAAAAAAAAATTTTTTTAAACAAGTTGGAAACGAGAAAAATTTAACTAACATTACCCATCTAGATCTAAAAAAAACATATCATACTATGTGTAAAGCGTATCAAAAGAACAATAGAATCTTTATCAATTAAATAAAATGTTAGAAGCAAAGAAGTTCCTAGACAATTATTTTTCATCTAAAGTTGGAAAAAAAAATATTAAATCAATTAGAAAACAAAATTTGATCGAAAGTGGTATTATCGATTCACTAGATATTGTTACATTGTCAGTTATGATAAAAAAAAAATTTGGTGTAGACATCAATATTAACAGTCAAAAATCAATAAATTTGTTTAAATCATACGACTCAATACTGAATGCTATAAAAAAAAATGAAAATTAAAAAAAATCCAGAAAAAAATCAAGATCAACTGATAATTTTAAAGAAGAACGACAAACCTTATCATGCAGCGGTTTATTTATCTAACCTAGGTATTGCAGATCTTTCACTTTTAGGTTCAAAAGTTACAAAGGTAGAAGATTATCACTTTGATAACTGCAAGTGTGATTTTTTTAAACTAACATTATCGAATAGAATAAAATTAGAAGAGTTTTATAAAGAGCCCTTCTTGTTAACTGATAAAATTATAAAAAAAGCAAAATCCTCTAGAGGATGGTCCAAGTCAGTCGAAAGTTCAGATTTCATTTTAAAATTTAGAAAAATTAGATCAAAAAACTTTGATGATATGAATTGCATTGAATGGTTAGTGTTTGGTCTTGAATTGGCAGGATATAAAATTCCCAATGATATTTTAACAGCCTCTACACTCTCAAAATGGTCAAATGAAAATCTCTCCAAAATTGAAAAAAAAAACAACCTAGCAACTTTTGAAAAGAATTATTAACCTATTTTATTTATGATAAGGAAATTTTTTTTATTTTTAAGAAACTGGAAAAGTAGACTTATTATAAAGAGAATTTTAAAAAAAAAAATTATATTTTCAAAAATAAATCAATACGATTTACTCATATTAGACGATGGATATGCCAATCTTGATTTTAAAAACGTCTGTTCTTTTAAAACTATTAAAAATAAAATCTACTTTAGTTGTCTTTTAAGAGCTATTTTTAAAAGATTATTTTTTTATGGGGAAAAATACAATTATTCATTAGCAAATTTATATTTGCAAGATTTGGTAAAAAAAACTAAACCTAAAGTTATTATTGGTCACGATTTTAAAGAGAACTTATTTACTATTAAAAAACACTTTCCTGAAATTTTTACAATAATTTATCAGTTCAGTGATCACGATATATTGAATAAAAAAGTTTTAAGTCAAGCAATCGGTCCCAATTTAAATTTGGATGAATTTAGATGTGACTTGTATTTAAGCAAACACCAGGCTTTTAATTCTTTAGTTGATTTTATTAAGGCAAAATTTTTAACGGTCGGATCTGTTAAAAATAATGAAATGATTATGAAAAATTCGGATAAAAAAATTTATGATATAATGATGGTTTCCCAATATAGACCAGAAACTTATTCATTTAAGGGCATCTATAATCCTAAAATGACTTACGTTAAAGACTCAGCATTAATATATGTTACAAATATACTCTCGAGTTACTGTGAAAAGAAAAATACAAAGCTATGTATTGCCAGAACTTCTTCCAGAAAAGAAAAACAAGATTATATGAATAAGTCTGATGAAGTTGATTTTTTTTCAAAAATTTTAAATTCAAAAAAATTTTACGTAGAAGACTTAGATTCATATCAACTTTCGAATAAGTCAAAATTAATTGTTACTACTTACTCAACTATAGGATTAGAACTTTTATCTAGAGGAAAAAGAGTATTATTTATTGATCCATTCCACTTTTTAGGAGGACATATAATAAACATGCTTGCTAATAAACCAGAGGGACCACATTGGTATTGTGGAAATGATCCCTCAGCAATTGAAAATAAGATTGATTATCTTTTAAGTATTTCTGATAGAGAGTGGGAAGACGTTGTAAAAAAATCTCCTTTGAAAATGGAGTATGATCCAGGAAATAAAATATTAAAAGAAATGGTTAAAAAAAAGATTAATACTTAAAATTTGATCTAATTTAATCTTTTATGAAAATTAAAATAGTTAATAACTTAAACAAAAAGCAGTTCAGTCAGGCAATAAAGTTATTAGTAAAATACTTTCCAGCCAAGACCAAAAGGGACGGGATTGATCATTTTAAATTTTATTTTAATAATGCTTTAAAAAAAAAAATTGTAATTGCACTTGATGAGAAATCTAATTTATTGGGTATTTTTACTTTATTAAATAGAAAAACCTCTTTTTTTGGAAGAAGTTTAAAAATAATTCACATGTCATATTGGGTTGTTAAGAATCAAAAAGACTTTTTAACAACAAAAAAAATCATAGATGCTGCAATAAATTATGTAAATAAAAATTCAGATATCTCAGTTCAAGTTCAGAGAAAGATAATGGATCATTATTGGACAAGATATGGTTTTGTTGGATTTACAAACTTTAATGATTTTTTTGTAGATGAAAATAATTTCTATGAGGTTTCAAATCTAAAAATTCAAAAACTTAGTCAACATAATTTAGTTCATGCAAGAAATCTTTACAATAAATACAACAAAGATCAGGCATTTAGCTTTATTAGAGATAAAGCTATGTGGAAAACCTATTTAAAATATATTAAGAAAAAGAAAATTGATGCCAGTATTATTAAATCAAAAAACAAAGTAGTAGGCTACACTATAATCCATAATGAGATATTGAAAGAGGCCGCAATAGAAAAAGGCTATGAAAAGAGTGTGCTATCATTAATTTTCAATTCAAGAAAAAAAAATAAAAGTGTCAAAAATTTATTAATACAACTAAGCTCAAATAATCCAATTATTAAAAATTTGAGAAATTATTCACATACTGAAAAATTGAGATATGTTTATGAGGGTGGACATACAATTAGAATTCATAATACAAAAAAATTTTTGAACAAGATAAGAGTTGTAATACAAAATAGATTAAAAAAAGTTTTGAATAATAAATTTGAACTTAGCATAAACGAATTTAAATTTGTTTGGAAAAATAAAAAATTAAAAATTATTTTAAATAAAAAAAAATCAGATTTTTTTCTAGATAATAAAAATTTTACAAAATTATTAATTGGTGTTCTCGATCCAGAGGAATTGTTTGGTATTAATAATAAAAATATTCAATTTTTAAAGATAATGTTTCCTAAAACTTTTCCTAATTTAATTTATATGGATCAACTTATTTAAGGTAAATTTCTTTTGATGAATTTTAAAAATTATTGGTTATCTCAAAGTAAATTAATAAAATGGATTAAAAAACCAAAAATAGCATTAAAATATAAAAAAAATAATTTCTTCTCATGGTTTCCAGATGGTAAATTAAACGTTTATAACACCTGTGTGAAACAACATCTTAAAGGTAAATCAAAAAATAAAATAGCAATATATTTTGTAGATAAAGATAAAAAAATTAGCTCATTAACTTTTAAAGAGCTTGATGATCAAATAACAAAATTCAGTTCTTATTTAATTAATGCCAATAATAAAAAAAAAATTAAAAGAGTGATGATTCATGCATCCAGCTCAAAGTGGTCTGCAGTTTCTATGTTAACTTGTGCAAAATTAGGAATACATTTCACTGTTATTTTTGAGGATT
>MDTA01010549.1_pt1 | contig 10953 bp, 5 predicted proteins | sample 811151 | NCBI WGS metagenome assembly MDTA01 (sample SAMN05326648, study PRJNA326480) | marine metagenome | isolation source: seawater | place: Indian Ocean: South | collected 2010 | reverse complement strand
GACGGGAGGGGCCCCGCGGCGAGCGCACGGAGCCTCGGCCGGGGACGCGCCGCGTGTGCCTGCGTCAGCGTGGGCGCCGCGCGGACGAGGGCCGCGCGCGGCGCCTCGTCCAGGGGCCCGCCCGCGGCGTCCGCAAACCTGGGGGGTTCCACGCCGGCGTTGGCCACGAGCCGAGCCGCCTCGAGCTGCTGCCAGGACGCCAGGAGGTCCGGCATGCGCTCGGGGGAACAACGCGCCAGCGCGAAGGACAGGAGCCCGGCGCGCGCGTCCATCCCGGGCGGTTTCCAAGTCCCGTCGCCGCCCGTCGCGTCCGTCGCGTCCGCAGCCTCGACCACGGCGGCGGCGACGTCCCACGACGGGGAGAACGAGGCAGCCGCGAGTCGAAGAGCAATCGCCGTCGCAAACGCGCGGTCGCCGCCTCGCATCGCCGCGCGGGCGCACGCGGCGGACACCTCGTGCGTCGCGCGCGTGCCCCGGAGGCCGAGCCTCGTGGCGAGCTCCTGGAGCTCGCCCTCGCGCAGGTACGCGTCCTCGCGCTCCGACAGGCACCGCTCGACGATGTCGAATCGGTTCGCCGTCTGACGCACAGTCACGGGCGCGAGGTCAACCCCGAACGTGACGAGCTGCCTGACCGCGGCGACGACGTCCCTGAGGGCGCACACGCCGTCATCCGTCTCGTCTTCCTCGTTTCGTCGCCCCCTGTTCGGGACGCAGTTGAGAACAATCTCGGCGCGGGCGACGCCGGCGTCGTCGGGCGAAGCCGCCGAGAACAGATGTTCGCTCGCAACCTCCGCGACGACACCCTCGGCGACGCGCGCGGGGAGCGCGGGGGGCAGCCAGTCCGCGGAGCTACCCGCCAGATGACCCGCGGCATGACCCCCGAGCTCGGCCGCGGCGGCGCCGAGGCCGCCAACCAGCCCTCCGAGGGCTCCGAGGGCTCCACCCGCGCCGTGCGTCACCGCGCCCTTGATGTTCCCAGCTCTGGCATCCTTAACGGCCGCGCCCAACGCCCCGACCGCCCTACCGGCGACCGCGCCCGCGACGGTACCGGCGACAGACACGAGCTCGCCCGCGGCGGATCCCGCCACCACCCCCACGGCCGCGCCAACGCCAATGTCCGAATCGCCCGAACCGCCGCCGCCGCCGCCGCCGCCGAAGAGGTTTTGCAGCGCGCGCCTGGCCGAGACGCTCCTCTCCGCGCCGCCACCGACGCGAAGCTGCGCGCGGAGGAGCTCGGCGGCGGCGTCCTCGCGCGAAAGGTACGCACTGAGAGCGCCGTGGGGCGACGCGAGAGCCGCGAGGTCGGACCAGAGCTTACGCGACCACGAACTTCCGCCGTCAGAAAATTTAGCCCCGGATGCCTCGCGCACGGCTCGCGCGGTGACGCGCTTGACAAAGTCTCTCGACGCGCCCGCATCCTTCGCGGCGGCGGCAATCTCACCAGGCGTCGCCACGATGCCCCTGGCGGCCATCACGCGGCACGCGGCCACGTTAGCTACGGCCGATCGAGCCCCCGGCTGGTCTGCAGCCTGCGGAGGGAGAGCCTCGAGCACGGCGCCGAGTGAAGCCGCAGTCGAGGCGTCTCCCGACGGGCACGCCTCCACCGCCGCCGCCGCGGCGGACGCGAGTCCATCGTACCCACCCAACGCGTCGAGCGGCGCGTCGCCATCCCGCGAGGACGCCTCAATCGCGGCCGCCACGACGTCGACCCTGCCGGACGCGGCGACATCGACGATCCAGTGGAGCAGAGCCGCGCCGCCGCCCTCGTTGGCCAACACGGCGGCCACCGCGCTCGTGGCCAGGGCGCCGGCGACCCGTTCAGGCGCGGTGCGCGCGTTCCCGAGCAGCGACGCGAGCCTCTCGCGGACGGACGCGTCCACGTACGCGGCCAACGGCGCGGACCAGAGCGATGGAGAGCCGTGCGCGGCGGAATCGCCGCGTGAGGTTGGATCCGGCGGGTCGGCTTCGTACACCGCCGCCGCCAGCTCAGCCGCCGCCCTCGCCTGCGCCTCGAGCGATCTCCCGTCGTCGTGAGCCCCGAGCGCGGACGACGCGGCGGCGAGGAGTTCCGCGGCGGGTCCGACGGCTCCCGCGAGGTCGTCCATCCTCCGGGCGCGAGCGGCGGCCCAGGCGGCGGCGCCGCCCTCCACTCTCGCAGCCGCCGGCTGCCACGGCGCGCCGCCGCACCGGGCCATCTCCTCCGTCGCGACGGCGAGCCACGCCGCGGAGGGATGCGCCTCCTTCACGGCGAGTGCCGCGGCGGATATTCCGTCCCACGACAGGCGCGGGTCGCTCGCTCCGTCCGCCTCCTCCTGCGCGAGGGCGCGGAGCGCCGCCGAACCTTCCACCCAGTCGGGCACCCGCGCGCCCCTCGTCGACGTCGGCGCGTCCGTTCCGCACCACGGCTGCGCCCACGGCATCAGGCCGGGGTACTCCGAAGGGGACATGGTCTCCGGGAGGGCTTCGAGCGCGTCCAGCAGGGACGGACCACCCGCGCGGGGGTGGCGACGCAGGATCGTCTCCGCGGCCCTTGGGTTACCCGCAGTCGCAAACCCAACCGCCGCGGCGCCGATGGTCTCCGACCGGAACGAAGCCCACGCCCTCGGCGCGTGGTTACCCAGGTGCACGGCGTTGAGCGTGTCGAGCCTGTCGAGCTGCGCCAGGAGCGTGAGCCTCAGCCTCGTCCACCAGTTCCATTTTATGTCCGTCTCGTCCTCCGCGTTTCTTCCGCACCGTCTCTCCGTTTCCTTCAAACCGTAGACCAACACGAACCTCTGCTGCTCGTACGTGCTCGCCACCGCAGCCGCGCACTGCGCCGCGGCCCACGCACGGTCCGTCACCTTAGCAAGCGCGTCGTTGAGCGCCTCCTTACCGGGCGGGGACGCCAGCCACCTCGCCTTGTGAACCTCGTCGGGGTCGAGCCCGTGCAGTCTCGCGAGCTGGGTCGCCACGCCCCACTCCTCCGCGTCCAGGTGGGCGCGTAGCATCTCCCGGGGCGAGCGCGCGTTGAGCGTGGCGAGGCGCCACCGATGCGCACCCACGATCTCGGGTGGTGGAGTCTCCAGCACCACGACGCGCTCGCTCGTGCCCTCGTCCGTGACCCTGGGACACGTCACCAGCGCGGGAGACCCGTCGAAAGCCTCCGGCTTCTCGCCCAAAGCGTTGGACATATCGGGTACCGACGCCACCACCACATCGCCGTCGTGACGCGCGAACGCGAGCCGACCCTTCGACCACCACGTCGCCGAGCACACGCGACGATCGCTCGAACGATCGTCCTCCCCCGCCAGTTTGACCGGCTCCAGGTTCGACCCGCCCGACGGGAGCCGCCACACCCGCAGCGTCCCGTGAGGTTCCACGACGGCCAGATCCAAATCCAGCCCCTCGTCGTCGCCCGCCTCTTCGCCGATGCGCATCGACACGTGACACCTGGCCGGCGGCGCACCCAGAGTTCGCGTCAAAACCTCGAGGACGGCGCTCGCGGACAGACCCGGCGCTGGTGCCGGCGACGCGGCGACCACCGCGATTGGCACCGGGATCTCCCCATTCCCCCCGCCGCCGCCGTATCTCCACAGACCCACCGCGCACGACGACGCGGCCATCGGCGTCCGCTGCGCCGGTTGGGTCCCGGGGTCGCCGCCCCCGTCGACGATCTTCGTTCGGGATGACGGCGCGTCACCGGCGACGGCCAGGATCCGTCTTCGCTCGTTCCACGCGCAGCCCTGCGCCCTCGCTACTCGAGGCCCCGTCCCGTCGCCCGCGCCCGCTAGGCGAACCGTTCGAACCCTGCCCCCCCCGCCGCCGCCGCCCTCCCTCGCCTGCGCGGCGATGTGACCATCGATGGTCGGGTCGTACACGCGCTGGACGTGCAGCGCGCCGCCGTTTCCGTCCCCGCCGGCGAGCACGAGGAGCTCGTGCGATCCGCCGGCGGCGGCGGCGAGCGCGACGCCGGCTGGACATCCCCTCGCGCCGCGCGGCCTCGAAGCGGCCGGCTGGGTCACGAGGAGCCTACCGACGCGCGTGATGACGTGAACGTCGCCGCCGAGGGTCGCGAGCGCGAGCGCGGATCCATCGGCGGCCCACGACGCGTGCGTCACCCTCCGGTCCGGGTGACGCCGGCGCTCGTCGGCGTCATCCTTCGATCGGGTCCCGGCCGGCCTGGACGTGGACGGCGCGGGTGCCTCGAACGCGCCGAGGAGCCTCTCGAAGTCGTCCTCGTCCCTGAACGTCCGCACGGTTCCCCCGGAGGCGACCGCGACCTCGGCGCCGCGCGCGGACGCGGCGAGCAGCGGCCTCATCGAGTCGTCGCCCCCGCCCACGCGGGCCACCGCGGATTTGATCGACGTCCTGACCGCGCCGTACAGACCCACGGCAGCCCTGCCCGCGAGCTTGACCGCGCGCTTGCTGAGCGGTAACTCATCATCTTCATTGTCGCTGTCGTCTTCAAGGAGCGATGCGACGGCCTGCGCGTTGATCGGGGAGGTGGACAGGGCGATGAGGTCGCGTCGGATTTCGAAAGGTGTCATCCACCCGAGGGGTTGAGGGGCGCGGTGGGATCTGCCGCGGGTTGGCTCACCTGCGCGGGTGTCTCGCCCGCCTCCTCATGTTCGGCGTGCAGGTACACCTCGTAGAGGAGCGCCTCCGCCACGGCCTGCGTCGCCATGGCGGCCGCGAGATGCGCCTAGTGCGCACTGGACTGCTGCCTCGACGAGGAGATCTCCCTCACCTTGAAGAACGCAACAAACTCTCGGCTGCCGTGTTTTGTGCGAAGGTAACACTCACTTGGCTGTCTCACTTCTCGGGGCGCCTGGCACGGCATGAACGAGCTTCGGCAGCGCAGGGCATCGAGGGGTTCAGAGGATATCTCCGAGCCCTTACTCGGCGGTGACAGCGCCGGGTACGGCTCCGCGCCCATGGGAACCGACGAGGACGGGGACGCGCCCTTCGACTTTTGGCACTGGATCCTGAGCCTTCTCGCCTCCCTCGGCCTCTGCGACAGGCCCTCGCCCAGGCTCACGCCGACGCAGCGGAGGCGTCTGGACGAGATCGCCGCGCGTGTCGATGTGCCGTACGATTCGTTCGAGGATTCGCACCGCGCATCGCTTCTAGAGCTGTGGAATCTCACGTTCCCGAACGATCCGAGGCCCGCGGAGTTTTCGGATGGCGGGTTAAAACATCCCAAATGGAAGGAGATGGGTTGGCAGGGCGTGGACCCGGCGACGGACTTCAGGAGCGGCGGGCTCCTGTCCCTCCACAACCTCATATGGCTCGCCAAGCACGAGCGAGGGGTGTACGACAGACTGCTGCGCAAGACGGACGGCACGAGGTCGGAGTGGGAGTACCCCTTCGCCGCCGCGGGCGTCAACGTCACGCACGCGCTGTGCGACGAGCTCCAGCTCCGACCCACCAGGCGCCGTACGAGGGGTAACGGCGGAAACAGGGTGGCGCCCGAGGAAGGTCAGCCGCACGCGTCGTACTCGCCCGCGCCCAACGCCCCGGCGGCTGTGGCGTTCACGCACATGCTGCGTAAAGGACGTGCCGGAGCGAAGGATGCGTTTGAGCGGGTGTACGCGGCGTGGTTCGAGGCGCTGGACCGCGAGTGGCTGGATCGTGGGGCGACGTACATGGAGTTTGGCGAGGTGATGAACGCGACGAGGAATAAGGTGCGCGGGGCGTTGGAGAGGGCGGGTAGGAGAAACGGGGGATGCACGGTGGAGGGACTGAGGGAGGAGCTCGGGTTGACGTAGTTTCGGTTGTCCAACTTGGCTGGGATCGGCGCTTCTAAGAAAGTTAGCCTCGTTTATTCCTTTTGAACCGTTGCCCGGACCGAAGCAGAGCCCCGCGCACTGCGGCGCGAACATCGTTCGGGTTCGCTCGCTCCCGCGCCGCACACTCCGCACGGACGAACGTCCAAGTCGCGTTCGGCGGTCGTAACCTCTCGGTCGTACCCCCTCAGGCAGTCAGATCTCGGGGCGTGCCCTAAAACTCCACTTTAAAAAATATGAGCGCAGCGGCATCCCTCGTTGCGTTCGTGCTGGCGCTCGCGGCGTGCGTCCAGGGGGTCTCCGGCGAGGGCATCTACGACCCGTGCGCGTCTCAGCCCGATCTAGCGGCGGGCGACGGCTTTACCATCGGCCTGGCGTACTATCCCGGCGGCTCCCTCGAGGACTGGGGCACGCTCCACCCGTGCAAATCCGCGGATCGCGCCAACCTGACGGCCGCTGGAGTGGCGTCCATGACCTTCCGCCCGAAGCTGGACGCCATGACCTTCTTCCGCGGGTCCGAGGCGGAGGAGGGTCAGGTTCTCGCGTCCGTCTCCGGCGCGAACATCATGACCGTGGTGGCGTACGCCGGAGAGGTCCGCTCGGAGCCGAGGATCGCGAGGGTGACGTCCACCAGCGCGGTCATCGGCGGCGTCGAGCCCGGGCGGGTCAACTCGCTCACGCTCGTCGCCAGGTTCGACGAGGGGAGGCTGCGGTACCTCCAGTGGCACGACCTCGGGTGCGGATCGTGCGCCAGGGGGGACCTGTGCATTCACGTGGGCGACGGCCACCAGTCGTGCGCGGGGTCGGAGACGGATTGCTCGTGCGCGGGGGACAACTGCGCGCTGGACCTCACCGGTTCGGACGTGCTGAGGTGTCAGCTCACGCTCGCCACCGCGTTCAGCGGGACGGACAAGCACTCGGTACCCCTGGGATCGGCGTCGCAGATCGCGAGACTCGGGCGCTACTCCGTGTCCGGGGCGGCGAATGGGGCGGGCGCGGGCGCCTTGGGCTCGGCGCAGACGGCGCTCGGGTGAAGGCTTCGTCGACGACGAAAATCTTGCGCAAAGTTTAAGTGTTACACGAAGGTACGAGGTAACTCTTAGAACTCGACGACCGACTCGTGCACGTTCACGCCGCTCCGGCAGTCGCCTCATCGTCCTCGCCATCATCGTCGGAGTCGATACCGAACATGCTCATCATCCGCATCGCCGCGTCGGCCGCCATCGCGCGTCGCTCGGAATCCGAAGCAGTCGCCCCCATCGCCCGCACCCGCGCCATCTCCCGCAGCATCCTCTCCAGGTCGTCGCCACTCGCGCCCGGCTCGTCCTCGGGCGACCCATCGAGCTCCTCAGCCGTCTCGCGCTCATCCACCGTCTCGTGCTCCTCCGCGGCTTCATCTTTCCCGATCGACGTCGCGGTCGGGTCCCCGCCCCGCTTCATGGCGAGCCCCGGCCACGCGTGCGCCTCGATCGCCGCGCGCACCCGCCTCATCCCCTGCTCGTCGCCGCGCAACTCGAGCGCCTCGTCGTCGTCGCCGCCGGACGCGATGACCGCCACGGCCTCGTACCCGTTCTCCACGGCCCAGTCGTCCGCCGCGTCCGCGCTGGACGCGGACTCGGCGTCCATGGCGCCCTTGGTCGGGTACCTGCACACCAGCAGCCTGATCTCCGGCGACCAGGAATATTCCCGGGCTTCGCACCACCCCGTGACCTTCGCGAACGATCCGTCCCTCGTGGGATCGAACACCGCGACGACGGCCTCAGGGCGCTCCCCGAATGCCTCGTCGCCCGCGGCATCGTCGTCGGGCAGCGTGTGTACGGTGGCGGCGACGTCCACGGTGTAGTACTTGGTGTCCAAACGCAGCGCATGCGGACCGGGACCCTCGATGGGCGACGCTCCGTTCGCCGCTTCCGATCCCCCGCGAGGGCCGAGCACGAGCGTGGACAGCAGGGCGAGACCGCCGCCGTCGGACTCACCGACGACGACGAGCGCGGGTGCGGATTCGGCCACCATCTCGGAAACCGGCGCGTCTCCGCTGGACGGCGCTTCGCGCAGATCGCTTTGACCTGAGGTGCCCACTGAGCGAGGTTTGGCTAAGGTTCTCGTTTCCAGGGTTTGGGTCGTTCACCACTCAGCGCACCACACAAAGCCGCAGCTACCATGTCGATCGCTCGCGTCGCTCGCGTCGCGGTTACTGCACCCCACGCGGTCCGCCGCGCCGCAGCCGCGCGTCGTCCATTCCCCGTCGTTCGCAGGAAGGTCGCCGTCCGGTCCAACGAAATCGACCTCGAAGCCCTCGGCCTCGACCTCGATGCGCTCATGCCCACTAGCATCCTGGGCGACCTCGAGGGTCTCCAGGAGGAGGCCGGCGCGGAGTTCGACGACGATGGCGTTCCCCTAAACTTCGGCGACTCCGCCTACGAGGCCGATATCCTGCGGACCAAGGTGGGCATCGTGGACCGAAGCGGCGGTTGGAGGATCTTAAGGCTCGCGGGACCAGGAGCCGTCGACGCGCTCAAGGCCGCGGGGGCGACTGGCGAGGACATCGACGCGCTCATGGCCAAGGGACCCGGTCGCGGCGCGCCCCTCGACCTAGACGGAGGCAGGTGCGCCGCGCACGTGCAGGCCGGGGGCTTACTGGTGACGGCGCCGGTGGCGGTGGCGGATGCGCTGGCAGAGGCGGGGGGCGACGCCGTGAAGGACTTGGCGGAGCAATGCACGCTCCTGTCCCTCGTGGGACCCGACGCCGCCGAGCTTCTGGTGCGAAGCGGCGCACCCGGCGTGATGGGGCAAGAGGTGGGCACGCACGCGACGTTCGGGTTCGAGGGCTGCCCCGTGGTTGCCGCGTTTGGCGGCGACCTGCTCGCGGCGGATGGGACGTTTCTCGCGGCGGTGAACCTAGTGGCGGACGAGGGCATCGCGGGTCTGCTGTGGAACGCGTTGAAGGGACAGGGCGCGGAGCCTGTCGGGTCGCAGGCGCTCGACGCCGTCCTCGCGGAGTGAACCGACGATAGCCTACTAACGCGATTTTATCTATCCTCGCCGACGCCACTAATGCTGCCCTTCTATCTCTCACTGCGCCCGGGAATCATCGCCGGTCGCTTCTCAGCCTCGCAAGCTTTGCAGCTCTCGAGTCCGCTGACGATCTCTTGGCGACGGTTCGCATCGCCTCCAGCCCCCGCGATTTTTCCATCTGCACGGCAACCCCCGCGCCAGGCGCGTACCCCGTTCCTTTCCCCTGGGTGAGCCTCGGAGCCGAGGAGGACCTGTTGGCCGCTGCCGCCGAGACGCCCGGACCAGAAAATATCGAGGACGCCTCGATCTCAGCCCTCGTGGCGCCGCGGCGTGGAGCGTCCGAGGCCGCCGCAATGTGCAAAACCGGTCCCCGTCGACGCCTGAACGCCTCCCTCGCCTCGTGCGCGTCCTCTTCCGACCGCGGGAGCAGCTTTACGTGCTCGGCCAGGTTGAGCCTCTTTCCCTCCTCCCGCAGCGCCTTTATCTCCTTCCGCTGCCCCCTCATCGCCCGTCGCAGCGTCCTGTTGGCCTCGTAGTCGTCCTTCCACCTGTTCTTTGACCGGTCCCTGAGCTCTATGAACGTGGGAGGCGCGCGGCCGGACGCCGACGGGCCGTCTCCGTCCTCCGCGGCTCGGACCATTCCCACTGTTCGCTCCAGCCGTCCCATCGGATCTGCCATCATGGCGTCGCGTTCCTCTCTGGATTGCAGCTCGATCTCCGTGGTACCCTCGGCGTCGAGACCCTTGGCGTGGTCGTTGTACCTGGTGGCGGCGCCCGCGCCTCCGATCCGTCTGTCCGCGCCGCTCACGATGACGTACTCGGCGTCCTTGGGGTCGGTGTGGATCTCGAGCTGGTTGGCGCAGCACGAGGTGAGCATGGTGAAGGCGTAGATGGGCGTGCTGTGGTACTTGCCCACGACCCTCTTCTCCGCGTTGAACCGAACGCCCCGCGCGATGGTCTGGCCGCACCGCCGGCACCCCACGTTGTAGGGCATCTCGAAGCGCACGGTGAGCTTCCCTTCGTGGAGCTTGTTCGCGCGCTTGCCGAGGCTGCCATTCTTGTTGAACTTGCGGGCGAGGCTCGCGCTGCCGCCCTCGGGGGTCCAGTCGGGTGGGTAGTAGAAGCCGTCCGCTTTGGTGGCGGCGAGGGTCGACATCGCGGCGCCGACCCTTCGAACCCGACGATGCGCGCGGGGCTCTGGCCCAGACCCTTATGGGGCGCCCCGCGAGAAAGTTCGAGCGGGTGATGAGCTCGAGCTGCAAATCACGACAGGGAAGCGACGGTTCTTTTACGGGATAGTCTACAGCGCTATCCATATCCCGCTGGCGGCTCGACCATCGCACGAATTCGCGATGGCGATCGCTCGCGCTCATCTCGTTTCACTCGCCCCGCATCGCTCGGGAGATCGGAGGGGCTCGCCGCGGCCGTGGGGTAAGTCCGGCGTGCTAGGGGCGCGGCGTGTCAAAACGCCCCGCATGAGGGGGCTCACACTCGCATCGTCGGAGGAGTCGACGGTCGGGTACCCCGTGTTCGAGAAGATGGTGGGCAAGTGGGACGACAGCGTACGATACGTTCACGAGAACATGCAGGAGACACCGAGGATCCAGCTCAGCGGTACCAGAGAGGTGAGACCCCGCCGGTGGGCACTGATCTCGTCCACCTTTCGTGAAACCGCGACCAAACGCGCTGACCCACGCCAAACCCCCGCGCGCGTACCAGGTCAAGATCACCCCGCAGGGCACCGTCAAGCTCCGCTCGTCCACTACCTTCCCCAACGGCAAGGTCCTCGAACTCTCCTTCGTCGGCGAGAGGGTCGAGGAGGCGTTCGGGCTCCACGACGTCGTCAGGTTCGAGCGGGTGGCAAACGAGGGCGAGGACGAGAAGCCGAAGGGGTATTACCCCATCGTCATACTCGCCTCCGAGCACCCGGCGCTGGACGACCAGAAGTCCTGGGACCACGTCGTGGTCCGCGAGGTGATGGCAGACACCGGTCGGGTCTTACTGAGCGAGACCATCACGCTCATACCCGCCTCGACGATCGGGTCGGATGGGGACGCGCCGACGCCGTTTCTCGAAGCTACGCACGTCGCGCAGGAGGTGAAGGAGGACGGCAGCCTGGGGGGCGTCCAGCTGTGGAGGTCCACCAGAACGCCGGACATCCAGGAGGAGGTGG
>MDTA01008512.1_pt1 | contig 10954 bp, 8 predicted proteins | sample 811151 | NCBI WGS metagenome assembly MDTA01 (sample SAMN05326648, study PRJNA326480) | marine metagenome | isolation source: seawater | place: Indian Ocean: South | collected 2010 | reverse complement strand
GACGTCGAGTTCCACCCTTGAAGAGAATGCAAAAAAGGTGGAGTTCGACCTCCGGGCGAGCTTCAGTTGACGCGTATGCGCGAATGCGGGTTCGCCAATTAGGTTTTAGCGACCTTAGTTGAAAGCCTTATTTCCAGCCCCGCTGGATCGTCAATGGCCTTCATACGCGGGGACTCCTAGTCCCGATGAAGCGGGACGGTGACCCAAACCTACTCTACTATAACTCCGCTCTTTCCGCGGAAAAGACGTCGCCAGTCGGCTTCACCGGCAACTCGCTTTGCCAGGAGCGAATGCTGTCTAGGAGCTCCTCAACCGCTTCGGGACGCGATCCTTTTAAATCCTTTTTCTCCAGGGGATCCGCTACTATATCGTAAAGCTCGAAATAGCTCAGGTCGCGATTTGCCAGTAGCTTCCAGTTTTTATCTACCGTAGCATAGGAAACCCAGTGATAGGGACGGTTCTCTGGAATCGGCCAAGCCGAGGCCATTTTCCAATACAAGGGCTTTTTCCGGATCGGTGCCTTTTCACCCAGTAGCGTATCCAGCTGACTAACACCATCTGGCTGATAGCCTTTCGGCAAACTTACTCCTGCAATTGCGCAGAATGTAGGAAGCAGATCGACGGCAGAGATTATAGAATCCCTATCTATTTCGCCCGCGGCGATCTTGCCGGGCCAGCGAGCGATAAACGGGACGCCGATTCCGCCCTCAAATAAGGCCGCTTTATATCCTTTGCGGCGTCCCGTGATTCCTTTGGCCGCGGCGATGTTGTATCCAGCCCCCGTAGCCGTATCGTGCATCAGTCCAAGTTCCACGCCTCTCGAGTCGCGGGCGGGACCATTATCCGAACTAAAAATCACTAAGGTATCGTCCGCTATCTCGAGACGATCCAAAGCATCCAGGACCTCGCCTATTCTGTCATCCGCATGGGACAATACCGATGCGTAAATATTGTCTTTCTCGGGAAGATCCCTAAAGCGCCAACGGTATTTCGGCACCGTGTGGAAGGGCGTGTGGGGCTCGTGCAGCCAGAGATTGATGAAGAAAGGCTTACCGGCCCTGTGGCTTTTCTCGATAAAAGCGACCACCTGCTCTGAATCTTCATGTACAGGGATCTGCTCTCCGGCACAATTAAATGCACCGTATTCATGGTAACCATACTCGTTCGGCAAGGGGGAGTCGGGAATCATATTGTTGGCCAAATGCCATTTGCCGTAATGGGCAGTCGCGTAGCCGCTCTCTTGAAGCATGCGAGAAACCAACGGGGCATTTGGGCTTAGCCAATCTGGCATATTGCGCCTGGCATTGCTGGGCACCCAGGCGAAGTGGCCATCGATATTGTAGCGAGCCGGAAAGTGGCCTGTCATCACCGCGGTTCGACTGGGCGAACACACCCCGCTGGCGACGGAGAATCGATAAAAATCCGTTCCCTCTTCTGCCAGACGATCGATATTAGGTGACTTCACATAGGGATGTCCATGGCAACTGAGGTCTCCCCAGCCCCAATCATCTGCGAAAATGAATAGAATGTTGGGCCTATCGGCGAAAGCCGGAAGCGAACAAACCCCCAATAAAAGTAGAAACGGTTTTATGGATACGTTCACTAAATGCCTCCTTCGATTCTGAATTTTACCGGCGATCCATTGGCCGGCTGCAATAAAACCCGTAATCCCAGATCGCTTCGCTTTGAAGGGTCCAGACCGAAGATCAGTTCCTTTCGGCCTTCGTTCAGTTCAATCGGCTTCTCCAGGTCGGATATTTCCTCCCCGTCCACCCAGAGCTCGAGCCCATCTAGACGGTTGATATTGAGCATGATCGAACCGGGAGTTTGCACCTCCACGAATCCTTTGGCGAAAACAGGGGCTCCCAAGCCAAGATCGGCGGAGGGCAGCTCTCCGTTGACTTTGCTATAAGCGGGCTTCCACGATTCGCTATCCTTTGGCGGATGCCCACCTGTTGCTGAGGCCACTCGCCACTTTCGAATAAAGGGCCGCTCGTCATTCTGGAAGGGACCCGGATCTCCTAGGACGGACAGGAACTTAGCCAAATCGAGAAACTCCTCTCGGCTTTTCAGTTGATCCGCAAGTCCGGCTGGCATGAGCGACGGCACGCTTTGCTTAGATCGGATATTGCCTACAGGGAGTTTAACCTCTTGGCCCAAGGCCGAGTCTTGGATGATAACTTCATTATCATCTTGGTAGACGATCGAACCCATATGCAATGAGTTGTCGGTCATCGTGAATAGCATGTTTTCGTAGTGTTCCGCTATGGAAGCGTTGGGCTCTAAAATCGACTCGATCATGTAGCTCGTCGATGCGGCCGTCCCAACCGCAACCAAATTGGGTCCAATGGAGGGGCCAACAGATCCGATTCCGTGGCAATTGATGCAGGCAAGCGATTCGCGTCTGAAGATCATCTCCCCCTTTTCCGCATCGCCAAAACGATCGATGTCTTGAGCTAGGGCCTCCCTATTTTCGCTTACCAAAGCGAGACTTAAGGAGTCCTCGGAGCTGTCGCTAAACATGTCCACCAGCCTATGGGGCAACTGGCCAGTCTGTCGGTGATAATTCGATACGCTTCTTTTTACCTCTGGATGTATGGCAACGTTTTCGAGCAATCCGGCGAGTACGGTATCCCCTCTTCGTATCCTGGTAAATTCCGTTACTAGAGCCACTGGATCAGCATCGAGTGGTTCCTGAGTCAGAACTTCTCCAATCATGGCTTTCGCTTCCTCTAAGTCTCCCGCAACCAATCCTGTTAATGCATGGTAGCGTGTAGCGATATCGCTCACTCTAGCGAGAGACTTAAGCATGTTTGTATACTTAGTTTGCGACAGATCGCCCAGGGCGATGGCCGCGGCCCTCCGCACTTCTGGCGCCCTATCTCCATCTCTCAGTAGATCTAGCAATTGAGGACCGGCGGACGATACCTGCCAGGATCCGAAGCTAGACGCCGCATTCACTGCTACTGCATCATTCGAGTGGGCAAGCGCAGGCAGCAAAGTGGAAAATTCCCGGGTAGCTTCCAGCTCGGTTCGGGCACCCACTATCCTCAAGCCATCCAAGAGCTCTACGGAAACCGCATCCGACTGTACCGCATTTTTCCCTACAGCATTGACGACCAAGCTTACCAATTTCTCGCTTGGCGTTGAGACGAATTGCCTCTTGACCGCAGAGATTTCGCCACGAGGCGGATCCGGGTTGCCTATCAGGGCAATCAAGCGCTTATCGATCCCGATTCCGGCAAACTGTTCCGCGAATTCTCTGTGACCTGCTCTCGCGAAATCCAATTCTCCCTTCTCTATGGCGGGTTCCCAATGCGATCTGAGTCCTTTCAAAGTGGAAGGAATCGCCACGTCGATAAATTTGTCTCGCTCGTGATCCAAAGCCATCAGAGCAGCGGGAACCGCTTCCGCTTGAGGAATGAATCCCGCTGACAAGACTGCCTCCATGCGGGTTCGCGGGAAATTGTCTTTAGCAAGCTGGCTTATCATTCCGATTGGATCGGACAATTCATCATGCCAATAGCGAATCACCCGCGCTCCGGCGGATCGAGCATGCCCGCTTTTGGAAGACATGACTCTGCTCAGAATCGGCTCGCTGACCCGTTCAACATTTTGGCAAGCCCACATGGCTTCGACCAAATGATGAGCGTACTGATCCGTTTCTGGATCCAGACCTTGTACCCAATTTTCCACTGCGGCTAGAACCTCGTCTGGATTCCTCTCACTCAATTCTTTGCGGGTCTGATGTCGCGTCCAGGCCTCTGGACTTTTTAGATGGTCCACGAGTTCCGGAATGGGGAGTCCCACGAGCTTCGGCTTTTTCACAAGAGGCCGATCTTTGTAGGTGATCCGCCAAATCCGACCATGACTGTGATCGCGACGGGGATCCCGAAAGTCATGTTGGGCATGATTGATGATCGAATTGTACCAATCAGCAATATAGATGGCTCCGTCGGGGCCGATTTTGACGTCCACTGGTCTGAAATTCGGGTGTTTCGACTTGATAATCGGCTCAAGCACATTGGCGCTGAATCCCGCTCCATCGTCGATAAACTCATATCTGACGACAGTCCGGCTTTTGAAACGGCCGGTCAGCAACTGTCCCTGTATTCCCTCGGGCAAATGTGTCCCCGTCACGATATCGCCTCCACATTGCTTCTCCGTAGAAATGAGAGGCGGAAGTCGGGTTGGCTCGTTCGACGAGCCCGTTCCCGGAGTCAAGTACATTATACGCGGATTATTGACCATGAAAGACTGTCCCCAATGATCAAATACGTGTCCCCAGGGATTGCCTCCCGTTCCTCGGCAAAACATTCGCAACTCTTGGGTTCTCGGATTAAACTGATATACCCCACCATTGAAATTCCGTACCACGCCATACTGCGTCTCCACTTGGGCGTGGAGAAATATGCCTTCCTGAAAATATATCCAACCACCGGGGCCACGACGCCAAGCGCTGATAGAGTGATGATTGTCTTCGATCCCAAAACCCGTAAGCGCCAATTGCCTCACATCGGCCACATCATCTCCGTCCGTATCCTTTAGAAACAACACGTCGGGAGACTGACCAACGTAGCAACCGCCATTCGCCAACTCGATTCCAGTTGGGAGATAAAGCCCATCGGCGAAGACCGTGGATTTATCGGCAACGCCATCATTATCCGTATCTTCGAGGATGATAATTTTGTCATTGGCCACATCACCTGGTTTGATCTGAGGATAGGCCCAGGAACAGGCTACCCAGAGGCGTCCTCTAGAGTCCCAAACCATATGGACTGGATTGGCGAACATGGGGTTCGCTGCAAAGAGATTCACTTCGTAACCTGGGAGCAGTTCGAAATTTTCGAGCTGCGAAGCCGGATCGTGATTATTCATCAAATCCAGATCGGCTCCTACTAAGTTAGACGTTTTTATTCCACTAGCATTCTGCCCAGACAGGGAGATCGAATGTACGGCGAGCGCAGTGAGTAAGGTTAGGAATGCTTTCATTTAAAAGTTCTAGTTTGTATCCGGTATCAAACGCCACTCTCGAGTCTTGAGCTCGATTCCACCTTCTAGAGCGGCGTCTTTTTGATTCGCGAGTGCGTTGAATTCCAGTATCTCTTCCGGCAAGGCTCGCCCACTGGGTGAATTACGCCGCTCGCCCACGATATGGACTTGGTTGAGGGCTTTCCAGCTGTAGACGAATTGAAGATTCTTGTCGTTAATCGCATTTCGGTAGGCCTCGCCCGCCCGATGCGCCGGCGTCGAATCGATCGCTACACCTGCTGCCCACTCCTCGTGGCTCGCAGTGGTGACCCGCTGGCCATCAACCGTGAGCACGTACTTCCCCGGTTGGAGATTCTTGATAACCATCGTGTCCCGTCTCGCTTTTAGAGCTTTAGGCAGGTTCCGTTGCGTTGGTGGGGGTAAAGACGGGTTCGCCAACTCCGTTGCCTGAAAACTGATTTCGCGGCGATCCAAGGAATATCCGGAAATAGAGAGACCTTTGGCTTCACTCATATTGGTTTTCGCGTCCACGTTGATCCGCCAGGGTTGTTCTCCGATCGCGCTTTCGCTTTCAAAAAATCCATCGTAGAGAATCTTAGAAACCACCCAGTATCCATATGCGCTCAAATGGATGCCATTGGTCGTTAGCGGTATTGCGTCAGGGACCGACATCAACGCGCTTGTGGGGCCATAAAGATCCACGAACGGCACCGTCTCATTCGCCGCTACCTTCCGCATAGCGTCGGTATATAGTTGGAGCTCTCTATTCCTCTCTTCAAGTCGCGGAGTCAGTTCCCCAAGATCCTCGTAAGCGATCGGTGAAACCAGAATCAAACGGACATCGGACTCGCCATTATATTGCTTACCACGATGGGAAGCGATAAACGCTTTCAAGTCCGTCTTGAAGTTCTCGATACCTTTCTCGCCCTCGAACGACTCGCCCATTCCAAAGCAAGCAATAATGACATCGGTTTGATGGTCTCGCAGAGTCGATTCTTCAGTAGGGAAGTTGGTGGGCCGATCCCGGATTGATAACGTATCGCCGGCCCAGCCTAGATTGCGAATGGAAACGGGTTCTTCCTGCCAATGCTGCAATAATAAGGTCTCCAAGTAACCGTGGGAGCGCAATTGCTCCGCAAACGTGTTGCCGACTATGGCTATTCGAATGCCGGGCAATAAGGGAGAGGCCGGCTCCGCTGATCCTGCCGTTTGGAAAAAACTAGAGGATAATAAAATTAAAATGATCGCTCGAGCATGCATATTTCGCCTACTTATCTGCTCTCTTGATATCCCATGTGCTAACGGCTGCATCCGCATCCAGCATGGGCTTACCGACTGCCCAGCAAACGCTGTTAATCAACATTCGGTTGAAGGCTTCTTCGCCAAAATCGCCCGGGTGGCCAAGGGTAGAACCAAAGACCTTGCCTCCCCATTCGTTCTCCCATGCCCAAGCGACGATGTCCGCCTCGCTCTCGTTAACGAGCGTAGTTCCAAAGCTTCGCTCGAGCACACGCATTTTCCCCTTACCAATACCCGCCATCAGGGGGATGCAACCAGGCTCCAGTCGGGTCAGGTAGAGCGTTCCCAACGATTTCCATTCCGCCGTATCCACGTGGGTCATAATCGGATGCTTTAAGTGCCGTTCGACAACGCTGATATCAGTGAAGCCTTGCTGGTGCACAATGTAGGGCGTTCCGAGAACCCTTCGTCCAAATCCATCGTTCCACTCGAATCGTTTATGCCCTTTCGGATATTTGAAAGAGTGATTCGCCGTCCTGAGTCCGATAACGGGTTTTCCTGCCGTAATGTAATCCTCGATAGGCTGCCATTCGTCGTCAGGCAACTTCAGGAACCGCATGAAGAAAATAGCCGCATCCGCATCGGCCAAAGCGCCAATCCCGGGAAGCGCGTTTTCCGTCTTCTTTTCCGGGTCCCCCTCCCCAATAACGACAGTGGTTCTGAAACCCAATCGTTCCAGCTCCTCGGCAAAAACCGGCAGGGTTAACTCCGGAGAATAGTGCAGCGTCCCTGCCACCAAGACAACATGTGGCTTGTCGTCTGCCGCAACACCGATCTGTCCGACCAAAGCGGATATTCCAAAAAGGAGTGTTATTAGGGGTATGCTTTTCTTCATAATTGTTTTTCCAAAAACGACGATTCTGGCGAGAGAGGCTACCTTACAAGGTATTCGGAACAAGTCTTGAGCGAATGTCCACTGGTAGGTCGAGAAAATAGGGCTGGCGCTCGCGTAATACCGTGAAAAAGGCTCATTTCCTGACCTACGCGGCGCTTCGCAAGCGAAGGCCTTTCGCAAGAAATGAACCAATGCATCCTTTTTGGACAATCTCTTTAAAACTTGGTTTAACACACAATTTGATCAAAACTCTTCCAACGAAGAAAACCTACCCCGAAAATACCATGAGGAAGATTATCCCCACTCTCTGTTTCGTTTCAATCGCTATCGCTTCCGGATTTGCTCAGAATGGAGTCCAACGCGGTGAGTTTATTGTCGAGCCTCCTACCCTTCAAAATCTGGGATTCGAATGGTACATTGGTAGCGATGATCGCTATCGATTGTAAGGCTGGGCTGCCCATCGGGAAGGTTTGATCCCTTACGGTACCCATCTTCTGGATTCCTACTACGGCATCAAGGTATACGGCTCCGGACATGTCATTGCTCATAATTCCATAGCTTTTTTCCACGACTCCATTGGCGTATCCACCTACGGCACCCCGGAGGACGAACAGGAGCTAAAAGCGGTTTCTATCGATATCTACAACAATGACCTCCATCTACAGGTCGATGATTTCGTTGAAGGCGATGGCGGCGTGCACAATATTCGCGTCATGCGAAACCGAGGTGTCAACGCGGTCGAGAATGGGATCAGCGCTCAACCCGTATTCGGGGGACCTGCCTACTACATCCGCAATATCGTTTACAGCATTCCCCTGGGAGGGGCCCTTAAGATTCACGGCAGCGTTCCCGGTCTAACGGCCTACCACAACACCTTCATCACGGAGAACAACACGGGCTCTCGATATCCGAACTCGAACTTCAGAAATAATCTATTTTTCGGTACAGATGGACCGACCGTTGTGTCTTCCTTGCACCTGACCACGCCCTACTCTGTCTCTGACTACAACGGATACCGGCCCAACCGCGGACCGAACAGTCCGGAAGAGCAATTTAATTTGCTAAACGCGGCAGGGGATTCCGTCGGATTCAAAACTCTGAAGAGCTTTAGCCGAACCAGTGGCCTGGAGAAAAATAGCCTAACCATTGATTTCGATGTTTTCGAAGATCTGCAAAAGCCGATTCACGCCTTGGAGAGAGGTCTACCCAGCCCGGTTTACCACGCAGTCGATCTAAATTTCGAACTCGACCCCAATGGAAAGGCCGTCGACGCGGGAGTCCTCATACCCAACGTGAACGACAGCTACAATGGGAAAGCCCCCGATCTAGGAGCCCTCGAAACCGGTGCTCCCCCTGAAGTCCACGGAGCCCGCCGTCTGGATCCAGGTCAGGAGTTCTATCGCTGATCGCTGGGCGGCTGCCTTTTCCAATAGGATGCCAGCGTGGATCCGGTGATGCTCATCCACGTTCCGAATATGACAGGTCTAGAGGTGATGCAAAAACACAATGGATCCCAGCGCAAAGAATGGTGATGCGGGCAACGCGATTAATTGGGAGCTTAAGAGACCTCGACGTTAAAACCCGATTCGAAGCCGCGGGGCAATAGCCTTTATTCATCAAAGGAAATTTAGGCTTCTCGCCAATGTGAGCTAATGATTGCCCCCGCTATATTTTTACGAATCATGGTGGGTCTGAACAACACACTATGCCACTTTCAGAAAAAGCCATTTCAGCCCTTCCATCTCCGACGCTAATTGTTTTCCCCGATCGCGTTCAGTCCAATATCGATCGAATGATCTCTATCGCTGGAGATGCCTCGCGACTGCGTCCGCACGTTAAGACCTACAAAATGGCGGAGATCGTCCGCATGCAGATGAATGCGGGAATTCAGAAATTCAAATGCGCCACTCTCGCGGAAGCGCGCATGCTTGTCGATTGCGGAGCCAAGGAAGCCCTTCTCGCTAGACAACCAATCGAACCAGATATCGCCAGCCTGGTAAAATTGGCAAAGAAAAATCCGAATACGCGTGTGGCCACTATCGTCGATAACTTCGATTCCCTCAGAGCGATTGAATCCGATTGCCAGCAGTTCGATACCTCCATAGGAATATTTTTGGATATCAACGTAGGCATGAATCGAACAGGCATTCGAGCGGAAGATGCTGACGCTCTTTATCGAGGAGTTTTCGAGAGTGAAGAAATCCACCTCGAAGGTCTCCATGTATACGATGGGCATATCCGGGACGCCGATTTCCAAGAGCGTAAACGGCGGTGCGACGATGACTACAAGCCAGTGGAGGAATTGCTCGAAAGACTCGCGAGAGAAAGTCTTCCAGTACCTTGCGTGGTCGCAGGCGGGAGCCCGACCTTTCCGATTCACGCTCAACGGGAAAATGTGGACCTAAGCCCCGGAACAACCTTGCTCTGGGATTTTGGATACGGTGACCTTTTTAGAGACCTTCCCTTCGAGCATGCGGCTCTAATACTCACCCGCGTGATCAGCAAGCCCGGAGAGGATCTCGTATGTTTCGATCTCGGCCACAAGGCGGTAGCCTCGGAGATGCCCCATCCGCGCGTTCAATTACTTGGAATAGAGGATGACATTGAGTTCGTCGGCCATAGCGAGGAGCACCTGGTTGCTCGAACGAGCCGCGCTTCCGAGCTATCCATAGGCGTCGCCTTCCTTGGCATCCCCAATCACATCTGCCCTACAGTCGCCCTGCACAACAAGGTCGTGGTTGTTAAAAATGGAGAGTCAACGGGAACGTGGACGGTCACCGCCCGCGACCGAATCCTCAGTTGAGAAAAACGCAGCAGCGGACTTCAGGCCGCGACGACCACAAAAGTAGAACAGGCATCTTGCCTGTATACACAGCCTGGAAGGCTTTGCTACTCTCACGTCAAGGAGTCCCAAAAGGTAAGGAGGACTGGCTCGGCCGGTTGAGGACCCGTCTTCGCCAAGGCTGCGAGCGAGGCGGGCAACCGGCCCTACCATAGGTTAAATTATTGGCAAATTGGTAGGGCTGCTTGTCCCTAAGCAGCCGACTAGGTTGAACGGGGAACCAACCTGTCTTTACGGGAAGCGAGTACCAAGACCCTATTTTATTCCCCTAAAATCGTTCTCACGATTCGCAGCCAATTGCCGTGCATGACTCCCGCGATATCGTCTTCAGAGTATCCACGACCTTCCAAAATCCGCGCGATGCGCTGCAAATCTTTAATCGTATTCAAATCTTTGGGGCACTGCTCCGTGCCAAATCCTCCATCCAAATCTGAACCCACACCTGAATGTCGAGTTGTGCCTGCCATTTGACATACATAGTCAATATGGTCGGCAACTGAATCTAGCAGCACTCCAGATTCTTCAGGCGTCGTCGTGCCCTTGATCCAATCCGGATAGAGCATCCAAGCATCGAGGGCCACGCCAATTACGGCATCGCGCTCTATCAAGCGCTTGATCTGATGATCGCTTAATTGTCGCTGCCCAGGAATGATCGCGCGGCAATTGCTATGACTGGCCCAGACCGTCCCCTGAAAGAGATCCAGAGCCTCGTCCATTCCCTCGTCCGTCAAATGGGTTACATCCAAAGCAATTCCTAGCTTATCCATGGCTTTGAGCAACTCTCGGCCTCGGGGCTCAAGAGGCCCGGATTCGCCCGTTCCCGGAGCATAGCGACCCGGACCATAGTGGGCGGGACCTACGGCCCTTAGCCCGTAGTTATAGGCTCGCTCAAGGTACTCGAGCGTGAGCAGGGAGTCAGCTCCCTCTAAGCTGAGGATGTAGCCAAGAGGGGTACCGTCAGGGTTTTCTTGGTACGCTTTGATTTG
>MDTA01006008.1_pt1 | contig 10954 bp, 11 predicted proteins | sample 811151 | NCBI WGS metagenome assembly MDTA01 (sample SAMN05326648, study PRJNA326480) | marine metagenome | isolation source: seawater | place: Indian Ocean: South | collected 2010 | reverse complement strand
TTGATAGGCTGGGTGTGTAAGCACAGCAATGTGTTTAGCTGACCAGTACTAATAGCTCAATTGGCTTGATTTTTGCACTGAAAAAAATTTCTAGATTTAGTTGTATCAAACAAAATAATAACACCATATAGATAAATTTAAATTATTGGCTTTACTGTTCAAATCTTGAACACTATATTGTTCAAAATTTGAACAATGAAAAAAATAAAACAACAGGACAACTTTGAGGTTCTAAGAAAAATACATAAAAATCCTGAAGCCTCACAGAGAGAATTAGCCCAAGACCTAGGCTTCAGTCTGGGAAAGCTAAATTACTGTTTGAATGCTCTAAGAGAAAAAGGACTTGTAAAAATAAGTAATTTCAAAAAGAAGCAAAACAAAATCAATTATATTCAATACGTATTGACACCAAAAGGCATAGCCGAACGGACTAAATTAACATTAGACTTCATGAAAAGAAAAATGAGGGAGTATGATGATTTAAAAAAGGAACTTTAATGTGGGCAGTAATAAAATTTGATAGAAAAAATCTCAATTATTTAAAAAATCAATTAAGTTTGAAAATGGGTAAGAATTGTAAAATTTACTGTCCAAAAATGTTAGTTGAAAAATTTAAGAATAATAAATTAATCAAAAAAGAATTTCATTTGATGGGAGATTATTTATTTTGTTTTAATGAAAATTTTAAAGAAAATAAAATTGTAAAACAACTTAATTATACAAAAGGTGTAAAATATTTTTTAGAAGGATTTAATATTTCACAAAGGGAGATAACAGAATTTATTAACAGATGTAAGAATTTAGAAAACAGCTTAGGATACATAACTGAACCAATATTTGAGACAAAAATAGATAAATTTTACCGTTTTTCGTCTGGACCATTTACTCAAAAAATTTTTCAAATCTTATCGATACAAAGAAATAAAATTAAAATTTTAATGGGCAATTTTAAAACGACAATTAACAAAAAAGATTACTCTTTAAGCCCATTATAGAAAATACATAGTGAAATATTTGTGAAAGTCTTGATATTTTGCAAAGTGCGGAGCATTGGTTAAACATGAAAATAAGAAAAAAAAATTTAGCATTCTTTGGGGGTAAAAAAGCCATTACTTACAAAAGTCCTCACTGGAAATGGCCTCCATTTTCTAAGGAAAAATACGATTCTATAAAATCTTACTATTTAAATGGCGAGAAAAAAAATAAAAAAGGTTATCCAAAAATTGTCGAAGTGTTTGAAAAAAATTTTAAAAAATACCAAAAAACTAAATATGCGTTATCTACAAACTCAGGAACATCAGCTTTACAAGCTGCTTTTTTTGCTATTGGTCTTAAAGAGGGAGATGAAGTTATTGCACCAGCACTAACTTTTCATGCAACTGCGACACCAATTTTTTCTACAAACGCAACACCTGTCATAGCTGATTGTAAGTCAGATACTGGAAACATAGATCCAAAAAGTATAAAAAAATTGATTACTCGAAGAACTAAAGCCATAGTCATAACACATCTGTGCGGACATCCGTGCGAAATGGACGAAATTCTTAAAATTAAAAGAAAAAAAAAACTTTTTTTGATTGAAGATTGCTCACACGCTCATGGTTCAACTTATAAAGGAAAAAAAGTGGGAAGTTTTGGAGATATAGGTTGTTTTAGTCTTGATAATAATAAACTTTTGGCTGCAGGCGAAGGAGGAGTCTTGGTCACGAATAATAAAAATTTTTTTGAGAGAGCTTTACTGGCCTCAGATTTTGCAGGACGATTGCAAAATGAAGTGAAAATAAGCAATAACGTAATTTATAAGGATACTGGATTAGGTTACAAACACAGGATCCATCCAGTCTCTGCAGCTATAGCTAATTCTGAATTAAAAAAAATTAATTTCTACATAAAAAAAAGGCACAAGATGCTTAATTATTTCTCAAAAAAAATAAAAGAAATTCAAGGAATAAATCCTCCAATCACTTTAAAAAACTCTCACCGAGGCGCATTTTATGGATATAGGCCATTTGTTAATACTAGTGAATTGAAAAACATTAAAGTAAATACACTTATTAAATATTTGCAAGCAGAAGGGATGGAGGTGAGATTTGCTGGCAATAAACCTTTACATCAGCTCCCACTTTTTTCTAATAGAAGATTAGGACCAAAATTTTTAGGCAAGAAAACTTCTTTATTTAGAAATTATAAAAAAAAAGGAGCATTACCTCAGAGCGAAAAATTTTATAATACTACATTATCACTCATTACATTTACATTCGAAAAGAAAAGTTTAATTAATCAATATATAAAAGCTTTCAAAAAAGTTTGCTACTATCTATCCAAATAAAAATGATTAAAAAAAAGTTAAATCAATTTATAAACAAAGGTTTTTGTATAATCAATTTATACAATAAAAATGAGCATAAATATTTATTAAGTAAAATCATAAAAAAGATTAATAAAAATATACCAGCTAAAAGCAAAAAGTTATCAGCAAAAAATTTAAAATTCTATCACTCCTTTCAAGATAAAGAAGTTCACGATAAGGTAATTAAAAATACTCAAAGATACATATCATTAGATAAAAAACTTATAAGGCCAATTATTAACAACAAACTGATACAGAAAATTTCTAATCATCATTGGGGACATGCTAAATTTAGCATTAAATGGGTTGGATCTTTAAAGAAGCCTATGAAGCTAAACACAACAGGCTTCAGAGTCGCTAGACCAGAAAAATTATCAAGTAAAGATGTGGGAGGTGAACATCTTGATCTACACTATGGAGGCAAAAAAAATACAAATCAAAAAAAACTATTCACGATTTGGTGCCCAATCGTTGGAATGTCAAAAAATTACACATTAAGAATCTCCCCTGGCAGCCATAAATTTAAACACCCTTTAAGCTCAATATCTAAACAAAAAAAATATATCTCAATGGTTTTGAATAAAAACTATGTAAAAAGATTTAAGTTTATTCGACCAAATCTGAAAGCTGGCCAAGTAATTTTTTTTCATCCAAACCTAATTCATGGATCAAGCAAAAATTTAGGATCAAAGACAAGGGTGAGCATAGATCTAAGAATTTTTAATAACAGGTACTCATGATAATGAAAGGTCATATTATAGTTACTGGTGGGGCTGGGTTTATTGGCTCAAATCTTGTTGAAGGATTAATAAAAAAAAATCATAAAGTAATAATTTTAGATAATTTCTCAACAGGCAGAAAAACAAATATTATTAAAGACAAAAATATTAGAACAATCAAATGTGACATATCCAATTACAAGCAAATTGAAAATTATTTTAGAGGGGCAAAATATGTTTACCATCTAGCTGGTTTAGCAGATATTGTTCCTAGCATAGTTGCCCCAGAAAAATATTTTTATTCAAATGTAGTCGGAACTTTTAATGTTTTAAGAGCATCAAGTAAGTTTAAAGCTAAAAAATTTATTTATGCAGCGTCGGCAAGCTGTTACGGTTTTCCTAAAAAGTTCCCTACTGATGAAAAACAAGAAATAAAACCAATGTACCCATATGCATTGACCAAATGGCAAGGTGAGGAACTTGTTAAACATTTTAATAAAATTTATAAACTACCAACTATATCCTTGAGATTTTTTAATATTTATGGTCCAAAATCTAGAACAAGTGGCACGTATGGAGCTGTATTTGGAGTTTTTTTAGCCCAAAAACTTGCAAATAAACCATTAACGGTTGTCGGCGATGGAAATCAAACAAGAGACTTTCTTCATGTAAATGACTTAGTAAACTTACTTATTAAAATCGTTAAATCTAAAGTCAAGGGTAAAATTTATAACGTTGCCGGGGGTAAAGAAATCAAGGTAAGTAAAATTGCTAATCTTATAGGTGGAAAAAAAATACATATTCCTAAAAGACCGGGAGAGCCAGATAGATCAAAGGGTGATATCAGAAAAATCAAAAAAGATTTTGCTTGGTCTCCAAAAATATCAATAAATAAAGGCGTTAAAGATTTAATGAAAAATATTGATTATTGGCGCGCAGCTCCAGTCTGGACACCAAAAAAAATAAAGAAAGCAACAAAAATTTGGTTTTCGTTACTTAAAAATGAAAAAAATACAAAACATTAAAAATTTAAGCAAGAAACTTCAGCAACTTAAAAAAAAGGGTAAAAAAATTATTCTTTGTCACGGAGTATTTGATATTTTGCACATTGGACATATAAAACATTTTGAATCTGCAAAAAAAATGGGAAATATTTTAGTTGTTTCTGTAACCCCAGATAAATTTGTAAACAAAGGACCTAATAGACCAATATTTCCGATTAATTTAAGAATGCAGTCATTAGCGTCCCTGAAAGCAGTAGATTTTGTTGTTCCTAATATATCTAATACTGCTGTTTACCCTATCTTAAATTTAAAACCTAATATTTATTGTAAAGGCAAAGATTACAGTAATTCAAAATTAGATATTTCAGGGAATATAAATAAAGAAATAAGCGCTATAAAAAAGGTTAAAGGAAAAATTAGTTTTACAGAAGATGAACTATTTAGTTCTAGTAAAATTATTAACTCAACAAATATTAATTTAAGTAAAAAACAAGGTGATTTTTTAAATTCACTAAAAAAAGACAAAGAAATAAAAAAATTTGATCCTTCAAAATTAATAAAATCTTTTAAGAGCTTAAAAGTACTTGTCATTGGAGAAACAATTATTGATGAGTATATTTACTGTGATGCCCTTGGAAAATCTGGCAAAGAGCCTGTCTTAGCCGTCAAGTACTTAAAATCAAAAAAAATTATAGGTGGAACAATGTCGATTGCCAAAAATTTATCCTCATTCTGTAAGAAGATTACAGTTTTAAGTTACGTTGGTGAAAAGAAGGAGCAATTAAATTTTATAAAAAAAAATCTTCAAAAAAATATAAATCCTATATTCTTGAAAAAGAAAAATTCGTGTACTATTGTTAAAAAAAGATATGTTGACGATGTAAGTAAATCAAAAATATTAGGTGTTTATTCTATAGAAGATCAATTGATTTCAAAAAAAGAAGAAAAAATACTTAGCAAAAACATTTTAAATCAAATAAAAAAACATGACGTTGTAATAGTCTCTGATTATGGACATGGTTTTTTGAACGAAAAATTATCAAAACTTATTATCCAAAATTCTAAATACGTTGCAGTTAATGCTCAACTAAATGCATCTAATATCGGATTTCATACTATTTCAAAATATAAAAATGCTGATTTAGTTATAATAAATGAAAATGAAATGAGGCACGAAATGAGAGATAAATCGAGCGAATTAAATTATTTAATCAAAAAATTAGCAAAAAAAATTAATTCGAAAATAATAACTGTAACCTCAGGTGATCAGGGATCTACTTCCTACAACAAAAAAATTAACAAAGTATTTAACTGTCCAGCCTTTGCTAGTAAAGTTGTAGATAAAATAGGTGCAGGAGACACAATGCTTGCAGTTCTGTCTCTGGCTATACATAAAAAAGCTAATATCAAATTTAGTATGTTTTTATCAGCTTTAGCCGCAGCAATAAATGTTCAATCCGAGGCTAATAGTCTCGTTTTAAATAGAGTCGATATGATTAAATCTATTCAATCGTATTTAAAATAAAAAATGTCAGATATTAAAAAAGTTTTAGTTACTGGTGGAGGCGGTTATGTGGGATCTTCATTAATTCCAAAATTATTAGAAGCAAATTTTGAAATTAATGTTTTAGACCTTATGATTTATGGTGAAACCTTACCGAAAAACCCAAAACTTAAAATTTTTAAAGGAGATTTGAGAAATATAGAATTAGTAAGAAAATCATTAAAAGGCTGTGATGCCGTTATACATTTAGCGTGCATATCTAATGACCCAAGTTTTGAACTAGACAAAAAACTCGGTAAAGAAATAAATCTTGACGCCTTTAGACCACTTGTAGAAGAGTCAAAAAAAGCTGGGATAAAAAGATTTATTTATGCTTCTTCTTCAAGTGTTTATGGATTAAAAAAAGAAAAAAATGTTAATGAAGAGATGAGCCTTGAGCCATTAACAGATTACTCAAGATTTAAAGCAGACTGCGAAAAGATTTTGAAAGAGTACAAGTCTGAAAATTTTATTACAACAATCATCAGACCAGCGACTGTTTGCGGTTTTTCACCTCGCCAACGTTTAGATTTAGTGGTAAATATTTTAACGAATTTAGCCTACAATAATAGACAAATCACAATTTTTGGAGGACCCCAAATGAGGCCAAACATTCATATTGAGGATATGACAGATTTATACTTAACGCTTTTAAAGATTCCCGGAAGGCAAATTAATGGAAAAATTTTTAATGCTGGCTACGAAAATAATACAGTTTCAGACCTAGGTAAAATCGTAAAAGAGAGTGTTGGTGATGATGTAAATTTGATTTTCTCAAAAACCGATGATAATAGATCTTACCATATTTCTTCAGATAAAATTAAAGACGAACTAAATTTTCATGCCAAACATTCAATTAATGAAGCTGTGCTTGACCTAGTAACAGCTTTCAAAAATAAAATATTAATAGATCCTTTAAATAACGAAATGTATTTTAACATAAAAAGAATGAACAATATAAATCTTAAATGAAAGTAAGATACTCATATTTACCACAACAATTTAAAAACATTGAACCTCTATGGAGAAATCTTAAAAAATTTGTGCCCAAGGGGGATTTTACCTTAGGCAATGAATTAAATTTGTTTGAAAGGAAGTTTGCAACCTTAATCGGAGCTAAATATGCCATTGGTGTAAATTCGGGAACTGACGCAATAAAGTTATCTCTTAAATATTTAAATGTCGGTCCAGGTGATGAGGTAATTACCAGTGCCAATACTTTTGTTGCAACAGTTGGTGCAATTAATGAATTAGGTGCAAAGATTAGGTTTGTAGATTGTGATGACTCTTTTTGTATAAATGTTAATAAAATAGTTGATGCTATTAATATAAAAACAAAAGCGATAGTACCAGTTCATTTCACAGGCTGTGTTTCCAATATGGGAGAAATTATGAAAATTTCAAAAAAATATAAAATTCCAGTAATTGAAGACGCCTGTCAATCGATTTTAGGATCATATAAAAATAAAATGAGCGGAACTATCGGATTAACTGGTGCATTTTCTTTTCATCCATTAAAAAATATTAATGTTTGGTCTGACGCTGGTATGATAGTTACAAATAACAAATCAGTTTATAATAAAATAAAATTACTAAGAAATCATGGTTTAGTTGATAGAGACACAGTCAGCTTGTTTGGTTACAACTCTAGAATGGACACTTTGCAAGCGGTAGTGGGTAACTGGATGCTGCCAAAAGCAAAAAATATAGCGAAAAAAAGGATAGCTAACGCCAAATACCTTGATAAAGAGCTATCAAAGATAAAAGAAATTCAGATCCCTTTAAGACCCAAAAATGTTAGACACGTTTTTCACTTATATATTGTGTTTGCTAAGAACAGAGATAAGCTTTTAAGATATTGCATAAAAAAGGGTATAGAGGCTAAAATTCATTATCCAATTCCCATATATAGGCAAAAACCTTTTCAAAAAGATTATTCAAAAGGTGATTTTCCGGTCACAGATAGCCATGCAAATAAAATAATTTCATTTCCATGTGATCAACATTTATCAATGAAACAACTAAAATTTATTACGCAAACAGTTCGAGATTTTTACAAAAAATGAGAGTAAATTACTTAAATTTTACGCACCAATGGAAAGAAGAAAGAAAAAAACTGCTTCCAATTATAACAAATATATTGGAAAGCGGGGACTACGTTGGTGTAAAAGCACGAGAAGTGGTTAAATTTGAGAAGAGATTAAAAAATTTTTTTTCAAGTTATCCTGTTACAGTAAATAGTGGTACGGATGCATTAACTCTTGGAATGTTTGGAATTGGCATTAAAAAAGGGGACGAGGTTATCACTACTTCTAATTCATATATAGCTTCAACCGCAACTATTGTCCATCTAGGAGCTAAACCTGTATTTGTGGATGTTCTACCGGATCAAAACATCGATCCAAAAGAAATAGAGAAAGCTATTACAAAGAAAACTAAAGCAATAATGGTTGTCCACCTTACTGGTAGAAGCTGCGATATGAGAACGATTATGAAAATCGCGAAAAAATATAATTTAAAAGTTATAGAGGATTGTGCTCAAGCATTTGGATCAAGGTTTGACAAAAAACTTTGTGGAACGTTTGGAGACGTTGGTTGTTTTTCAACTCATCCCTTAAAAAATTTTAATGGAATGGGTGATGGTGGATTTGTAATAGCAAAAAGTAAAAAAGTACAATCTTACATTTCCAAATTACGAAATCATGGATTAAGATCTAGAGATGAAGCTGACCATTTTGGATATAATTCAAGATTAGATAATTTACAGGCTGGAATACTCAATTTTAGATTGAACACTTTAAAAGGAATTATCAAAAAAAGAAGGGCAATTGCTAAATTTTATAGGAATAACCTTGATAAAAGATTTATATTCTGCCCACCTGAAAAAAAATTAGAATTCAATACTTACCATTTGTTCGTTATACAAGTTCCAGAGAGAGATAAACTAAAAAGATATCTTAAAAATAAAAATATAGACTCATTTATTCATTATCCGAGGCCAATCCACTTACAAAATATGTTTAAAAAAGTTAAGATCAAATTAAAAAATACCGAAGATCAATCTAAAAGAATTTTATCAATACCCACACACCACAACTTATCAAAAAAACAAATTAAATATGTTGTAGAAACGATAAATGACTATTATGGAAAAAAAAACAGTCCTATTAGATCTTTTTAAAAAGATTTATAAAATCCGAAAAGTAGAAAATAAAATAGCTTCCCTTTACACTGAATGGGAAATGAGATGCCCCGTTCATTTATCAATAGGCCAGGAGGCCATAGCTGCGGGTGTTTGTCAAAATTTAAAAGTAAATGACAAAATAATAAGTAGTCACAGATGTCATGCACATTATCTAGCTAAAGGAGGAAATTTAAAAAAGATGATTGCAGAAATTTATGGTAAGAGATCCGGTTGCGCAGATGGACTCGGTGGATCAATGCACTTACAAGATCAAAGTGCAGGAGTAATGATGTCCATACCGATTGTAGCAAGCCCTATACCGATTGGAGCTGGCATCGCACTACAATCTTCATTTTTAAAAAAAAGTAAAAAATATTTGACAGTAATTTTTTTTGGGGAGGGTGCGACCGAAGAAGGAATATTCCATGAGACTGTAAATTTTGCGGCTCTAAACAACTTACCTATTCTATTTGTTTGTGAAAATAATTATTATTCCGTTTATACCCATTTAAGAGACAGACAGCCTAAAAAAAGAAAAGTTAAAGAAATATTTAAAGCTCATGGATTAAAAGGTTTTAGTGCAGACGGAAATGATGCTTTAGGTGTTCACAGGCTCTCAAAAAAAGTTATCAGAGACATTAAAAAAACATCACGACCTTCTTTTATTGAATTTAAGACATACAGATGGCTAGAGCACTGCGGCCCATTTTGGGATGATAATTTAAAATATAGAAAAGATGGGGAATTAAATAAATGGATCAAAAGATGCCCATTAGAAAAAATTAAGAAAAGGATAAACAAGATTTTTTCTGAAGATTTTATTTTCAATATAGAGCAATCAATTGATGAGGAAATTTTTAAAGCTTTTGAATTTGCAAAATTAAGTAAGTATCCAACTAAAAAAGATTTAATTAAATTCAATAATTTTTACAAATAATGATCGAAACTATCAAATTTTCTGAAGCAATTAGAAGTACTTTTCATCAAATGATGAAAAAAAACAAAAATATAATTTTAATTGGTCTTGGCACCAATGATCCAAAGGGCATTTTTGGAACTACCGCTGGTTTATCGGAAAGTTTTGGCACAAATAGAGTTATTGAACCACCTACTTCAGAAGCAGCACTCACCGGCATTTGCATAGGAGCGGCTGTAAGAGGTTTAAGGCCAGTTTTATCACATCAGAGAGTAGAATTTAGCTTGTTGTCTTTGGAGCAAATAATTAATCAAGCAGCTAAATGGAATTTTATGTCTGGTGGAAAACAAAAAGTTCCTTTGGTTATAAGATTGATAATTGGAAAAGGATGGGGTCAAGGTCCACAACACTCTCAATCTTTGGAGGCTCTGTTCGCTCATATTCCAGGATTAAAAGTTGTTGCCCCCTCAAATGCTTATGATGCAAAGGGACTACTAGTAAGCAGTATTAATGATAATGGTCCAGTAATATATTTTGAGCACAGATGGTTGCATAATATAAAAGGGAGAGTTCCAAAAAAACTTTATTCGATAAAAATTGGAAAAGCTAAAGTTATTCAAAAAGGTAAGGATTTAACAATAGTATCCTTTTCAGACGCATTAATTCAATTAATGAGAATTAATAAAGTATTGAAGAGAAGTGGCATTTCACCAGAAATAATTGATCTTAGATCAATCAGACCATTAGACAAAGGGACAATTCTTAAATCAGTTAAAAAAACAAGAAATCTTTTAGTACTAGATAATGGATGGAAATCTTTTGGAGTTAGTTCAGAAATAATTTCAATAGTCTCAGAAAAATTATCAGGAAGTTTAAAATCAAATCCTGTAAGACTTGGAGTTAAAGAAATGCCAATACCAAGCACTAGAGTTCTAGCCAAAGATTTTTATATTGATCTTAGAGATATATTATCTTCTATAGAAAAAATAACAAAAAAAAGGATACCTGTTAAAACAATCAATAAATACTTACCGTCTCAAAATATTAATGAGGTGGACATACCATACAAAGATTTCACTGGTCCATTTTAAAATGAAAAATAAAAATAATACCAAATTTGAAAAAACATTCTTAAATAGAGGTTATTTAGTTGAAAAAGTTGAAGATAGTAAATCTCTTAACTACATAAATAATGTAATACAAAAAAAAATACAAAAATTATTAAAAACAAAAAAAAC
>MDTA01125337.1_pt1 | contig 10955 bp, 13 predicted proteins | sample 811151 | NCBI WGS metagenome assembly MDTA01 (sample SAMN05326648, study PRJNA326480) | marine metagenome | isolation source: seawater | place: Indian Ocean: South | collected 2010 | reverse complement strand
ATTTCCACCAGTAAGTACTCCACTAAGAATATCAACCATCCATGCAAGACCTGAACCTCTAAAACCAGCAATAGGTAGTTGCACACCAGCTAAAGCTTTTTTAGCATCGATTGTTGGTTTTCCATATTTGTCTAGAGCAACACCCCAAGGTATTTTATCTCCTACTTTTGCTGCAACTCTAATTTTACCTCTATTGATTATTGAAACAGAAGTATCCAATATAAAAGGAACTCTAGATGATGTTGGAGTTCCAAAACATATTGGGTTTGTTCCAAACAATTTTTTTTTTGCACCATATGGAGCAATTGCAGGTGGAGCGTTAGTAAAACAAAATACAATTAAATTTTTTTTCACAGCTTGTTCAGCATAATACCCAGATAATCCATAATGACCGCTGTTTTTAATACCTACTAAACCTATTCCAGTTTTTTTAGCATTTTTGATTGCTTGTTTTATCCCAAGATCTGCTGAAACAAATCCAATACTGTTATTAGCATCTATTTGAGTAATAGAGGATGATATTTTTTTAATTTTAATTTTAGGTTTAGGATTAATAACTTTTTTCTGAATTCGATCACAATACATTTTTAGTCTTGAAAGACCATGAGAATGAGCACCAACTAATTCTGCATTAATTATTGCATTTGCACTAATATTAGCGTGTTTTATATTTAATTTATTTTTTTTAAAAATTTCTATTAGAACTTTTTTTAATTTGGTTATTTTCATTTTATAAAATACTCATCTATTGCATAATCTAATCTATCCTGGCCCCAAAATATTTTATTATTTACCAAAAAGGTAGGAGCACCAAAAATTTTTTTTTCAAATGCGTCATTTGTAATTTTTTTAAGCTTATCCTTAGTAGACTGATTATTTATATTCAAAAAAAAACTTTCTTCATCTATCTCGCATTTTTTTAAAATATTTTTTAAAACGTTTAAATTTTGTATATCCTCATTATTTACCCAATAAGAATTGAAACATTCATTTGTATACAATTCTATTTTATTTGTAGGTATAATTATATTTCCTCTCATTAAGGAAAGAGAATTAATAGGAAATTTTTCATTAAACTTAAATTTGATTTTGTATTTCTTAGAAATTAGTTCACAATCATTTATTAAATAATTAATTTTTGCTTTTATCAAACCAGGAGCAGTAATTTTTGCTAGATTGTGGAGACCTCCTAATAAAATTGGTTTATATTCAAAGTTAATATTTTTTTTTCTATAATTTGAGAAATTCGTTTGTGAGCTATGTAGGAATAAGGACTTATAAAGTCATAATAAAATTCTATTTTTTTAGTCATATAGACTTATTTTTTTTGCATAAAACATTCTGATTATCCAATATAAAAAAATACCCAAGGGTCCAACAAAATAAGTTATGATCAGTGGAAAAAAAACAATAATTTTAGAAATAATAAATTTTCTACTATCTCTGACAATCCAGCTTCCACAAAATAGATTTACAGCTAAAAAATGAAGCCAAAAAGTAATAATGAATTCTTTATTTGAGAATAATTCTACAAGGTTGTCCAAACCTATATATAGAGTGAAATTTTCAATAAAATCATAGTCAGATATAAACAAATAATAAATTATATAAATATAAATTGATCCGAAAACAAAATAAGGAAAAGCAGAGGTTACGAAAAAATTAGATATTTTTGACTCTGGAAAAAAAAACAAAACTAACCAAAATGGCAATACACCTAAATTTATCGATAGATAAATTATGTTGTAGTTGAATAAAGAGTATATTTGTTCGATCATACAAAAATGTATTATATTACATGATTAAATGATTCCTATAAAAAACAAGAAAAAAACTTTGCAGGTCACTGTTGAAGAAATGCGTAATTTTTCCTACTCATATATCGAAAAATATGCACCATCTAAGCAACAACTTAGAACATATTTATTAAAAAAATATTTAAAAGTAAAAATTCCAGAGGTAAATAAAAAAAATATTACAGATTTAATCGATGTAGTATTAAGTGATTTAGAAAACACAAAGTTTATAAATGATAAATTTTATTCAAATTCTAAAGCTAAAAGCTTATTACAAAAAGGAAGTTCAATAAATAAAATTAGAAACTATCTATTTACAAAAGGTATAAGTGATAAATTTATAGTTGAAACAATTAATAAAATAAAAGACAATAATGAAGATCAGGATTTTTTTTCAGCTATCAAAATCTGTAAAAAAAAAAGAATTGGACCATCAAGAGAAGAAAATAATAGGACGTTATTTTACAAAAAAGATTTAGGAATATTGGCAAGAGCAGGGTTTGATTTTGAAACTTCAAAAAAGGTCATGGATTTAAAAAAGGATGATTATATTAAAATAATTAATTTATTATAAATCTTTATTTTTATTTTTTTGTTCCAAATAGTATTCAATTCTTTTTTTAATATAATTTTTAACAAAAATAAAAATTATTAAACCAAACAAAGATACAGAAACTATTATAATTAAAATAATTCTTAATGTATCATCCATTTTATAATTTTTCACTCCTTCGAAGAATTATACTTGAATTTTTAAATTCTTTTTTTCCATATAAAATTTCATTTCCATCAAAATCAGTAACTATGCCTCCTGCATTATTTAATATAGCATGTCCTGCTGCTATATCCCATTCACAAGCTCTTGGTTCTGCTGCATAAAAATCAAAGTCACCAGAAGCAATTACACAAAATTTTAATGAACTTTTCATTCTCTTATAACTTGTAATTTTATATTTTTTGTGAATATTTTCTATTTCTGGCTTCAAATTCTTTGAATATGAAACAGCGACTATATTATTTTTTTTTGTTTTTTTTTCACAATTAATTTTTTGAGTTTTATAATTATTAATTTCAAAACTAGATCCCTTACCATATGAATAGAATAAACGTTTTTTAGCGGGGGCATAAACAATGCTTGCTATTGATTTATTTTTGATTATCAGTGCTGCATTTAGCGTAAACTCTTCACCGTTATTAATATAATCATAAGTTCCATCTATTGGATCAATAAGCCAAAAGTTTTCTAGATTAGAATTATCTTTATTATCTGAATTTTCCTCTGAGACAATTGGAAATTCAGGTGTCATTTTTTGAATATTTTTAATTAATATTTTATTTACCTCAATATCACCATTAGTTACAGGAGTGCTATCTAACTTTGTTTCCTTGATTAAGCCTTTTTCTCTTAACTCCAAAGATTTTTTTCCAGCATATTTAAATACTTCAATTAAATCTTTTATTACAATTTCTATTACTTTATTTTCCATTATTAAGTACCTTTACTAACTCAATATTATCTGAATTAATTACTTTTTTTCCTACATTCTCAAAATTAACAGTTACTTTACCCTTTATTATTGATTGTACTTGTCCAATACCCCAGTCTTTATTTAAAGGGTTTAGTACTTTGTCACCTGGCTCAAATTCTAAAATCATTTAATTTAATTTATATTAGAAATAAGTATAAATACCACTTAATGAAACCTAAACAAAATTCTATTGGACTTTATAAAGACCCAAAGGAGACAACTGTTGTTGTGGCTATGTCAGGTGGAGTTGATTCATCAACTGTAGCAGGATTAATGAAAAAAGAGGGTTACAAAGTAATTGGGATTACTTTAAAGCTATATGATGATAATAAAGAAGTATCACACTCCAAACAATGCTGTTCAGGCCAAGATATAATGGATGCAAAAAGAGTCGCTCATAAGCTAGGAATAGATCATAAGGTTTTTTATTATCAAAGTAAATTTAAGGAAGGGGTGATAGATAATTTTGTTGATAGTTATTTAAGTGGAGAAACACCTATACCATGTATTCAATGTAACAAAACTGTAAAATTTAATGATTTATTTAATGAGTCTAAAAATTTAAAAGCTGATGCATTAATTACAGGGCACTATGTAAAAAGTATTACAAGCAACAATAAAACAGAAATGTATAGAGCAATAGATGAAAATAGGGATCAAAGTTATTTTTTGTTTAATACTACTAGAGAACAATTAAATTATCTTAGATTTCCTTTAGGTGGAATGCTAAAAAGTGAAACAAGAGACATTGCAAAAAAATTAGAATTAAATGTTGCTAATAAGCCCGATAGTCAAGATATATGTTTTGTACCAAATGGTGATTACGTATCTGTAATACAAAAATTTAGACCTGATGCATTTAAAAAAGGAAATATAAAAAACTTAAATGGAGACGTTATTGGTGTACATGATGGAATTGTGAATTTTACTATTGGACAAAGAAAAGGAATTAAAGTTTCTGGAAAAGATGCTTATTACGTTTTAGATATTAATTCAGATAAAAACGAAATTATTATTGGATTAAAAGAAGATTTGAGAAAAAATGAAATTGTATTAAGAGATTTAAATCTTTTAGCTCAAAAAGAAATATTTGAAAAAAATATTTTTGTAAAAGTAAGATCTACTGGAAAATTATTGAAATCAAAATTAAATCTTTCAAATGGAAAAGCTAAACTAAGTTTATTGGAAGATGAATATGGTATTTCTCCTGGTCAAGCTTGTGTCTTTTATTCAAAAGATGATTATGGACATAGAGTTTTAGGCGGAGGATGGATTACTAAGAGTTAGTTTTTTTCCATAAGAAATAAGTCAGCAAATAAAATAAAATTACACCTAAAAAGTAATCCCACTCTAATGCATGTTTAAGAAACTTGTTTCCTGGTAGACTTACTATAGGAGCTGATACAATAGCTGTTATAAATAAAATAGACACTAAAAATATTTTTAGTTTTAAATAAATTAGATTTATATGTTTAATTATACTATCTTTGATTTTATAAATACAATATACAAGATATGCTTGAGCTACTAATTCAAAGATTATAAAAGATAATAATATTATTCTCCTAAATAATTTGTATGCATCATAATCAAATTTTATTCCTAAAAATATTGAGTGAAGCGTTAAGCATATAGCTGAAAGTATTCCAAAAATAGTAAAATATTTTATTTTTTTATTATCTGGATCAAAAAAATGAATTAAATTTTTATTATAAATCCAATATTTTACTAATAGATATGAGGTTAAAAACATCATTGGCTTAAATATCAAATATAAGGGAAAATATCTTGCAGTTCTACTTATTGAGGTTCCTCCGTCTAAATAAGGAAATGTTTTTCCAATTCCTACTCCTACAGGAAGTATTTCGTTAAAATAAATTACAATAAATAGGCAGCTATTTAGAGCTATAAATGGTATTAAAAAAATCCAAATACTTAAGGATTTAACTTTACTTATAAATTCCATAGAAAAAGAGAATTATTTTTTCTTATTTTTTTTTCTAGCTCTTCTTTTTTTAGAGCCCATTTTTCTACGACCTCTGTGCTTTTTTGGATATCCCATAATCTCCTTAATTTTACAATTTTATTGACTTATTTGGTGGATATAGCATTCTCAATAAAACTTATCAAATTTTAAATGAAAAAATCAATAAAAACCTATTTAAAGCACGCAGCTAAAGATTATTATAATAAAGCTGTAAATCCTCCTGTTGTTCGAGCATCTACTATAATTTTTAAATCAATGCAGGAAATTAAAAAAACACAAAGCAAGTATATTAATAATCCTGTAAGTGGAAATTTTGATTACGGTAGACAAGGAACTTCGACAACATTTGCATTACAAAAAATATTACAAGATATTGAGGAGTGCTATAAGGTTTATCTTACCCCAACAGGTTTTGGATCTGTTTTTCTTGCAGTATTAAGCGTAATTGAACCTGATGATGAAATTTTGGTTACAGACTCCGTTTATTCTCCTACTAGATTATTAACAGATAGCTATCTTAAAAAATTTAGAGTCAAAAGTATTTTTTATGATCCTAAAAATTTAAATGATTTAAAATCAAAAATATCTTCAAAAACTAAACTGATATTGGTTGAAAACCCTGGAAGTAATACATTTGAATTTCAAGATTTAAAAAAAATAATAACTATTGCTAAAAGAAATAATATTTTTACTGCTATAGATAATACCTGGGGGACGCCTTATTTGTTAAAACCAATAAAATTAGGTTTTGATATGTCAATAGTATCAGCAACAAAATATTATTCAGGTCATTCGGATGTAATGGGAGGAAGTTTAGCAATAAATAAAAAAGTTTTTAAATTAGTTGAGGCAACTAATAAAATATCAGGTTTAAGACTTAGCCCTGATGATGCTTATCTTATTTTGAGAGGTCTTAGGACTCTTGATATAAGAATAGACAAACATTATAAAAATGCACTTAAAATTGCAAAGTTTTTGTCAAAACAAAAAAAAGTATTGAAGGTTTATTATCCTTATAAAAAAGGCTCTAAATCTTATCAAATGTGGAAAAAATATTATCAAGGAGCTTCAGGTTTACTAGGGTTCAAAATAAAATCAAAAAATAAAAATTCAGTATTAAAATTTGTAAATTCTTTAAAATTATTTGGTTACGGTTTTAGTTGGGGAGGTTTTGAAAGTTTGGCTTTGTATCAAAACGAGCAAGCTCTAGGAAAAAGAAAATTTACTACTATAAATAAAGATGAACATATTATCAGAATGCATATTGGACTTGAAGATACAAAAGATATAATAAAAGATATTAAACAAGCTATGAGATATATAAAATAATGATAGAAAAATTTATTACAAGTCGAAAAGCTTTAACAACCCTAGTTTGTGCTTCTTTAGTAGTTATAATTTCTTTGGGTATAAGACAAACTTTTGGATTATTTTTTTTTGATTTTAACACCGACTTAAATATTTCTATAGCCCATTTTGGATTTGTAATGGGCTTACAACTTTTATTATGGGGTATTTTTAGCCCATTGTTTGGAATAGTAACTGATAAATTTGGTGGAGCAATAGCTATATTTATAGGATTTCTATTTTATTTATTGGGAATTTTATTATTTAATAGTGGTTTTAATACTGGTTCTTATTTTACTTTAACAATTGGAATTTTAATAGGTATTGGTTTAGGTTCCACGGCAATTGGAATACCAGTATCTGTAGTTGCTAAACATTTTCCCGCATCAAACAGAACCATTGCAACAGGAATAGTAACTTGTGCGGGATCTTTTGGGTATTTTGTATCTCCTCTATTAGTTAGGTATTCGATTATAGAAAAAGGGTGGGAAATTACTTTAGTTTATTTTGCAATACTTTTAGCAGTTGGTTTATTAATATCTTTTTTTATAAGCACTCCTAAAATACCTGTCGGAGACCAGGATAATAAACAAACCGCAACAGAGGCTTTAAAAGAAGCTTTTTCAGACAAAAGCTTTATTTATTTAACATTAGGTTTCTTTGTTTGTGGTTGGCATATTGCATTAGTGGCAACACATATACCAACCTATATGATGGATAAAGGATTACCTGATTGGACACCAGCAATGGTTCTAGCTTTGATAGGGGCTTTCAACATGGTTGGCACAATAACTAGTGGACACTTATCAACCAGATTTAGTAAAAAAAAAATATTAAGTGCAATTTATCTTTTAAGAGGAATTTCAATTATTTATTTTATATTTTTACCACCAAGTGTTTTTAACTCTGTAGTATTTGGAGTTACATTTGGTTTTCTTTGGTTATCAACTGTTCCACCAACCAATGGAATAGTCGCACATATTTTTGGAACCAAATATGTAGGTCTATTATATGGGATTGTATTTGTAAGTCATCAAATAGGTTCTTTTCTAGGAGCATATTTAGGTGGTGTATTTTATGAAATGAACGGAAATTTTGATTATGCGTGGTACGTTTCTATCGCATTATCAATTTTTGCAGGTTTGATACATTTACCAATTATTGAGAAAGCAATTGAAAGAACTCAGACAGCATAAATTTAAGTTTAATTCTTACTTAGAGCAACTTTATCAATCAGATAAACCAATGATAATATATAAAGTTAAAAGTGGTTATAATATATACACTGATTTTTCTAAAAAAATTATTTTAACGAACAAAAACGTGAATTCTTTTCTTAATAGCCTGCAAAAAAATAAATTTAAGAAACAAACTGATATTTTTGTTGGTTTTTTTGGTTATGAAATATTATGCAATCTTCTTAATTTAAAATTAAAAAAACAAAATACCTTAAATTTTTATAAAGGTATTTTTTATAAACCAGAAACATTAATAAAGATAAGAAATGATATAAAAATAATATCTAACATTAAAAGAAATTCTTTTAAGAATTTCTTTAATAAAACTAAAATTTTAACACCCTTTAAGCTTAATATTAAATATAAAAAATATAAAAAAATCTTTGATTTATTCTCAAAAAAAATTAGAGAGGGTGAGACTTATCAAATTAAAATATGCACAAAATATAAAAATAAATCACACATAAACCCTGTAAATTTTTTTTGGAAATTAATGAAAGTAAATTCCTCACCGGAGTCTTTTATGATAAGGGATAAAAGTTACTCAATAGTCAGCTGTTCTCCAGAGACTTTAATAGATAAAAAGGGAGACAGAATAATTACAAAACCTATTGCTGGGACTCTTAAAAAAAGAAAAAATATGAGTAAAAAAAAAGCTTTAAATTTTTTTAGAAATAATAATAAAGAAACTAAAGAACATAATATGATTGTAGATATGGAAAGAAATGATCTATCACGAATATGCAAAACTGGTTCTGTTAGAATATTAAAAAAAAAGTATGTCGAGGAATATAAGCATTTATATCATTATGTTACTTCTATTGAAGGACGAATTAAAGAAAATTTAAAAATCAAAGATATAATAAAATCAATGATGCCAGGCGGATCAGTTATCGGTTGTCCAAAAATAAGAACTTTAGAGCTTTTAAACAATCAGGAAAAAGATAATAGAAATATTTTTACAGGAAGTTTTGGTTATATAAAATTTAACCAAGATATGAGATTTAATATTATTATCAGGTCAATTTTAAACTATAAAAATATTTCAGAAATATCTGCTGCATCTGGCGTAGTGTTGGATAGCTATTCAAAAAAAGAGTTTAATGAAAATTTTATAAAAGCCAAATCTTTATTGGAGTTATATAAATGATATATATAGTTGATCATCAAGACTCATTTACATGGAATGTAGTTAACCAATTCTCTAAATTTGATAATGTTGTATGTACAGATTTTTTTAAGATTGATAAAAAAAAGTTAGATAAATCACATACTATAGTTTTATCACCTGGGCCGGGTGCACCAAAAGATTATCCTGTAACATCGAAAATTTATAATCATTATAAAAAAAAGAAAAAAATTATAGGTATATGTTTAGGCTATCAACAGATACTATATAATGAGAATGGAAGAATAGTTCAGCAAAAAAATATTTTTCATGGCTATCAATCAAAAATTAAAGTAACTAACCAAAGTAAAATATTTAAAAAAAACAAATTATTCAAAGTAGGTAGATATCATTCTTTGAAATTACTTGAGCCGTACCAGTCTGATAATATAAAAATTACAATGAGATGTTCAAAAACAAATATTGCGATGGGATTAGAGGATATAGAGAATAATATTTTTGGTTTCCAATTTCATCCAGAATCCTTTTTAACAGAAAATGGCGACTTTATTATTAAAAAAATCTTATCTGCATAAAAATCTTAAGGAAATAAAATTTCATGATTTATGGAATTTTTATGGTGCATTCACTACCATGAGAGTAATTGGTAGACCAGCCAAAATTTTGTTTTTTGATGAACATATTAATAATTTATTAAACTCATTAAAAATATATAATATTAAAAACAAAAACCAAAAAAAAAATATCCTAAAATTAATATCTATACATTTAAAAAAAAACAAAAATTACGACCATTTACTTCGTATTGCAATAAACAAAAAAATTATTTCTATATCATTGCGAAAAAGAGTCAAAATAGATAAAAAATTTAAGTTAAAACTGATTAATTACCAAAGAGTGGATCCAAAACATAAAAATTTAAAATATAAAAAAATTATAAGGTTATTAAATTCATTAGATACATCGAAATTTGATATAGCCCTACATAAAAATAATAAAATTTTAGAAACAGGGACTTCAAATCTATTATTTTTTAAAGGTAAAAAAGCATTTTCACCAAATCTAAATATTTATAAAGGAACAACGCTAAAGTTTTTTGCTAAAAAACTAAAAAAAATTTTTTATAAAAAAATATATTTAGACTCTCTCGATAATTACGATGAGATTTTGCTAATTGGTTCTGGAAAAGCAGTAACTTCAGTAGAATCTATTGAAAATACCATCTGGAAAAGAAAAAGTTTAGAAAATTATAGATTATTAAACAATATCTACCAAAAAGCTGTTAAGAATTGTCCCAGATATAAGAGTTGAACTATTTTGTCATCTATACTAAAAAACCTTATTGAAAGGGAATAATCGAGTATGTTTTTTGCAAATCCATTTGCATTACTAGCTGAGACTGTTTCACCAATATTAATGCAGTCTTTTGTTGTGCTTATGATTATACTAATTGCTGTTGGAACTCTTCTAGATATTATTCATAAAAAAAATGTTAAGTATTTTTTTGAAAATGCAAAAAAAGCAAAATTATCTGCCACTAAAACTTTAAGCACAGGGGAGAGAATATCTGTGGTTTCAAAAACAATTGTGAGCGATATAGCTACCACTTCTGAACTTGGAACTGGCAAAAGAAGAGCAGCTCATTTACTTGGGATGTATGGAACAATTTTATTTTGGGCTGGATCAGTAATAATGATTTTTTGTTATTCAAGTCCATCATCAGATACCCCATCTATCTGGCCGATCATCTGGCATGTTGGTGCTATCATGACAGTTGTAGGAGGAGGCTGGTTTTGGTTTTTTTTAAGAGTAGATGTTTATTCAGAAGCTCAACCTTGGTATAGAATAATAAAAGCAGATTTATTTGTTCTTGCTCTTGTTGCATCATCTTTAACAGGTTTAATTTGGTCTTATTTACAATCATTGGAT
>MDTA01187505.1_pt1 | contig 10956 bp, 7 predicted proteins | sample 811151 | NCBI WGS metagenome assembly MDTA01 (sample SAMN05326648, study PRJNA326480) | marine metagenome | isolation source: seawater | place: Indian Ocean: South | collected 2010 | reverse complement strand
GGCGCGACGTGCAAGCGAGTCGGGGGAGCGATTGGTGAAAGAGAAGTCTTAGTAGGCGTCGCGCCGCGCGATGCGTCAGGCCCGAGCAGCCGTCCAGAGTGAGCGTCTTCAGTGCCTTCAGCCTATCGAGCGGCGGCAGCGACGTCAGGCGCTGTACCCCCGTGGCCGGCGGCGCAGCGCGTCCGCGTCCGCCGGCGGCGCCGCGCCCGGCGACACCGACAACGACGGCATCAACGCCGACGCCGTTCTTGGCGGCGAGGGTGCAGTAGATTTGGGGTGTGCACACGCGTTGCTATAATTGTCTCCGCCAGACATGTAAAGAGTACGGGCGGGGCCGGCTCCTGGTCGGACGTCACGATCATCACAGTGCTCTCAGAGGCCGTCGGCAACGGCCCACGTCGTCTTGGTGACGGCCTCCTGCGCGAGGAAGCCGGCGGCGGCGATCATGCCGAGCCGCGCGTGGGCGAGCTCCTTCTCCTGCATGATTCGAAACTCCTTCGGGTCGGTGGGCGCGAGGCCGAGGGGGTCGAAGCCGATCTGGCCAGGCTTGTAGCCCGGGCGGAGCGCCGTCTCCGCCTTGAGCGTCTGGCCGTTGAGCTCGCGGAAGGCGACGCGGATGCGGTACAGCTCGGCGAAGGTGATGCCGCCGAGCGCGGTCGCCCACCACCAGTACGGCAGCTGCGGGATCTGGTCGATCGCGGGGCCGCCGACGCCCGAGAAGAGCGGGTGGAAGGACTCCTGGCTGATGAACCCCACGCTCGCGAGCATGCCGACGCGGCCGTGGGTGAGCTCGCACTCGCGGTACCGGTTGACCTCGAGCTCGGTCTTGCCGATGAGGAAGCCCTGCGGGTCGAAGTTGAGCTCGCCGCCGCCGATGATGTTGAAGTTGCCGGGCAGGCCGTACGCAAACTTCGACGGGATCGGAGCGCTGAGGGCGACGCGCTGCCCCTTGGCGGGCGGCTGGCGGTCCCACTGCGCTTCGGCGGGCCGCGACGACTGGCCCTTCTTGTACCCCGGACCCGCCTGCGGCGAGAAGGCCATGGCGAGAGCCCCGCGCGTCGCCGTCGCCGTCGGGTTCTTGGCCACTGGCTTGGCGGCGGGCTTCGCCGCGGGCTTCGGCGCGGGCTTCGGCGCGGGCTTCGGCGCGGGCTTCTTGGCCACCGGCTTCGCGACCGGCTTGGGCAGCGGCGACTTCTTGGCCACCGGCTTCGGGGCGGGCTTCGGCGCCGGCTTATTGGCGACGGGCTTCGGCGGCGCCTTCTCGGGGGCAGGCTTCTTCGTCGGCTTGACGGACCCGACGAAGGTGCTCGACTTGACCGCGGTCTTCACCGGCGCCTTCATGGTGGCCGCCGCCATCTGGACGGAGACACTCGGCGGCGCCTGCGACGCGTCACGCGCGCATTTAGCGAGGGTAGCGAAAGGGCGGAGTGGCATGCGCGCGCGCACCGAGGTCAGGCCGGCGAATGCGGTGGAGCAGACGGACGCGAGCGCGAGCATTGATGCGAATGCAATGGTCACCAGGGCGACACGTCGTGCCCGACACTAAAAAAGTACCACTAAGATTTCCTATTCCACTAGGATTCTCGGCATCGCGGGAATGAGCAGTTGTGCACGCGGGGAATTCACTCACCGTTGTGCTGGACACCCATGGCTCCAGCAAGGCGGTCGAGAAGGCTGCGCGAAAGGCGCGCGGCAAGGCCAGGTCTTCAGCGGCAACGTAATGGAACAACTCGCATGTCTAGGCCCGTGCTCGGAGTGGAAGCCGGGGCGCCCGCATCAGACCTATGCAAAAGCACGGTCGAGGACGTGCTTGAGAGGCCGGAGGAATACCCGGCGGCACTTCCTAAACACCACATCCGACCCCGATAGCGTGACTGCCCGACGGGGCGCGCTCGCCTCGCGAGACCCGTCCACACTAAGATTTCCTTCGGTGTGCCGCATCAAGACGGTGACAGCCTACAAGGCGGAGCAGGCGTAGAGCGAAATGACATTGACAAGTGTGAAACATCTACACTCCCCCGCCCCGCCCGAGAACCCCCAACTAGCAAAATCACGTGAGCCAACAGACGCGGCAATGAACACCAACAACGCGACCACCCCCTCGACCGACTTTATGGAGCGGTCCCGCGCGCTGATGGGCGAGCGCCTCAAAGCCGTCCAAGATGGCTCTGTGATCTCGCCGATGATGGCCAAGGACGATCACTTCGAGGTGCTGCGCATCAAGGCGCCGCGAAGCGCAAATGTCGCACGGATGCGAGCTGGTGGGCCGCCTCACCGTCCCAAAGCAGCTCGATCGTGCACGCGCCGCCCGCTCCGGCCCGGGCACTGCCGGCTGGCGGGGCGCCGGCTTCGTCCACCCACATGGCGCACACGCTGAAGGGTGCAGGCGGAACGTGCTTCGGTGCAATGATAGCCACGGTGTCGTCGGCGCAGAGAAGAATGACGTCCTCGTCCGACGCGCTCGCGGCACGGCACGCGCCGAACGGGGCGGCCCGCAGCGACTCCGGCTCGAGCGTCGCACTCATCGCGTCGCCCTCGCCCACGGCGCCCTCGTACCGCGCCAGGACGGACGCGAGCTCGTACGGCCTCACGACGCGTGCGTCAGGGCTGGCGCTCCACCCGGCGCTAGGCCACGGCCCACGGTCGTCCTCCCGGAACAGCACAACGGCCTCCAGCACGCCCGCTGCGGAGTAGGTTAGGGACGCGCTCATGCGCAGGTGCGAGGGCGGCGCGCCGTGGAGAAAGAGCTCGCAACGCAACGGTGCGCCGCTTGCGACCGTCTTGTTCGTCCAGGCGCAGGGCCCGCCGGGGAGGAGCAGCGTCGTGTGCGTGGGAGCAAACGGGTGCACCATGCCGACGTCCGTACTCATCTCCTGAGACATGGACCACGGGCCACACATGCGGCCCTCGGACACCGTGCCGCGCTCGTCTTCGAAGTGGTAGACGTTCCTCTGGCTGCTTCCGTCGTCGGCAGGTTCGAAGATGCGCTCCATATACGTGGCCGGGAAGAGCTCTTCGCCAGATGGCTTCCAGCGGCACCAGAGCGAATGCCAGTGGTGGGCCTCCTTTGAGTAGATCCAATTCTCCCAGTGGCGCGCGGCTCGGGTGCTCAGCGCGGCACGAGTGCTCAGCGCTCCCACCGCGAGACACGACTGCATCGCTAGCATGGCGTCGTTTTCGCATGGTACCCACGTGACACCCCAAACTTGGTCGCGCGACGCGCAGGCACACCGCGCTCCTCGCTGCCAACGCGGCCCTCGCACGGCCCCGCCCCTGCTGCCGCGCGCGGCTCCGCCCTCCCCTGCGCGCCGCCCGGCGGTGCCGGGCACCCGCCGCGACAGCCGCGCGCGCCCAATGCCCAACACCTTGCAGCCCAGCAAGCTGTGCTCGCGCATGGCTTGCTCTGCAAAAATTCCAGCTCTGCCAGCTCTGCCAGCCCTGCCAGCTCACGCTCCCCGCGCCTCACGCGCGCTGTTCGCAGGTGCTCGCCGCCTCCGCCGCGTCCTGCTCACAGCCACACAGAAGCTCAATTGGTCGCAGCGTGTCGGTGTTTGCCCCACACCGTGGAGGAACTCGTTGCGCGGCGTCTCTCTGCAGGCCAAAACCAACATGCAGCGAGTCGCTCTCTGCCTGCTCGCGCTGCTTATGTGCTCGGTCGAGTGCGGCCGGCCGGCTGTCCTGCCTTCGACCATCCCCGATCCTCTGGCATACTACGCTCTCGACGACGGCTCCGGCTTCGAGTTGCGCGACACTGTCTCCGGCGCTGATTCGGGCCGCGTTCTGTACGATGCCAACCATCAGTCGACCACCTACACCGAGCCGAACTGGACGGACGACGAGCGGTTCAACAAGACGATCCAATGCGGCGCGAAGAACGGCGCCGGCGAGCAGAAGGATACACTGCAGCTCGCCGACGTCGACTACGGCCACAGCGGCGCGTGGTCGCTCAGCGTCTGGTTCCGGCACGATCCGGAGGATTTTGATGGCAAGGAGCGCGAGCAGTTCATCGGTCACGGCGACGCGCGCGAGGCCAATGGCAACCCGAACCATTTCCACGTGCAGATGGAGAACTCCTTCGCGTTCCGCACCGGGTGTGATGGAGAATTCGTCGACACGCGCGCGCTCATCGAGGCGCACGACACGAACTGGCACCAGTACACCTTCACGATGCGTCCTGGCGGCGGGACAGGATTCGACGTGTACATTGACGGCGTACTCGAGGCGCAGAGCAACACGATGCACGAGTCATCGCCGTTCGACCCGGTCGGCCCCATCCGCCTGTGCGGCCGCGAAAAGGCCGACGGGTGGGACCCGGAGCGATACTTCCTGGGCAAGGTGGCGCACTTTGCCATCTGGGACTCTGCGCTCACGAGCGAGCAGGTTCAAGCACTGAACGCGGCGTATGACCAGGCCTACCCACCGATCACGGTGAACTTCACCGCGGTGTACGTCGCCCCAGTGGATGCACGTCATCTGCGCCAAGCCATCGGCTTCCCGATTGTCGTGATCGTCGGCCTCCTGCCGGGCCTCATCTCGTGCCTGTGCGCGCGCCTGCGTGCAACGAAGTCGGGCGACTGGAAGGAGCGCGTGCGCGCGCGCGGCAGACGCGCGATGCTCGGCGCCGGCTGGCTGTTGCTCGTGCTGAGCCTCGCCCCCACCGTGGCGTACGTCATCGGCCAGAACATGGTCTTCGACGCAAGCGTTCTCCTCTACTGCGCCCTGATGCTACCGGTGGGCATCGTCTGCTTCATGCTCAACGCAATCCCCGCCGACCTCTCCGGAGGCATGGTGCTCGCCTTCTTCATCGCCGTGTACGCGCTGATCATCCTCGTCACGGCGGGGCTCGCCGTCCTCTTGAGCGGCGCCATGCAGATCGTCTTCTTCGTCCAGGCGGCCCTCTCCGTCGTCGGAGCGGTGGCCACCTCCACCGTCTGTTGCATCCCAAAGGGCCCGAAGCAGTCGGAAAAGAAGCTGCTTCGGCTGTGGCTCACGTCGCGCATCTTCTCCATTCTCCTCGGCATCTCCTTCTTCTTCCTCCTCGTCGACACTACCTGGCACAACTCAGCCCTCATCAGCTGGAACATCGCGACAATCGTCGTCGGCCTCGAGTTCGTTGTACTCGGCGCAGTCACCACGCCACGATGCCGCTCCGCACTTACCATCATGATCGCAACGGTCGGGCTCGGCGGCAACGAGGAGGCGGCAGGCGCTGCGAAAATCGTCTTTGCCCCCCTCTTCCCGGACGAGATCTCGCCCGCTGCGTCCGAGATGACCACGGCCACGGCGTAGCTGGACGCGTGCAAGCGCTACAGCGAAGAGCAACGAAGGCCCCGTGACCCGTGTGCCGTGGCCGAGAAGTATTGCAATAAACTGTTGAATCTAGCGCAGCTCGGAGAGCTCGCCAAAGAGCCCGCACCGGTGTAGGCGCGCGTAGAAGGGTCCCACGTCGGCGAGCGGCGCGCCCGTGTGCGCCTGGTACGTTTCGTTGACGCGCACCGACAGCACGGCGCCCTCCTGTCACTCACGCGTGCGAAATAGGCTCGCGATCTCGCGAATCTTATTCGGCTCCTCTCCCTCGGTCCTTCATCGGAGGCGGAAACGCGCGGCGGCCGCGTGGCCGGCGAGCCCCTCCAAGTCCCCGAGCATCGCCGCGTCCTCGACCATCGTCTTCGCCGCCGCGAGGTCGTCGACGCGCATCCACGTGCGCACGCGCAGGAAGGTGAGCGCGCAGAGGCCGCCCGTCGAGCGCGCGGTGCCGCCGGTGGGCAGCGTGTGGTTCGGGCCCGCTCCGTAGTCGCCGAGGACCTCGGCGGCACCCTGGCCGCAGAAGAGGCCGCCGTAGTGCTTGAGCTTCTTCTTGAGGCCCATCGAGTCGGCGACGTGCAGCTCGAGGTGCTCGGGCGCGAGGCGGTCGGAGATGGCCGCCGCCTCGTCGAGCGAGCCGACGACGACGGCGCACCCATTCTTCATCGCCTGCGCGGCGATCTCCTTGGTGCTCAGCGCGTCGAGCTGCGCGGCGAGCTCCTTGTCGACGGCGTCCGCCAGCGCCTCGCTCGTGCACACGAGGTACGAGGCTGCCGACGGGTCGTGCTCCGCCTGCGCAAGCAGGTCGGCCGCCACCACCGCCGCGTCGGCGTGCTCGTCGGCGATCACGAGCACCTCCGACGGCCCGGCGAGCATGTCGATCGCGACGCTGCCGGCGACCAAACTCTTCGCCGCGGTCACGTACATGTTGCCCGGGCCGACCACCGCGTCGCACGGCTCGAGCGCCTCGCCCGCGCCGTGCGCCAGCGCCGCGATCGCGTGTGCGCCGCCGATTGGCATCAGGTAGTCGGCCTCGGCAACGTATGCCGCGGCGAGCGTCGTCGCCGACGGACGCGGGCTAGCGACGACGACGCGCTTGCAGCCGGCGACGCGCGCGGTGCACGCGGTCATGAGCACGGTCGACGGCAGCGGGTAGCGGCCGCCCGGCGCGTAGCACCCCGCCGCCTCGACCGGCTCAACGGTGTGCCCAGCCTCGCCGCCCGGGATGGGGATCGTGACTTCGGCGACGGCATTCCGCTGCGCCAGCGCAAAGGTGCGGATGCGCGCGGCCGTGCGCTCGAGCATCTCGCGCTCATCGACACTGATCGCGTCGTACGCCGCCTTGAGCTCAACGTCACGTGTCAGCAGCAGCTTGCCGCCCTCCTCCAGCTCTCCAAATTTCTCAGCGTACTGCCGCAGCGCCAGCTCGCCCTCCTTGCGTATGGCCTCAACAATGGGCTCCGCCACCGCCCGCGCCTTCGGGTCGACGGGGTTGCGGCGGAGCCCGCCAATCTCGGAGGGTGCGGCGCGGCGGAGCATGGTGAACTCGACGGCGACCACCGACGTGAGTCGCAGCCACGATCTCCCGAATCGAGGTCGGTGTCGATCCGGTGTCGCGAGCGAGTGTTAGCATCCATGTGTGGTGCGTGCAGCGCAGCGAGCGGCGACTTCCTGCCGTACGTCAGCGGCGACATCGTGCGGTGCGTCGAGGGTGCCGGCCACGCAAAGGAGCAGTGCGTCGAAGGCGTTTGCGGCCCTCGGTGCTCGCCCAGAATCGGCCGCGTGCAGGAGCAGTGCGTATCATGGGGCCTCGCAGTTGTGTGGGAGGATGGATCAAGGCAGTGGTTCTCGTACGACAAGTGGATCGGGGACTGGGGCAAAACCGGGTTCTCCGTCAAGCCCGTGAGGGATGCATCACTGTTCCAGCCGTCCGCCGATTTCGCGCTGGCGCCGGAAGAGCCCGGGCGTGGATGGCTGAACAAGCCGCCGAGGCGCAGGCGAGCTGCGCCTCGAGGGTGTGGGCAAGCGGCGGCGTTATCGCAGGCAGCCGCCAGCATAGACGCGAGCATGATGGCGGAGGAGTGTGAATGAGATGTGAGTAATCCGTAGGTAGGGCACTTTGAAAAAGAGAACGGCTGGCATCTCGCTCGCCTTCCCCCTCACTGTGCCCTCGCCGCAGCCTTCTCGAGCTTCTCCGCCTCACGAAGCAGCCTCCCCGCCTTGCCGCCGGCGCCCTTGAGCACCGCCGCGCCGCGCTTCTCGGCCTCGGCGAGCGCCTTCGCCTCCGCCGCCTCGGCGGCGGACGTCAGCTTGTCGCTCTGCTTGCGCGCCGCGTCCGACACCTTGTCGGCCTCGGCAAGCGCCTTCGCCGCCTCCTGCTCCGCCTTCTCCGCCGCCTTCGCCGCCCTGTCGTACGCCGCCTCCGCGCGGTCGAGCGTCTTCGCCTCCTCCTTCGCCTCCTTCTTCAGGTCACGGATCTCCTTCTTGAGCTTCGCCTTCTTGTCAAAGTCGAGGAAGAAGGTCTTCTGGAGGTCAGTCTCGGTCGCCGCCTGGGTCGAGTCGAGCCGCGAGATCGTCGAGATCGATGCGTCCGCCGCGCGGCGCGCCGCCGACGCGCCGTCGCGCGCGCCGGTCACCAACGCCGTCGCCTCGCGCGTAATCTCGAGCACCTTCGCGTCCGCCGCCGCCACCACAGATCTCGCCTCGGCGGCGGCGGCGTCGGTCGCGGCGCGCGCCTCGGCGGCCGCCGCCGACGTCAGCGCGCTCGCTTCGGCCTCTGCGGCGCGCTGGGCATCGCCCGCTTCCGAACGGAGCGCCGCCGCCGCCGCCAGCTTTTCCTCGGCGTCCGCCGACTTTCCCACCGCCGCACCCGTGGCGGGCGTTGCGCTCGCCTCCGCGGCCTGCGCCGCCGACTCCTCCGCCGCCGCTGCCTTCGCCGCCGCCTTCGCCGCCGCCTCCTCCGCCTTTCGCTCCGCCGCCGCCGTCGCCGCAGCCTCGCGCTCCGCCGCCTTCGACGCCGCCGCCGCCTCCTTCGCCGCCTGCGCCTCCGCCTTGGCGCGCGCCGCCGCCGCCGCGCCTTCCTCTTTTGCCGCCGCCTCGGCCGCGCGCTTCTCCGCCTTCGCCGCCGCCGCCGCCTCCTTCTGCTGCTTCGCCGCCGACGCCGCCTCCTCGGCCGCCGCGCGCTTCGCCGCCGCCGCCGCCTCCTTCGCCGCCGCCGCCGCCTCGGCGTCTTCGCCCGCCACCTTCGACTTTGAGAGCTTCGACGCCTCGGCCGCCGCCTTCTTCTCGGCGTCGGCCGCCGCCTTGGCTTCCTTCTCCGCCTGCTTCGCCTCCGCCGCCGCCGCCTTCGCCGCCGCACGCTCCGCCGCCTTCGCCTCTTTGGCCGCCCGTCGTTCGGCGGCGGCGGCCTCGTCGCCGTCGCTCCCGTCGCTGTTGCGCGCACCACCCCGCTTCGGCGGCGGCGCTGCTGCCTTCGCCGTCGCCTTCTCCTCGTCCAGCGTCGCCTTCTGCTGCGCCCTCTCCGCCGCCTTCGCCGCCCTCGCCGCTTGCTTCTCCGCCCTGTCCACCGCCCGCTCCTCCGCTCTCTTGGCGTCCGCAACCTTCTTCTCCGCCTCCTTCGTCGCGCGGTCCGCCGCCGCCAACTCTCCCTTCATCTCATCGCGCGCCGCCTTTGCCGCCTCCTTTGCCGCCCGGTCGATCGCTGCCTGCGCCTCCTTCTGCTCCTGCTGCGCCGCCCGCTCCGCCGCCCGCGCCGCCTTCTTCGCCGCCGCCTCCTCCTCCCGCGCCGCCTTTGCCGCAGCCTTCGCTTTCTCCGCCTCGCCATCGTCCGCTGCGGGCGCCACACGCGCCGCCCGCTTCGGCTTGGCGGCGGCTGCCCGCTCCGCCTCCTCGGCCGCCGCCCGCTCCGCCGCCGCCTTCGCCTCGGCCGCCGCGCGCTCTGCCTGCTCAGCCGCCGCCGCCGCCTCCTCCGCCGCCGTCTGCTCTGCCGCCTCCTGTGCCTTCATGCCCGGCGTCTTGAGCCGGTCTTGGATACGCGTGAGGATGTCGTCGCTCGGCTGGTCGACGCCGCGCGGGCTCTTGTTCAGCACGCGTGGCGGCGCCGCCGCCTTCTCGGCCTCCGGCGACCCAATTTTCGGCATCGAGAATATCGATCGGGCCATTTCCTTCTGCGCTTGCTTGTACGCAACCGTGTCGGCCTCCTTCTTCGCCCGCTCAGCCGCGGCCTGCTCCACCTTTTTGGCCTCGGCTTCCGCCCGCGCCTGCGCCCACTCGGCCTCAGCCTGCGCGCGAGCCTCGATCTCCTTCTGCACGGCCGCCTCGGCCTCCGCCTTCGCCTTGGCCCGCGCAGCGGCCAGATCATTGATGGACTGCCGTCCACGGTCGGTGAGCTCGCCCGCGTCGGTGTACTTCTCAAAACACTTGCCGCTGTCGTCGCAGGATAGAATTGCTGCCAATAGCGTCGGAGTCGGCGCAAAATACGTGTCGGCGATCGCAGACTGCAGCGGCGACGCCACAAGCAGGCCAGCGAGCGCCGCGACAATGTGCGGCAAGAACGTCGCGCTCGCCGATGCACTTGCCGCACGGTTCGCCGGCGGAGGAGGGCTGAATCTCATGCCAATAGATCAAAGTCTGCAGCCGTGCACGTAGTCGCCTCCTCGGAGAGCTAAGGAGGCCTGGAGTCAGTCTGACACTGTGGGGTGGGAGTGGGGTGTTTTCACAGCAGGAGCGTGCAAGGGTGGCCACACAAACTCGGGCCGCACCAGGTGTGAAGTGAGGTCTGGCACGAGGTCACACCTCCAAAGCAGATGGCTGCGAAGCGCTCGGCCAGCCCCGCTCGAACGAACGGCCACTCGAACGGCCACTCGAACGGCCACCCGAACGGCCACAATGGGAAGCTTGGCAAAAACGATCACGCGTCCACACGAACCACGCCACTCGAGCACGCGGCGCGCGCGTCATCCTTGCTGCTCACTGGCTTCACCGTCGCGCTCGTCCTGCTCGCCTCGCTCGCGCTGGCGCCGATGGCGCCACAGCCGACGCTGAAGCTGAAGCTCGGGACGCACGCGTTCGTCGAGCTCGACGCGGCGCCGTTTGCGCTGCTGAACGACAGCGCGGCGGTCATGAGCACGCTGCGGTCGGCGGCCGACGCCGGCGGCCTCACCGTCGTCTCGGAGCAGCTGCACGAGTTCCCGGTGATGGGCGTGTCCGCAGTGCTGCTGGTGAGCGAGAGCCACCTCTCGATCCACACGTGGCCGGAGCACGGCGCCGCCGCCGTCGACCTCTTCACGTGCGGCGAGGCGGTGCTGCCCTGCGAGCCCAGCGCCGCCGCCGAGTACGACGCCGAGCGCGGGTGGGCGTGCGTCGGCGCGCTGCCGCTGCTGGGTCGGCTCGGCGTGCGCCGCGCGACGCCGATGCGCGACGCGCCCGCCGGCTTCTGGCGCGGCGTCACGGCGCTGGTGCACGGCCTCGGCGCGCGGCGCGCGCGCGTGCACTGGATGGAGCGCGGCCTCGCAGACCGAGGACCAAATCTCCCGCCGGCTGCGCATAAATAGTGACGATTATTCTGAGCTTCGACTCGCTCACTCCGCCTTTTTCTCCTCGAGCTTGCGCTTGGCGCGCTCGTTGAGCTTCTCCTCGAGGTAGCGCCAGCAG
>MDTA01012969.1_pt1 | contig 10956 bp, 4 predicted proteins | sample 811151 | NCBI WGS metagenome assembly MDTA01 (sample SAMN05326648, study PRJNA326480) | marine metagenome | isolation source: seawater | place: Indian Ocean: South | collected 2010 | reverse complement strand
TAGAGGCACCACGCTTCCTCCAGCACAGGAAACACGTCATCAGGGGCCGCCTGCGCTCCCACCTCGGAATCAACGAGACTTGATCCTGCCTTCGCTACTCAACAATGACGCGGTAATACAGTTCGGAGGCTCCTGCCCCTGCATGAGGAAGCCTGGTAGTGGACTCCGTAGCTTCCACCGTGGAAACATCGGTCCAACTTCCCCCGGTCAGATCGGAACTCACCTGCAGGGTATATCGAAGACCTGGCACACTATTCCACGTGGCCTGGGTGGTACTACCTTCCCGCACAACCTCGGTGAGACGAAAAACCGAAAGACGGTCCAGAGGGTCCGTTCCGGCGTCCAGTTCTTCGCCATCCAGCGTCCCATCCCCATCGGTATCCGGATTAAGAGGATCCGTTCCCGCGGTTTCTTCTTCGCTGTCATCCAGTCCATCGTTATCGATATCACCTCCGGAAAGAACCGTGCCCGGGGTCCCTCCTACCACAAGGCTTGCCCGCCAGTTGGCAGGGTCATTGTAGTTCCCCTCCGTGTCGACAACTTCAAGTGAAGGACCCTGGCCATCGGCCTCCATGGGCCATGGTGATTCATCAGAAAAACTGAAATCATGGATGATGTTACCCAGTGGATCCACAAGAACGATCGCCTCTCCCCCGTTGCTGATGCTTCCATCAACCCACGTGTCCAGAATCCGGATTCCCTGCCCGTAAATCGCCTCAAAGTCAGACGCATTGGCGACCACTACGGCAACTTCGCCGGACCGCAGATCCAGATCATCAAAAACCAGTTCCGCAAAGGGATCTCCGGATTGGAACCTGACCTGAGAGAGGTTGATGGAGGAATTTCCGGTATTCATCAATTCGATGAACTCCAGGTTGAATCCATTCCCAAGCTCAAGAGGGTGATACATCACCTCCGTGATCCGCAGCGAGTCTACCGCAGGACCCACCAATGAAGGGTCAACCATCATGAAGTAATCAAAGTCAAACCGTGCCATCAGGGGCGCAGGCGTGGATGCAAAGATCCCTCCCTGCTCAAGGGTCGAATCAACCTCCATCCGGGCAACATGCAGGGATTCCCAGACACCCGGACTGATCCGATAGTCGAAGTGCAGGTTATCTCCGACTCGACGGATACGAACCACCGCACTGCCCTCCACCCAGTTAGTCGTAGCCAGGCGCGTCTCGGTTGTCCCTACAATCTTCTTCACTCGCAGGAAGTCTCCATTTTCCATTCCGAACGCATATATCACCTCCTGTCCGGCTTCATTTGCCTTGAGAATCAAACCCACAGTGAATCCTCCTTGCTGTATGTTCGAAAGATTGACGTCCGTCTGAAGCAGGACATCCCCGGCGCCGGAAAGATCACGCCAGAGAGCCGGATAACGCGGGGTGAGACTCCGCATGGACTTGGCCACATCATCATTCAACTTCAGGGTCAGTTGACCCGGTCTGTCATCAAGGGAATACCAGGCACTCCCGCTGTAATCATGGCGGACTTCAACGTTTTCCTCCTCCCAGCCCTCCCGGAGCGTCTGGCTCGTAAAGGAATGCCATCCCGATTCCGCATAAACCGGTATTTCGCGCGTAACCATTGTCTGCACCTGATCAGCGTCCTCAACCGCCAAAGTGAGCAGGTATAGCCCGGGACCCGGGAACCGGATGTTTGCCTGATCAGGAGAGGGGTTGCTGATGACTGCTTCCCCATCAATCTGCCAGCTGAAGGTGAGGTCAGTCCCTTCCGGGTCGAAACTGGCACTCGCGTCCACCACCAGGGTCTCGTGGACCGGAACATTGAGAGAGGACGGCGTCGTATTGAGATCCACTACCGGAGGAGAATTACCAGTCTTGGTGACAACAAAGTTATCACTGGCAACTACCAAACCCTCCGAATCGAGAGCCTCAAGCTCAAGGACATTGCGCCCTTCCCGAAGATAGATGCCGGCGGCCTCCCACGCGGTTGGCGTCGTGAACAGGACTTCGGCCTGTGGGTGACCCACGACGCGAATATCGAAAGCCCGGTGATTGCTGGTACCTGTCAGATCAATGATGTGGTCTGATGTGCGGGAGGGGCCGCTCACGTTAAAAGGGGTATTGGATACGGAACTCCCAATTTCCGAATTCATCGCATAGTTAACCCTCGATCTATTAAAGTTGTGATAGAGATTCGGGTTGATCGGAACCCTTCGGTTGGAACGCACCTCCAGGTCAAACCACGTCTCCAACCGCACGGAATCCCTCGTATACTTCTCCACCATCTCGCCAATGTAGTAGTTGACCCGCTGCTCCACGTATGGCTTCCGGAAGAAATTTGGAACACCCGGAAGCGACCCGATAAACGGCGCAGAGGGATTTCCAAACGTGAGATCGGAGTCCCACTGCAGGAGCATCCACTTGCCGTCGGTATACCTGCGAAGAAAGTAGCCATTCTTTCCCCGATTCCGGGTGAGGGTATCCCAGTCATCCACCCATCCCCGCACCACCGCATTGGCAGCCATCATGTCAATATCCGCCATTCGCTCGATTTCTTCACGCGTAAAGCGGTTCTGCCCTACCGAAAAGACCCAGTTGATGAACGAGCCGTAATCATACTCATCCTCCCGCGAGCGCTTCATCCATTCGGCATGATACATATTGGGCTCCGTGCTCCGGCCATCCACTGACCAGTCGGCATTTCTCTGGGAGCGACTCCAACCATCGTCGAACCACCACTCGTCGTCGATGCGGTAGAGTTCTCCCTTTTCTCCCTGGTCCCAGTTACGCTTCAGGAAGTCGTTCGAATTTGTCTCCACGTCTTCCCGGATCTGAGGCTGCCCGTTATTATAAATTACCCTCGTAAATTCATTATTGTTGGAGGCGTGACCGAGGAGGTAGAGCCAATAGCGGATAATTCTGTTGTTGTGGGACTGCCCCTGCCCCCCGGCACCGTCGTTATCGATGGTTCTCCGTGTCCAGCCGCGGTAGCGCTTGTCACGGGGAGTCTTCCACTTGCCTTTGGCTAGACCATTCCCATCCGAACGGGTCCAGGGACTCCCGGACTTACGGATCTCACAATTGTAGATGATCTCCCGTTCGTTTGCGATGTAAGTGCAGTTGAAGTACTGGTTCGAGAGGCGCGGAAAAGCGTAATTGAAGGTGGGACTCTGTCCCGTCCCCGTATTCATGGCCTGCAGGCTGCGAGCCGAGATCACGAAGCGCTGACTACGCAAATCCCGACTCGGCCTCGTGCTGTCGATGATGAACATGGCGGGTTTCTCCGGAGCAGGCGAGGGCATGATGGTCTTCTCCCCATCTCCACTGTCCGCCTCCACATAGAACTGTGCGATGTCCCCTTCCGAGTCATAATCGGTCAGGGTAGCCGTATAGACCCCATCGCCGGCCCGGTCGTCACCATTAGTACCATCATCTACCATGCGGGTTGTATTCCATGGCGTATCCGGGTTGGTGCTGTCTCCCCGATGCCGGAGGTTTACGTTCGGAGGAACAATTGAACTTACCTCCACCGTGATGGTCACCGGAGTATTGGGCCGAGGCACTGCCGGGCTGTGAAACAGTCTGCTGAGGACCGGAGCGGCTGAGGAGATCAGGGTCGAGTTGCCCGCTCCTGCCGTCCCAAGGTTTCTTGGAATTGGAAGGCGCAGAACCCCACCAAAGGAACGATCCCACGTGTGCACGATCACAGTGGGTTTCCCGTAGACCCAGCGGGCCTCACACGCAAAGGTCAGGGAGTCCGACCGATTCATCCCGGTCACATCTATCTCCACCCGGTTGGCCTTGATATCTCCATGGCCGGTGGAAACCAAATGAAACTCACGCCCTCGCATGTGACTGAGGTGGTGAGTGCCCTGACAAAGCCACCCTGTTGACCCCTGTCCGTTGGTACTGACCCGCTCTCCATTGCTCGGAAGGAGATTCGGGCCCACCCCCCTCAGGGAGAACTTCATGTTACGCATTGCAACCTGACAATCACCTACCCCGTGCATTTGTAACTCCTTGTAACTGCTCTCCCCGCCCATGGTGCGCAGGCGTTCATAACGATCGGTAATTGTGAAACTCGTCCATTCCCCCTTCTCTGACTCGTCAGAGTCCCTCCAGGCCGTCGGCATGGAGTTGTCCATCTCGGGGTGACGCAATTCGAGTGAGCTACCCAGGCCGCCGGCTTTTTCAGGCCAGTCTCCGCCAGTATGGTAGTGAACCTCGTCCACAAGATTTCCCCATGCATCCTCAATCCGCAGCAGCTCGTTGTTGTTACTCAAGTTGCCTTCATACTGACCGATAATGCGGGCTCCCGGAAATGCAGCCCCGGTAAAACGCTGGTTGGCTGCGATCACCACATACTCACCGGGAGCAATCATTGTCCCTTCCGGGAAGCGGAAACTCACTCCCTCCGTCACCCGCCATCCACTCATGTCCACGGAGGAATCCCCCTTATTGTAAAGCTCGATGAATTCACCGTCCCGATGCCCGGCGGGGGGCTCTACCATCAGCTCATTGATGACGATCTCAGTCTCACGGTCCGGATTATTCGGGGCATCCCGACTGCCCTGGCCTGAGGAATAGAAGTCCGTCGATCCATCCGGATAAGCCGCGACATGATCGCGTCCGGTTTCCCGATCATAAGCGACCGCACTCCGAACCACGTTATTGCCATCCACAAGGAAGGCCACGCCGTTGTTTGAAAAACCGACATCAAAACTCAGAAATCCATTGGCCGGAACTGATCCAGCGATATCTACCTTGTCTCCGAATCCGCGGGCCCCACTGAGGAAATATCCATCCACACTCTGGGCCGTCTCCGAGCTATTATGGATTTCAATCCAGTCAACATCCCCGTTCTCATCAAAATGCACTTCATTAACGGAGAGGGCGGAAACCACCGCACTATCGGAAATCCCCGGATATCCACCTACCCTCGAACTCGCTCCCCAGCGCCGGTAATCGTCAGTAACTCTCTCGGTGTCGGTCAACACCAGGCTGTGACCTGCTCCATCAGGAGCAACCGGCCAGGGATGCTCATCATCGTAGCGCACCGTGGCCACGACCACTCCATTCTTATTCCTTAAAGTGACACGCTCTCCGGCATTGTCGAGGGAACCGGTCCATGGGCCAAGAACCTTGACCGCGGCCGATACCCCATAGGCAGCGCGGAAAACCTCCGGATCGCCCTCACAAACCACAATCTTCTGCCGACCGATCAGAAAGGATTCGGTCGGAGCCGCCGGGTCGAATTTCGGGAAGGTGTAATCGACCCCTCCCGTGAGCTCCCATTCTGCGATATCAAAGACCGTGGAAGTGAGATTCTCGATCTCAATGAATTCCGGAAGAGGACTCTCTCCCTCCGGGGCCATCTGCGGGTGATACATGATTTCCCTGATTACCACCTGTTCCCCCGGAAGTGACTGGGAACAGAGGAGGGCGCCAAGGAAGGATATCGCAAGTACAAGGGAGGGTTTCATAGATCTGGGTTTGTCCAAAATAGGGGGTAATGGGGTTGGTCGGCCGCCCAGTGACCTGACCCTTTATCTTTTACGCACGCTCACCCATGTAAAGGTGGAAAGTCTGAAAATAGTTCTTTTGAACACATGACCGGGGCCCCTGGTAGTCAAAGCCCGGGCATTTATAACCCGGTTGTATCATAGAGGCCTGATAAGATGATAGTCACGTCATAGTCACAAGGGATCCTTGCGGCTATCCGGAGACCATTCGGGAAGGACCACTTGAAGAAGTGACTGGGGAAATTCGGATTGAGCTGAGGTCCCTATCATTTAACAAGTTTGGTGTGGCAGTCGAACCTGCTTCGCCACCCATCATGAGATTCCAGATTCTGCTTGAGCGCACGCGCCTGCTCCGGAGCGCCTTATTCCTCTTCATACTCCTCCTTTCCGACCCTTCTGTTGCTCTCGGCCAGAAAGTCGACTTCGCCCGGGAGGTGCTCCCCATTCTCTCCAATAAGTGCTTCGTCTGCCACGGACCGGACACGAAGAAGAAGGATGATCTTCGACTCGACTCCTACGAGGCTGCCACCGCAGACCGTGATGGATTACATGCCATTGATCCCACGAATCCCGCCGAGAGTGAGATTATCGTTCGGATCCACGACGAGGAAGACCCCATGCCTCCCAGGGATGCCGAAAAGCAGCTTACGGATAACGAACGCAAGATTCTTGCCCAGTGGGTGAAGGAGGGAGGAAACTACGCCAAGCACTGGTCCTTTGTCGCTCCGGTTAAGGCTGACCCTCCCGCAAATGTAAACTCGCAAGACACGATCGATCGCTTTGTTGAAGCAAAGCTGAAGGAAAAATCCGAAGGCAGGGTGACCCTTGCCCCGGAAGCCGATCGCTCCACCCTGGCCCGACGAGCGGCCCTGACTCTCACCGGCCTCCCGCCCGAACCAGCTGTCCTTGCGACCTTCCTTGCCGACAACCGGGAGGATGCCTACCCCCGTTACCTCGACAAACTCATGCAAAGCCCCCGTTACGGCGAACATCAGGCCCGCTACTGGCTCGACGCGGTGCGCTATGGGGACACGCACGGCCTCCACCTCGATAACAAACGCGGCATCTATCCTTATCGTGACTGGGTGGTGCGCGCCTTCAACCGGAACCTTGCCCTCGACGACTTCATTCTGTGGCAAGTGGCTGGCGACCTCCTTCCCAGTCCAACCATCGAGCAGAACGTGGCAACCGGCTTCGTGCGAATGAACCCCTCCACCGCTGAAGGCGGAGCCATCCCGGCTGAATTCCAGTGCAAGAACAATTTCGACCGCACCGAGACCCTGGGCACCGTTCTGCTCGGCATGACCATGTCCTGCGCTCGCTGTCACACCCACAAATACGACCCGATCACCCACACCGAATATTACCAGCTCCTCGCCTTCTTCAATTCCACTTCGGAGTCCCCGATGGATGGAAACAAATACGAATACGGCCCCGTCATGAAGGCCCCCTCCGACCAGAAAGCCTGGGACGAATGGGATAGCCTGACCAGCAATCGCAAGTCCCTCCTCAAGGAAGCCGCCAGCAAACATGCTGACCTCCTCGCAGGACCCGAGAAAGACCAATGGGAGAAGTCCTCCGCCCGGGATCAACTGAACCGGATTGCAGATCCCAAGGGGCCCTTCGGGCAATCCCCGCTTCATCCCACAGCCGCTGATCTGAGCAAGCGCTTTAACGATCTGGAAAAACGTTTCACTCCCACGCTGGTGGCACGCGAACTGGACAAGCCCCGTCCTACCAAGGTCCTCGAGCGTGGTGAATATGACCGCCCCATCGGTGAGGCCGTTCAACCCGGCATCCCCTCAGTCATGGGAACACTGCCCGACGACGCTCCCCGCAACCGCCTCGGGCTGGCCCAGTGGCTTATTTCACGTGACAACCCGCTCGTCTCCCGCGTCCTCGTCAACCGGATCTGGCAAAGGGTCTTTGGCGAAGGGATCGTAAGGTCCCCCGAGGATTTCGGTCTTCAGGGCAAACAGCCGACCCACCCGGAGCTCCTCGACTGGCTCTCCGTGGAACTCCAGGAGAATAACTGGGACCTGCAGCATATGCTCAAGCTCATGCTCACAAGCAGGACCTTCAGGCAGCAATCAGCGCAACGAACGGCTATCTTCGAGGACCCCGAGAACCTCTGGTATTCCCGGGGACCAAGTTACCGCCTCGATGCGGAGGTCATCCGCGACATGGCTCTCTGGTCCAGCGGACTGCTTGACGGGCACATGGGGGGGGAAGGCGTCAAGCCCTACCAGCCTGCAGGACTCTGGAAAGCCCTCATGCACCCCGGCAGCAACACCAAGAACTACGTTGCCGACAAGGGAACCAAACTCTACCGCCGTAGTCTCTACGTCTACTGGAAACGCACCAGTCCTCATCCCATGATGATACTTTTTGACGCCCCCGACCGCGAATCAAGCTGTGTCCGTCGCTCACGCACTAATACTTCACTTCAATCCCTGGGTCTCCTCAATGAGACGCAACGTATCGAAATGGCTCGCAAGATTGCCGAGCGCCTGATCACCGATGCCGCGGATGACGACAGCCGTCTCGATCTTCTCTTCACCCTTATCGCCAGTCGGCCACCAAACGATGGAGAAAGGAAGGCCTGTGACACCCTCCTCGAAAAGATGCAGGACCGCTACCAGTCCTCCAAGGACGACGCTCTCGCTCTCCTCTCCACTGGTGATGCTCCGCGTAACGAAACCCTTGATCCCGTCGAAGTAGCGGTCTGGACCCAGATTGCCATTACGGTGCTCGCCAGCGACGTTGCTCTTCTCCTCCACTGATCCTGTCCTTCCTTTCGTCAAACCTGCATCCAAGCTCTGACATGAACTTTCACGATTACCAACTCTCCATGACCCGCCGACAGCTCTTCGGGCGCTCTGCCCTCGGGCTGGGCACCGCAGCCATGGCCCAGATGCTGCCCCAGGAATTGATGGCCGCAGAGGGAAAGGCTGACCTCAATGGCGGGATTCACCACCGCGCTACCGCAAAACGCGTCATCTATCTCTTCATGAGCGGAGGGCCGAGCCACCTCGACACCTGGGACTACAAACCCAAGATGCAGGAGATGTTCGGTCAGGATCTGCCGAAGCATATCCGGGACGGACAACGCATCACGGGAATGACCGCCGGGCAGAAGACCCATCCCGTCTGCCCCTCCAAATACAAATTTACCAGGCACGAGAACAATCAGGACGGCCTGTGGGCCAGTGAGCTGCTGCCTCATACCGGCAAGGTGGCCAAGGAGCTCTGTGTGGTGAACAGCACCTACACCGAGGCCATCAACCACGACCCTGCCATCACCTACATCCAGACCGGGAGTCAGGTTCCCGGGCGCCCCAGCCTCGGGGCCTGGCTGAGCTACGGGCTGGGCAGCATGAATGAGGACCTTCCGGGATATATCGTGATGCACGCCAAGACCAGCTTCCCGGAGCAGAGCCTCTTCAACCGTCTCTGGGGTCCGGGCTTTCTTCCGGCAGAACACCAGGGAGTGCTGCTTCGTAGCCAGGGGGACCCGGTCCTCTATCTGAGCAACCCCAAGGGCACCTCCCGGGAGGATCGCAGAGCACAGCTCGATGCCCTCTCGGCCCTCAATCGGAACCACCATGAGAAATCTCTGGACCCCGAGACCCTCGCCCGGATCAAACAGCATGAAATGGCCTTCCGTATGCAAACCTCGGTTCCCGAACTGATGGACCTCAGCAAGGAAGGCGACAAGACCTTCGAACTCTACGGAGAAGAAGCACGGCAGGCAGGCACCTTCGCCGCCTGCTGTCTCAATGCCCGGCGCCTTGCGGAGCGCGGAGTACGCAACATCCAGATCTTCCACCGCGGGTGGGACGCCCACGGAGGATTACCCCGCGAGCACGAATCACAGTGCAGGGACATTGACCGGGCCTGCTACGCCCTGATCACCGACCTCAAGCAACGGGGCATGCTCGACGAGACCCTCGTGGTCTGGGGCGGGGAATTCGGCCGGACCTCCTACTGCCAGGGCAGACTGACCAAGGAAAATTACGGAAGGGATCATCACCCCCGCTGCTTCACCACCTGGATGGCTGGCGGCGGCATCAAGCCGGGGATCACCTACGGCAAGAGCGACGACTACGGCTATAATATCGCGAACGCGGACGGGACTCCCATGTTGCCCAAGCCCGAGAAGGAAAAATGGACCCCGGGCACCATGCACATCCACGACCGCAACGCTACCATCCTGCATCTTCTCGGCATCGATCATCGCCGCCTGACCTACCGTTACCAGGGCCGGGACTTTCGCCTTACCGATATCCACGGTCACGTGCTGAAGGACATTCTCTCCTGATCCCTCGCCCCATCCCCGGCAGATGAAACCACCACCTCTCTACTGGACAAAGGTCAGATCCGACAGGCAGGATATTGACCTCTGGTGCTGGGGGTGGTCTGACCTCAGTCTTGAGGACGCCCGGCAGAAAGGCAGAGACCGTTGCGACCGGGCCCTCGCCCGGTGGGACGAGACCCGTTCTCTGGACGATTATCCTTACGACGTCTCCCGTCCCCTTCGTGAAAAAGCCATCGAACAATGGGACCGTAAAGATGGATCGATTCAGGCTCTCGTCACGATCAACTCTTACGGATGCAGGGTCCTCAATTCTGCTGACGTCATGTTTGTCGACGTCGATCTTCCCTGTCCTGACAGTTATCGGGCATTTAACGGGTTGGCAGCGAACCCTGGGTGCCTTGGCTGGCTCTTTGCCTCAAAAAAAGAGACGATGGAAGCGGACTTCAAGGCCCTGATGGCAGAAAAGGAAGCAAGTGCTCTCGCTCGACTCGAGGCTCTCGTCACGCGTGTGCCCGGGATCGGAGCCCGGGCTTACCGCACGAGGGCGGGACTTCGGTATCTCATGACTCATGCGCCCGTGGACCCCCTCGATGAAAACAGCTCCCGGATGATGGAGGAACTGGACGCCGACCCCTGCTACATCAAGTTATGCCGTGCTCAGGAGTCTTTCCGGGCTCGCCTTACTCCCAAGCCCTGGCGCTGCGGACTTCCAAGGTTCCCTCACCCTTACCCATGGGACACTCAGCAGGAGCGCGAAGTGGATGGCTGGATGGCAACCTATGAGACCACGGCGAGAGGTTTCGCTACCTGCGAACTGAAAGGGCATTACGGCAACCCGGAGATTCACCCCGAACTCACCAGAACCATCGCCTTCCATGACAAAGTGACAAGGGCCGAGTCTGGACTGAGCCTGGCCTGAGCAACCATCTGGTTGGAAGTTCTGCGATTGCAGGCTGGGATTTGGTAACCGGGCTGGGCACCACCGGACTCATCTCGTCTACTCTTCCCATTCCAGCATGGAACCGCGTCCCCCGGCCTTCTACCTGCCCTCCGGGGAAGTCTGCGCCTCTCCCCCTGAATCAGCTTCCTGCCCGCTGTTCACCAGTTTGGATGATCCAACCCCAAACATCGTCAGTGCTTCCAG
>MDTA01109325.1_pt1 | contig 10957 bp, 12 predicted proteins | sample 811151 | NCBI WGS metagenome assembly MDTA01 (sample SAMN05326648, study PRJNA326480) | marine metagenome | isolation source: seawater | place: Indian Ocean: South | collected 2010 | reverse complement strand
CGCTCCCGTCTGCAGTTGGTCACTCGTCAGTCGCCGCCAGCAACGTCAGTAAAGAACATCAGAAAAAAGCTGTCAACACTTTTTTGTAAAAAATTTACACTTTCAGCATCCTCACACTAGGCGCTCGATTCGGGGGAGGTGAACGTTTTTCTCTAACCTGCAGAACTGGGATTGCTGTGGGGTAATTCCTGATTTGGTTTTAAGTGACTTAAGGGAATGATGCCGACGATGAGTTCTTAGTTGGTGTTAGCTTAAATGCGTTAGTTGATGTACGTTTTGTTTAGCGGTTTATTGGAGCGTATATGAAGCGATTACTTTCAGGGGTTCTGGCTTGGTGGGCTTTCCTACATTTGATTTGGATGGCATCAACCTTTTTACTATTCGGCGTGCTCGTCATATCCGACGACAATCCTTTGCAAGCTATATTTGAGTGGCTTTACGATGCTTACGCGTTTGGTGTGTTTCAAATGCGGGGCTGGGTAATCCTCGGCTTCGCCCCCGGCTGCTGGTTGCTTAACTACGTGCTCACTGGAACCTTCCGATTTTTACCCTGGAAGCCCGCCACTTGACTCTCATGTAAAGGGCTTCATTCGAGGGGCGTGAAGGCAAAGAGCTACCTGAAAAGTGAGCCTTGGGTATTAGGTTTAGAGCTTCACATAATCTCGTAGGATTTTTTTTTTGTGTGGTTTTTATCTGCGTGGTTTATGTTTGTCCGTGGAGCAGGACTTACTGCGCGGCGTGGTAGGGGATCCAGCCCGATAACCTAATGCAAGGAGCAGCACAGTGAAAAAGATTAGAGATAGTGTTTTGGCTTTGACGATTCTATTAGTGGCGCCCCTCGCTACAGCAGATCAATATGAGCCACCAAGTTCCTCCACCGTAGAGCTTTGGGTATGCAATTATCAGGATGGTAAAACGATTGACGATCTTCGTGATTGGTATAAAGACTTCAACATACTTTCCGATCAGATGAAGAATGGAAAATTTCGATCCTGGTTATGGTCACCATTTTTTGTAAGCGACCTCACGGCCGCTGACGTCGTTGTGGCTACTGCGTTTCCAAACCTCGAATCGATGGGACAGTCAATGATGGAATTTTTTGGTGGCAAAGAGACTGGGGAACTGTTTGCTAGATATCAGACTATTGTCGATTGCCATGGTCGTGAGCTTTGGACGGTAGAACAAATGCGGAAATGATGCAGATAGGTAAGACGTCTATAGGCCCCGCATGGGGGCTTTTGCTCTAGACAGAATGTGATCGGAGTCTGATAGCTATCATTTGCGAGAGGGGTAGTATCCTCGCTTGGGTTTAGGGAAGTAGCCATAAACAACTTTTTTGTTGCTCAATATCGATTGGCATACGAAACCTTTTAAACAGAATCGCTATTCGAACCCTTGCCCCTTCGTGATTGAGCATCCTAGTTCAATTGTTGTATTTAATTCTACGAATTATGCTTGGGCTACCTCGGTGGATAGCAGGTGGCGACATGAGAGTACTAGTACTGGCTATATCTCTTTTAATACAAAGCTGGGGCGTTTTGGCTTATGAGCCGGAGTCTCCATCGGATAGAAGTAACGCTGAAAATGTTATTAATTTCGGCGTCTCGTTACCAAGCGGAGGGAGCGCGCATTCGCGAATTCAAGACGAGATGATCTCGCCCTCTCAACGTCAGTGGTCTGGTTTTAGGGAAGGCTGTCAGCCATTAGAGTTGAAAGGAATATTAGCTCGTGGCACTGGCCGAGAATTTATTGCCACAGAATGGCTAAGGAAAAACATGCTGAGGTGCTCTAAAGCGGATCTAATATACATAGCAAATAACGTCCAAGATTGGAGCGAATTTGCAATGTATGATGCTATTCGCTTAGCCCACCACTACGCTCAACAAATTCAGGAGCCAGAATAAGTCACTTGGCGCCCGTAAGTTTCGCTCAACGATTGAAGTTAGGAGCTATCGGTATCAGGTCTCTTAGCTTTCTTTCTGGCTTGCGAAAAAAAACGCTGACTAGTGATGAGAAGCCAAAACATAATGTGAACGGTAGATCCTTCAAATAGGCCGAAAAATAGAGTGATTTAACTTACTCTACCTGATGTTTGATGACCGTCACCCAACGCCCTTTTTATCAGGCCCTTTACGACTCCTTTGAGACCAGGACTCAACTGCGAAAATGCTTGATATGCGGCGTCACCATCGATTGATAGGGCGTTGGCCGAACCACGGAGCTCAAAGGCTTCGTTTGAAGGAACATCAGCAATAGCCTCGGCCAATCCCAAGATGCCGCCGCGCCGCAGTGTGACGGTAGACCCACTCTTCCTTATTGCTACCTCTCCATCGGTGATCACTATGCCCCTGCCAGTTTTTAGGATGTCACTCAGGGTTCCGTTATCTGATACGTAAACCGAGTTCAATGCTCTGTTACCCTCTAGGGCCTGAAGTGCAAGTGCTCCCGGAGAATTTGGCTCAAGGCTAAACTCGGCCTGACTTATAGAGTTTTCTATCATCTCTGTCACAAAATTCTTTTGAAGCAGCTGCAAAGTGAGTGCATCAAAAGCGCTCTTGAGTCTGGGAGAGGCGCTGTCAATCTCACTGGCCAACATATTTGCTGGTATTTCAAGGCACTTGGAGTCCTCAATTGCCTTCGCTGTTGCCATGCGGTGCTTAGTCCCCAACACTGCCTGCTCCCCGAAAGATGTTCCCTTAGACAAGCTCGCAATCAACGTCGATCCGCCTGAGACGTAGATACCCATTTCACCTTCAAGAATGACGAATACTGAGCTCGCTCGGTCTCCCTGTTCAAACAAAGTAGCTCCGGCGGGAATAGTTAATTCATTTAGTTTTGGGTTGTTGGCAGATGGTGCTGAGGTAATGCTTGACACAAGAAATCCTTTTTGTGGGTCGGCAGACATCAAGATTTAGGCTACCACGTTACTTGGAAGAGAACTCCAAGGAGTAAAGCACGACAAGGCATTGATGCAAACTTTTTTGTCTCGAAAAAACGAGCAGTATTTATTTACAGCTAAATAGCCTATTCATGAGACTCGACTAGCGAAACAGGTCGATTAAAAGTTTTGCCGCTTACCGCTCTATTTAACTAAAGTAACCTTAAGCGCATGGGTGAATAGCGTGAATGAATAGATTAAGGTGGCCGCGGCCCTTGACTTTATTTACTAGGTTGTCATTGTGGGGTCGCGAGAATCATAAAAATGTAAAGAACAATCGATAGCTTCAAGTAAACGGCTGCTTAGGGGTCAGCTTTTATGAAAAGAAAACTTGTGAATTCAGTTCTCGGTGTGGCGGTGGCAATGACGGTTCTAGTGGCACCATCCTCATGGGCGCAACAGTTCGTGACCGGTACGTCTCCTTCAGGCGCGGAAGTGAAGGTCTCAATAAAACGCACGCCTGCTCTGGAATATCCACGTAGGGCAATGCGCCTTGGCGTTGAGGGTTTTGTAAAGGTTGGGTTTGACATCTCAGAGAACGGCAGGCCTTGGAATATCGTGGTCGAGGATAGTCAGCCCAAGCGTATGTTTGACAAGTCGGCTACCAAGCTGGTCAAAGGCATTCGATTTGACGTTCCAGAGGAGAATGGTGAGGTGGTGGAATTGACCGGAGTGTCAATGACGATAAGTTTTGCACTGTAATGTGTTTCGAGATAGCCAAATGTGTGAAAGAAATCCTCTAAGGAGACGACCCGGTGACGATTAAGGCACGCTTACTCTTGATATTAGTTGGCGGTATTTTTCTGCTTTTCGGCGCCAGTTTCTACTCCAACCAACAATTAAGCGAGGCAAATGCTAGCTACAACGCCGATGCATCTATAACTTCATACACTTCGGCATGGTTCGGAAGTCTTGATGGCGGTTATGTAAACAACCTTGAAGTCTACGACCCCACTGACGGATCTTTCTCAAATATCGATTTCTGGGACTTTGAAAAGGACCCCTATACGGATGGAGACACGAATCCACTTCACGCTGCATTTAGGGACGGGGATGAGCAGTCGGTAAGCGATTTTTTGGATGAAGTGTTTCTGGATGCAATCGATAACGAGACGATAACGTTCGTAACCGCTTATGCAGCTAATGGGCAGCGTTATTACTGCAACTCGAGCTTGTATTTGGTCGGTGCAGATCCGTGCTCAGAGGATGCGAGTCCGGATTACTTAGATGAATTTGACGAGTTGTTTTCCGCTGTAGGACGAGGCTCAACGCGAAGGATTTCTTTGATTGCAGATACTACGGGCGAGCTTCCAGTATCTGTAAATGACACGATGGCTTTTGGCCTTGAAATGCCGGCAGACGAAGCATCTGGTGAGTCACAAACCGTTGGTATTATCATCTTAGGAATCAACATCGTCGATGGTCTCGAAATGTTTGCAGAGAACTTTGAGATTGAGACAGCGATCGCGATACAAGACGATGTGATCACGGTTTATGACTATTACGAAGAAGAATTGCCTGACGGTTTGAGTGGATTAATCGAATCCGATCTCAGTGCGTCTCGGGCCGAGGGATATACTTACAGCACCATTGTACCCGAGTTGAAGCATAGAGTTTCCTCAATACCCTTTAGTCGTGAGACAAGGGCAAGCGAGGTTCGACTTCTAATATTTGATGATCAGACGGAACTGATCGAGGCCCTTGAACAGTCCAGTTTTCAAAATCAGCTTTCATTTGCCCTGGTTGGTGGGGCGATTCTGTTGGTGGTTTTTTTCATAACGACAGTTTCGTTCAATCGAATCAATAGCTCGATCTTAGCGCTGGAAAAAATTGAACGGGGAGAGCTAGAGAAAACCGACGAGAACGATTACACATTATTCACGTCTGACAATGACGAGGTGAGTAGGCTGCAGCGGTCGATAGAAGAGTACCGAGAGCATCGAATCGAGGCTGAGGCTCAAAGAAAAGAGCGTGCTCGACGCCGGGATGAGCGCGATAGCATTATGTTTGAGAAGATGTCTGTGCTGTCCCAGCAGCTTGAGGGTAATGCGCGAGATATGCTCGTCCAAGAAATAATGGATATGAGAGACAAGCTGTCATCTGGCAACGACGAGGATAAAGAACAGGCATCAATTGAAATGATGTCGCGAGCGTTCTCAAAAATGTCTGAGGAAGTTTCTACATTGATCGATGCCAGAACTCAGGAGCTGGTGGTGGCACGTGATGAGATAAGTAGCTCGATTCGCTACGCAGCTAAGCTTCAGAAGACCCTCCTACCAAAGTCATTTCCTGGTGATATCGATATAGAGGTCGAGTGGAGACCCCGTGACTTAGTTGGCGGGGATATTTATTTCATCAAAGATTTTCCTGATAGAGTCTACATTGCTGTTGTTGATTGCACTGGTCATGGTGTGCCGGGCGCTTTTCTTTCAATCATAGCTCGCAGTCACTTGGATAAAGCTATTCGAGAGGACGGGGATCAAACAGCAGGAGAGTATCTATCTGAAGTAAATGCGCTCCTCCGTGCGACGCTTAGCAGGGCCGATCAGAGCAACACAAGTGAAGAAGGCTTCGACGGAGGAGTTTGTATTTACAGACGAGAATCCAGAACCCTTGAGTTTGCTGGAGCAAAAGCATCTTTGTTTAACGTTGATGGTAAAGACGCCAGTGAGGTTGGAGGTGACAGGAAGTCAGTGGGTTCGAGTAGAATTCCAGACGGATTCCAATACTCTACGCATTACGTTAACAGCCCGAGCGGTGCTTTTGTAATGCTCACAGATGGTATTACCGATGTGATGAGTCCCGACGAAAGGCCTGTGGCCTTCGGAAGACGTAGGGTTCTTCGCATACTCCGAGATTCAAAGAATGCAACACCGAGTAATATTGTAAAAGAAATCATTTCTAGTGTTGATTTGTATCGAGGCAACGCGCCCTTGCGGGATGATTTAACTTTACTCGCCTTCTCTCTGGAAGACCCGACCCAAGCGACTGAAAACTTAGCGATTAGTGGAGAATCGAAAGGATGAGGTTTGAAAAAACGCAACGCACACCCCTAGTGGAAATGAGCAACTCTCACTGTCTTATCGTTGGAGAGTGCTATCCAGAAAATATTTCGGAGTGGTCGCAACCCGTATTGGCAGCGCTCGAGGATTGTGTTGGAACACAAGACTCATTTGATGTTGATATCGAGCTTTACTACTTCAACAGCTCGTCCGCAAAGTTCCTTTTTGATTTCTTTGAATTCCTTGATGACAAAGCAGATGAGGGGGTCAGTATCGTGATTAATTGGCGCTACAGAGCTGAGGACGACACGATGCAAGAGGCTGGCGAGGATTTTGAGGAAGACATTGAGAACTGCACCTATAACCTAGTGGAGGCCGAGCCTGCAGACGCATAAACCAGGACACTAATTGATTCTGATTCACCACTTAATTCGTCGGAAGAGGGGGTAGGTAATAAATATGACAAATCTTGACACTGTGGGCCTTCATGAATTTATGCAGCGGCGAAAGACGCTGTTTTGTTACTCGGGTCCGATGACGGAAGAGTTGTTAACTACGATATCCAATCCGGTTAGGCATCAACTCACTGAGAACGAAACCCCGGAAGCTATTGCTAATCGAGTCTTTGGCGTCTTTATTGAACAGGCACAGAACATCATCCGGTATTCCTCGCAGAAAACCAGGGCCGCGGGTGACAGCATTGGAACCATCGCCATTAGTTATATTGACGATACGTTTTTAATTGAGGCGGTGAATCAGATCTCTTCTACCCAAAAAAGTGCTCTTGAAAAGACTCTACTCGAACTCAGTCTTAAAGACCAAAAGGATCTGCGTAAACTTTATCGCCAGAGGTTAAAGGATGGTCCCCCTGAGGACTCAAAGGGCGCCGGCCTCGGCTTTATAGAAATGGCTCGTCGAGTCAAACGCTTTGAGTTTGATTTTAATGACTCAGAGGATAACCCAATGTTCGTTTACAGAGGTTGGGTAGAGTAACTTTGATTTAGAGTCGCAATTGAATTATTGCGCTCCAGTCCCTAGCCTTTTTTGAGTTCCTCGAGCAGATATTCGGCGCTACGCCGTGTTGCTTCTATCTGGTCGTCTGTCATGGACTCTAGATTCATGGTGAACGACCTGTCACCCAATTTTAGGTTTACAGATCTTGAGTCGATAGCACGGATTACCCGACGCGCTCTATACTCTCCAATCCCTTTTAAGTGTATTGGCGGGAGCTCATCTGCTTCGATGTCTTCTTTTACCAGGTTATAGGTATCCTCAGAAATTAAGATTGATCCGTTTTCTGCAGCAGATTCTAGGCGAGATGCTCTATTTACCGCCGCGCCAATCGCTGTGTAGTCAAGCCTTGATTCGCATCCGAAGTTCCCCACGGTCGCAAAGCCCGTATCTATGCCTATGCGCATTTGCAATTGATCCTTTAGGCCGTACTTTATCCACTGATCAGAGAGATTATCCAGCTCATGGATCATCTCTAAGGCCATTCGTACACATTTAGAGGCGTCTTCTTTTATTCCATCAGACTCTGGGTCGCCAAAGAAGAGCATAATTCCATCTCCGATGTATTTGTCGATGGTTGCACCATATCTAAGCGCTATATTCGTCATAGTTTCGAGGTACAGATTCAATAAATCTGTAACATCTTCCGACTCCATATTCTCAACAAAGTCTGTGAAGCCACAGAGATCGGAAAAGAAGACAGTGAGCTTTTTACGTTTGCTTACACGAGCCGCTGTTTCTTGGGAACCCGAAAAGATTGAGTTGTAGAGCTGTGGAGAAAGAAACTTTGATAGCTGTGCCGACATTCCTTCTAGCTGGGCGTTAGTCTCTTGGGCTTCTTCCTTGAGTTCGTTTAGGCGTTGCTCGTTTTTATCACTGAGTTTGATTATCTTGCGAGTCGTGCGAAGTAACTTCCCATAGTTTGACACGAGCTCGGAGTAATCAGTCGCTGACGGTGAACCAGTTGAACTTAATTCCTTGGACTGCTCTAAAATCTTTGTTTCCTGGATAAAGATATCATTTGACATTGATAGGAGTCTCCGTCCTTGACTCATGGCTGTCGCTACGGGCCAGGTAATGTATTTTTTCTCTATGTATATCGCTTGGTTAGCCTTAGAAACCTTATAGACATTCGAGGGTTACTCGCCGGATCTGCGGGTAGTCATTGATTGAGCCTTGATTTTAGGTCGGCAATGTTTTGTTGCTTTTGCTGGTCATACAATTGACATCCAACATCACTTTGCCAAGAGTGGCGCTGCATTAACCCAAGTGATATTGGTAGGAAATCGGAGAAGGGTATCCCAGCTTCGCTGGCAACGGCTTCAGTCTGCTCCCAAAAGCACTGTCTGCCTAAATTCGACAGATCAGCATCCAAAAGATACGGTGACAGCTCTGTGTTACTCATCTGTGCGCAGTCATCCATCAACAGCGTGGTATCGAGAATCATATGTTTCACAGTTTTAATCTCACGCTTAGTGTACCCACCTGTAGTGGACATCGCTTTCGCAGCAAGCTCAGCACCTATTGGCTCATTGAGCGCTTTCTGATGTAGGAATCCAGCATCATGATACATAGCAGCAACGACGAGCAGTTCTCTCTCCCTTTCTGGAAGTTGTGCCAAGTCGGCGAGACAAAGTACTTGCTCTAACACGTCTAATGTGTGATCAACATTATGATAGTCGAGCGAGGAATGAAGTTCCTCCTTGAGAGTAGCGAGAATACTTGTCATAGCTTCAGGCAGCGCCTGAAGCTCGAGTCGTAACCTATCTCCACAACCTTCAATAACCTGTTTCAATTTGATGTCCATTAAACGCTACGTTACTGGTTAATATAATAGCCAGCCGAGTTGATTTAAGCCAAAAGCTTTTGCCTTGGGGTGCTAGGCAGACTGGCTTTTATTTCTTCAGCTTGTCGGAGGCCTCAGCACCTATTGGTCGCCTGTGGGTAGAAGGGCCTGCAATGAACGTCTCAATTTAGGGTGGTCTGGACTAATGTTGGCTTTAAACCGTCTGTGGATGTCACCGTCCGCCCCTACCAGATACTTATTAAAGTTCCAGGTGGGATAACCCCGTGCCTCTCCTAAAGCCCGAAATACTTGGTTGGCGTTCTCACCTCGTACGGACGTCGTGGCCATTACAGGGAAAGTTACTTTGTATTTGTCGTAACAAACTGTAGCCGCATCCCCCTCGTCATCCTCCTCCTGGAAAAAATCATCACTAGAGAATCCTATGACAGCCAATTCGTCTTCTTTATATCTCTGATGGAGTCTTTCCAGTTCAGTGAATTGATGGGCATACCCACAGTTGCTGGCTGTATTCACGATTAGGAGTGTCTTACCTGAATAGGCTTCACAAAAATTAATTTGGTCCTTACTACCCAACTTTCTCATTTCAACATCGAGAAACTCTGGGCATGCAAATGTCTTCAAAGGAAAAATAAACAAATAAATTAAAAGTCCGGCAACAGTAACTTTCTTCATAACGGCACTCCAGAGCGAGATCAAAAGGGCGTCACGTGGCGTCCAAGCGAAACAAGACACTGCAACGCACTGTTCTTCCCCGTACAAATATAGACTAATGAACAAGAGTTCATCTTTCAAATCATTGAATCTAGAAATAGTCGATAAATAGCAATGAATGGCTTAGCACTTTTAGTGGTTAAGAGCCCCCCCTAGTGTCTGATCGTCTTTTCGTAGATCCATCGAGGAATTCTCTCTAGGACATATTAGTCCACTCTGAATTGTTGGTGGCATGATTTACACGACCGCGTCATTTCTTTAAACGCCTCACTTACAGTGCGGGAATCTTGCGTTGCCACATTCTCGATGAGTGCTTGCGCAGCCCGATCAAATGAATGAATTGCGCCTACAAAGTCATCCCATTGAAGCCAGATCTCATCCTTTGCTTCAGACGGAGGCTGATTACTGTTTTCTGGGAAGAAGCTTTCCATTTCACGTGCCCATGACAGAAGGAACGTGGCTTCAGCCACGACCATGGCAGTGTCACCCCGCGAGAGCGCCTGCTTAATTCGTTTGGTTGCTTTTTCGCTGGCTTCAAACTTATCCATCCGTTCTTTGACAATGCCCATTGCACCTTTGTGTGCGAGCGCTGCGGGAGCTGATGAAAGGCTTAAAGCAAGGGCTGTAATCGCGCACAAGCCGGTCGCTTTTAGGTTTAGTTTGGACATGTCTGCGCTCCTTACAAAACAGGAAAAAAGCAATGATCCGGTTACCTGCGGACCATGCTCATTGATTGATGATTGGCTACTTCGTAGCGTTTTCTTCATCGGCTTTGTTGTTATCTGCGATTTTCCCGAGTAACTCGTCATAGATCTTGTTGACGAACGTCACCTCGTGAAGTCTTACCGCTTCTACGTAGCCGGCCGGGTCGTAAAAGGCTCGAGGATCGTACGCCTGACCTGGTGTGTGCTTCTGGTGAAATCCATAGGCACTTTTATGCGATGACACCCAGATGTCGGGGCTAAGCTCTCGTTGCGACTCAAACGTCTTCTCGAAGTCTTCTGCTATGCCGTGATACGTGGGTTTGATAGCAACGTTCACACCCTCGTTGATATAGGCCATGTTTACCACTAACAGATCGTAGCTGTTGCCCGATTCGGTAATTGTTATTGCATAGGAGGCGCTTCCCTCGGTGTGTCCGGGGTGCTCCAAGACGCTGAGGCGAATATCTCCCAGCTCGATGAGGTCACCATCAGCGATCACATCATCCACGGTCACGGGGCGGAAGGACTCGATGCCGCCAATCAGCGGATCACTTAAACCACCATCCTCTAAAAACGATTTATCGGCCTCGGTAGCGAGAAGGCGAGCACCCGTTTGTTCTTTGATGAGCGCAAGGTCTGCTGTGTGGTCAAAATGCGCCTGAGTGGTTAGCAGTATTTTGATATCTGCCATGCGCAAGCCAAGGCTCTTCAGGTTGCTCTCGATCATTGCAGCAGAGCCTTCAAGTCCTGTATTGATGAGAATGTGACCGGCGTCAGATGTAAT
>MDTA01084820.1_pt1 | contig 10957 bp, 9 predicted proteins | sample 811151 | NCBI WGS metagenome assembly MDTA01 (sample SAMN05326648, study PRJNA326480) | marine metagenome | isolation source: seawater | place: Indian Ocean: South | collected 2010 | reverse complement strand
TTAAAATATTTATATGGTCCTGATTATGGTTATAGAAGTAGTATTAATAAAACGATGGTAAAACACTTAAAGAAAGTAGTTAGAGAGTCAAAAAAAAAAACAAAATTACAACCAAAAGATTTAGTGCTTGATATAGCAAGTAATGATGGAACACTTTTAAGATTTTATAATAAAGATGTTACCACTTTTGGAATAGACCCATTGGTGAATAAATACAAAGCTTTTTATAAAAAAATTGATTATAAAGTTTCTGATTTTTTTTCTATTAGGAAGATTAAATCAAAAACAAAAAAAAAATTTAAAGTTATAACTGCATTATCTGTTTTTTATGACTTGGAAAAACCCAATAAATTTTTAAAAGATGTTAAAAATATTTTACATAAAGACGGTTTATTCATATTAGAATTTGCAGATTTAGCTTCGATATTAAAAAAAAAGATGTTTGATACCATATGTCACGAACATCTAGAGTACTATTCTACTAATGTAATTAATGAAATGTGTAAAAAGAATGAACTAATGATTATTGACATAAAGTCAAATGAAATAAATGGTTCAAGTAAACAGTTTCACATAGCACATAAAAAATCGATTTATAAACAAAATAAAAAAGTAATTAGATCAACTCTTAAATCTGAGAAAAAAATGAAGTTAGATAGTGTCAAAACCTTACAAAAATTTTTTAAAGAAATTAATATTATCAAGTCTAAACTTTTGAGATTACTAAGTTTAATTAAACGTAACAAAAAAAGTATTCATGCCTATGGTGCTTCAACCAAAGGAAATGTACTACTTCAATATTTCGGTATAGGTAGAAATTTTATTGATTTTGTAGCAGAGAGAAATCCAAATAAATTTAATCTTTATACACCGGGCACTGCTATAAAAATTGTATCAGAAAAAATATCTAGGAACATGAAACCAGACTATTATTTGGTACTTCCTTGGCATTTTAAAAATGAAATATTAAAAAGAGAGAAAAAAATAATGAAAGCTGGTTCAAGATTTATATTTCCATTACCAAAATTGAAAATTTATTAATCTTTAGTAACCTTCTTTTTGAACAAATTTTAAGTCTTCTTCAACCATATCTTTAACAAGTTTTTCAAAATTATATTCTGGACGCCATTTCAATTTAGATTTTGCTTTTTTGCAGCTTCCAAGCAAAGAGTCTACTTCAGAAGGTCTGTATAATTTTTTATCAGTTACTACGTACTTTTTATAATCCAAACCAACTTGCTTAAAGGCTAATTTTGCAAAGTCTTTTACTGAATGCTGCTTGCCAGTACAAATAACAAAATCCTCAGGCAACCTTCTGTTTAGCATCATCCACATAGCTTTGACATAATCTTTAGCGTGACCCCAATCTCTTTTCGAAGATAAATTACCTAGTTTAAGTTTTTTTTGTAAACCAAATTTTATTCTTGCAACACTATGTGTTATTTTTCTTGTTACAAATTCAAAACCTCTTCTAGGTGACTCATGATTAAACAATATACCGTTACAACAAAATAAATCATAAGCTTCCCTATAATATCTAGTTAACTCGTAACCTGCTACTTTCGAAATTCCATAGGTTGATCTTGGATAAAAAGGGGTCAGTTCGTTTTGTGGAATTTCTCTTACCTTACCAAACATTTCTGAAGATCCAGCACAATAAAATTTTGTTTTAGGGGAAAATTCTTTTATTGCTGAAAGCAAATAATGCGTTCCATTGATATTAGTATTTATAGTTGAAAATTCATCTTTAAATGCGTAATCAATATAACTTTGAGCAGCTAAATGATATATTTCATTAGGTTTAATCTTTGTAATAATATTAATTATACTTGCGTAACTCTCTAAAGATCCAGAGTGTATTATTATATCCTTCAATAAATGTTTAAGTCTCCAAAATCTGTGCGTTTTATCTTCTGATGCGACCCGTCTTACCATTCCATGAACTGAATAACCTTTTTTCAACAACAATTCCGCAAGGTAGGAGCCATCTTGACCTGTAATACCGGTTATTAAAGCTTTTTTTTTCATAATTATTCGTTAATAAACTAAGTTATTAGATTATAATTATATGAATATTTTGAATAATACTATTAAAAAACAACTTCAATCTGTATTTAAATACTTCGGGTATAAATTATTTTTACTGTTATACGGAAAAATTGATGGAATTATCGACTCTAAAAATCACAGAGATGTTCAATTAAAAAAAATTTCTTTACCTAATGATTTAACCTATAGAGTTTTTACAATGAAAAATTGTAGAATTTACACCGATACTGTTACTGATACAGCATTTATAGTTGATAAAAAAATCGTTGATGGAGCTTCTTTTCAGCATAGAAAATTTAAAAATGTAAATACAGATCAAAATATCGTATTTCAAAAAGGCACACCTAGATATTTAAAAAAAAAGAGGGGAAAAGTCTTTTCTTTGTTAACTGGTGGCGCTGGAAACAATAATTATTTTCATTGGATGTACGATGTTTTGCCTAGATTAGGTTTGCTCGAACAAGAATACAATTTAGAAGATATAGATCATTTTTTACTACCAGATTCTACAAAGAAATTTCAAAAAGAATCATTAGATTTATTAAAAATTCCAAAATCAAAGAGACTTTCAAGCATTATAAATAGACATACACTCGGTGATACAATTATCACTGTTGATCATCCTTATGTGGTAACAAATGATCCTTCAAATAATATTCAAAATATACCTATTTGGATTCTTAAGTGGTTAAAAAAAAAATTTTTGAATAATTTAAACTCTAACAAAGAATACTCTAAAAAAATTTACATTGACCGGAAGGACGCTGTTTCTGGAACTGCGCACTTACGAAAAATTATTAATGAAAATGAAATAAAAAGTTATTTAATTAGTCAAGGATATCAATTAATAACTCTAAGCGACCTACATTTTTTTGAACAAGTAAATTTATTTAATAATGCTAAAAGTATTGTTGGCCTTCATGGAGCTGGCTTCGCTAATGTGACTTTTTGTAAACCAAATACTCGTATACTTGAGTTTAAGCCAAATACTGAAGGGAATATGTATAAAAATTTATCGATAAATAACGAATTAAATTATAGCAATATTTCTATTAAACCTGAAAAAAATAATAACAACGATCAATATGGTCATATAAAAATACCAGTTCAATTAATAGAAGATTGGATCAAGCAATAGACTAGTCTATTTTTTTAATAGCAGATAATAATAAACTATCTCTTTCAACTTTAACTATACTGCTACCCTTGTATAGATCAAAACAAGTTTTTTCTTTTGAATTTTTTTTATAATTATTATTTACTCTATTTGTTAAAATAACATAATCAGGATTTTCCTCAGGTCTTACAATATTAAACATTAAGTTTGTTTGTTTAAGATAATACTTGACACTTCCGTTGCTAACACCACAAGTGCTAAATTTAATATATTGTTCTGATCCTAAATTTGTTAAATTTTTTTCATTTAAAAGTTCTTTAAGAGAGGTTCCCCAGTAATCATTTTCAAATTTTTTAGATGCATCTTTCTTATTAATAAAAAAATTCAGATAAGTATAATGATAAGGTGTTATAAACAAAAATTTAAGACCAAAATAGACTAATAAAATTGCAAAAGTAGAAAAAATAAATTTATAAAAATTTAATTTTAAATTTTTAAAAATAAATAAAAGTGTTATTGCAGGAATTATTGAAAGATAAGGTAAAATAAAAAGAAATAATCTTAGACCATCGTAAACAGAGAATGGACTTAAAAGTAGTAAAAAAGAAGGTAAGATTATATTTGCCATCACAAAAATTTGTTTTGTTAGAAAAAAACTAATATTTTTTGAAAAATAATTTAAAATCTTTTTGAAAATAAGTAAGTAAAGTAATGATAAAAAAAGAATATACTCAGGAGTTTTAAAAAAAAGACTAACAAAAATATAGTAAAACGGTACATTTCCACTTTGATGCACTTCTCCATTTAATAGCACAAAAGGCACTCCCCAAGGATATGCAAATAATTTTTTGAACAAGTCTAATGGATTTGTAAATAAAAGTTCATGTATTGGAGCCCAAAAAAAAATTACAATTGCAGACGAAATTAAAATTATTTTTAATATGTCAAATAATACCGTTTTAATATTAGATAAAAGTTTTTTTTTATAAATTATAAAAATCCCATAAAAAAATACAGGAATTAGAGTAGCTAAAAAAGCAAATCTTACACCTAAACCTAAAGCTAAAAATAAAGCGATATAAATTATATATTTTTTATTTTTTTGTTTATCGAAATCTAGATATTTCATTACATAAAATGTTAACCATAAGTTTGCCGTTAACATAACTGTGTCTCTATCGTTTATACCCATATGACCGAAAAAGATTGGATTAAGTATAAATATAAAAAAAGTTATTATGCCCACCTCTTTATTAAAAATTTTTTTAGTTAATTTATAGAGTCCAACAGCGCCTAAAAAAGAAACAAAGAAGTTTAAAAGATGGAAAATTTCAAGTTCGTATTTGTTTGGAAATATTTGCAAAAAGAAAGAATTGATTATACTATAGACGCCAGGATATAATTCTGAGACTTGGTTTTCTTTCAAAGGAACAGTCCCTAGCGATAGTAAATACGCAAGTCTACTTTTTCCAGTTTCAATGAAAAAAAAAGTATCCCAACTTTTACCAATAATTAAAACGTTATAAATTCCATAAAAAAAAGTAATTAAAACAAGACTTAATAAAAATTTATTTTTATTTAAGACTTCTTGCCATGGTTTTTCAGAACTCATTTTGCATTTTTTACCAACACACTCGATTAAAGTCTAATCAAATGAAATAAATCTTTAATTTTATTTAAAAAAGGTATACTAAACGTATTAATGGATGAATTAATCCCAATATTTTTATTAGTTACGAGTGGTCTGCTTTTAAGATTTTCTCTTACAATGAACGGTCAAGCATGGGCAAAATCTTACGCTCAAACTATTACATTCATGGTATTGCCGATTATTACATACGTGATTACAAAAACTATAAGTGGAAACATTGCTTTATCTTTGGGAATGATTGGTGCATTATCAATAGTCAGGTTTAGACATCCAGTAAAAAGTGCATTAGAACTGATTATGTATTTTGATTTAATTACAATTGGGATAGCAACAAGTGTAAGGACAAAATGGGCTATTCAACTAGTATTAGCTACTGTCATAATAATATTTTCAGTTAAATATATACAATTAATTATTAAAAAATTTGGAAAATCTTTCTACACCACTTCATTTAATGACAGTTATGCAGTTAACACAATGGAAATATTTTCTAATGAAAAAATTGATTTGATAGAAAACAGTGAATTTCTCAAAAATGTTATAAATGATAAGGTTTCAAATGAAGTAGTTTATAGATTGACATTTGAAAATGTAGATCAAGTCAATGATTTTAAAAAGAAAATAGAAAATTTGGATAAGGTAAAAAAAATTAATATTGATATCGTTTAGATCGATGCAAAAAAAATTGTTTATAATTTTTTTTCTAATTTGTGCTATCAACTTCAGCTCAACTACATATTCAGCAAATACAAATATTTGTTCAGATCTTAATAATCAAATATTTAAGAGTATAAAATCAATTAAAGTAGAAGTAGAAGATTTCAGAAAATGGTCATTAAATGGCATTCGTATTATTACGGGGAATTTTAGATGGGTGCCGGAAAAATTTAAAAAAAGGTATAAATCCAAAATTTTCGTTATTTTTGAAGATAACTCGAAATGCAGTCTTTATGGATTGGTTAGACATAACGGCAATCAGAAAGATCACATTCAACTCGTTGATAATTCAAATTCTATTATCCAAAGTTTAGATGTAAATTTAACTAACGGTAATATTAATGGAATAAAAAAATTTAAACTTCTTTTAAATCATACTCGAGGAGTTTTAAATGATGAAATCTTTTTAACTACACTTTTAAGGCACTTTGACTATTTGGCCCCTAGGACAATGCTTGTCGAGGTTAACCTAAATAATTCAAAGACAAAAATGATCTTTCAGGAAAAAGCAGCTTATGAAATGTTAAAACATAATAATCGTTTGGATGGACCAATATTTAGAGGTGATGAAAGATTTTTTTTTCATTTAGTTGATTCACTCCCGGATAATAACTTAAGCAATGAAGCACAAGGAATGTTACCCTTATTAGATAAAGGTGCAAAAATAATTTTAGCCAAAAGTCACAATGAAGAAATTATAAAAAAAAATAATAGTTATAACGAAATGACATTTAATTCACTGTCTAACTTAAATTTAATTTATTTATTTTATTCAAGCATGTTTCAAAATGATTACAATAAATTTAAATATTCTGATTATACTTTAAGCAATGAATTATTAGCATTTAATCAGAAAGAAAATATTTTAAAACTTGATAAATATAACTTAATTTTAAATTCTGCTAATGCACTCCACGCATTGGGTATTAATAACAGAAAGTTTTATTGGAATAATAAAGATCAATTTTTTGAGCCAATTAACTATGATAACAATGCAAATTTTGAAAAAAAACCAATTCACTTGATTATGCCAATAAGCAAGTATTATAAGGATGCAATTACTAGTTTAGAAAATGAACTTAAAACTATTGATATAGCTAAATTAGGTGAGCGATTACAAGAAATGGGTTTAAATCAAAGCAACACAGTCACAAAAGAAAAAATAAATCTTCTTGTAAGAAATTTGGAAATTTTAAAAAATAAATTTGAAATTTACAATCCTGATGTTTTACAAAAAAACTACAAAAATAATTTGAGCGCATTACTGCTAGAACAGTACTTCCAAAATTTAAAAGACATAAATTTGAACATAAAATTAGTAAAAAGAAATAATGGTGCTTTTGAGGTTTGTGCAATTAACTCTAGTTGCAAGGTAGAAAATTTTGAACAAAAAGATTTAATGTCCTTATTAAGTGGTAATTTAAAGATAGAAGGTTTAAATTATCAATTTTTAGGCAATAAATTTGAAAATAATAGCTTAATAAAATAAAATATGTCTTTTAGAATAGAAGAAAAATTATTTATCACAAACGAGTCTTTATTAGATTTTAAGTCATTTCTTAACAAACAACATGCAAAAAAATTATATGATAGTAGAGTTGTACAAAGTTTGTATTTTGAAAATTTGAACTATGATATTTTTAAAGATTCTCTAGAAGGAATAGTTCCAAGAAAAAAAATTAGAATTAGAAATTACCCGCTAGATAAGAAAAAAATATATTTTTTTGAGACCAAAATCTCTAGTGTAGAAGGACGTTTTAAAAAAAAAAGACAGATCAATTTAGATGAAATAAAAAAATATAAAAATTACGGAATATTTGATACTCAGTATGGAGTTTGTTATCCTAAACTTTACGTTAATTTTTTTAGAGAATATTATTTAATAGATGACAATTTAAGACTTACTATTGATAAAGATATAAAATTTCAAAAATACAATACTAACTATACAAAATCAGATAATAATATAATAGTTGAATTGAAAGCTCCAATGAAAGTAGACACCGATTTAATAGCTAAAAAATTCTCAATGAAAAAAACTCGGTTTTCTAAATATTGTAATGGTATTGAATTACTAAAAATTGATACCAAATAGCAAAATGAATATTGCATTTTATATCGATGAAATGAACTTTCGCGGGGTATCAAATTCTACTTATATTTACGCTAAATATAATCAAACCATATTAAAAAATAAATCATTTATTTTTTTTAATAATAAAAATTACAGAAATCAAAAAAAAGTTATACAAATTTTTAAAAAATTTTTTACAGTTAATGGAGTTAGCGATTTTATAGAAATAGAAAACTATAAAGAAAGATTTAAATTAGATTTTATTTATACTCAAAAAAGCGGAAATAAGGATAATTGGTTTTCAGATAAGATTAAAACCATAGTTCATGCTTTGTATCCTCAAAAATTAAGTTCAGTTCATGGTTATAATTATACTTTTGTTTCTAATTGGGTAAGTAAAAATTTTTCTAATAATAAAATCCCATATCTTCCTTATATTGTAGAAATAGAACAAACAAAAAAAGATTTAAGAAAAGCACTAAATATTAACAAAAAAGAATTAGTTTTAGGGTGTCTAGGAGGTGAAAGTAGTTTTGATCTAAAATTTGCACAACATGCTTTAGCAGATTTTGTAAATGAAAGAAAAAATATTACTTTTCTATTTCTTAATATCAATAAATTTGTACAACATCGTAAAATTAAATTTCTTAAAGGAACGTTTGATAGCACATATAAAAAAAAATTTTTAAACACCTGTGATGCAATGATATACGGCAGAAGTTTAGGGGAGACTTTTGGTTTATCTTGTGGTGAATTTTCATTATTAAAAAAACCAATAATTTCATATAGATTTAATAGACATAGGGCACACATAGATCATTGTTCAAAAAGCGGATATTTAGAATACTCATCAAAAAAAGGACTTCTTGATATTTTGAATAATTTCAAAAAAAACTCAAAAGAATTATCAAATAAAAAGAATGATTATCAAGACTTTAAACCAAAAAAAGTAATGAAAATATTCAATGACTTACTTCACAGAAAAAAAAAGGTTATAAATTATAACTTTTATGATTATTTATTAAATTATTACAGTTTTTTAAAAATGACTTACTATTATTTAAGACATAAAATATACAACCATTATTATTATCTTTTAGAGCAAAATCTGTTTACTAGAAATTCAAGATAAAATTCATGATATTTGAAAAAATTTTTCATAAATTGTTTAATAGTAGAAAATATAAATCAGATAAATTTTTTAGAAAAAATAAAGAAAAATTAAAATTTTTTAAAGACTATTTAGAACCTGAAATAAAAAATATTAAAATAAGTTTAAATAAAGGTGAAATTTCTTTTCTTCATTCGGGTCATTTAGGCGATATAGTTAATTCGTTATCAGTTATTAAAGAATTATCAAAATCACATAAATGTAATCTTTATCTTGAAACAAATAAAAAATTAGAGAAGGATGCTATAGGTTATAAAAATAAAAATGATGAAATTTATCTTAATGAGAGGTTGATAAATATGTTAGTTCCATTATTAAACGAACAGCAATATTTAAATAAAGTTGCAAAATATCAAAAACAACAAATTGACATCGATTTAAACTTATTTAGAAAACTGCCAATGAATTTTAATCTAGACTCTATTAGATGGTATTTTTATATATTAGGTATCCAATCAGACTTAAGTAGTAATTATCTAGAGGTAGGTCATCATCCATCATTAAGAAATAAAATTGTTATCATGAGAAGTACTAGAAGAAAAAATTTATTTGTAAATTATAAGTTTATGGACAAATGTGATGAAGAAATTTATTTTATCGGATTAAAAGATGAATACGAAGATCTCAAAAAAGATATTTCAAAGATGAAATATTATGATTGCAAAGATTTTTTGGAGGCAGCACAAATAATTAAGTCGTCAAAATTTTTTATAGGAAATCCATCATTAGGATTTGCTATAGCTGAAGCTCTTAAAGTTCCAAGGTTACTAGAATCTTACCCAGATTTTCCAGTAATGTACCCAAATGGTGGCACGTGCTACAGTTTTTATTTTCAAATCCATTTCGAGGAGTTTTTTAACAAATTAAACGAGAGATAATCGTTAAATTTTCAATGATTAAGTAGTTAATCAATGAATTAATTGTAAAAAAAAATTATAAATATATATTAACTCTTATTTATTTGGCGAGGTAGCTCAGTTGGTTAGAGCACAGGACTCATAAGCCTGGGGTCGGCGGTTCGAATCCGCCCCTCGCTACCATTAATAATTATAAAAAATGTCAAATTTAAATATGTATTGCCTAACAATTAATGACTCAAATTTGAGTAGAATAAAAAAACTTAATTACATTCCAGTAGGGTTGGGCAGTAAAATTACATCTGAGGAGTTTATAAAAGACAATACAAAAATTAATATTACAGACAAAAATCCATATTATGGTGAATATACGTTTCATTATTGGCTTTGGAAAAATAAGATTGATGAATTTGATGATAACTGGATTGGGTTTTGCCAGTATAGAAAATACTGGTTAAAAAATTCTTTAAATCAAAAGATAAATGATTTCAATGAATTCAAAAATTCTTTAATAACCGAAATACCCCATGAACTTAATAAATATGAAAGTATTTTAGGCGAACCTCTTTACGTAAATCAATTTAGATTTTCAAAATTTATTAAAAAAAACTTTTTTACCATGATCAAAAATCCGACTCTATTTTTCGATAAAAGTAAAAGAAATTTGAAATTTCACTTTGACATGATGCATGGTCATGGAAATTTAGATAAAGCTATAAACTTATTAAATTTAAAAGAAAGAAATGATTTTAAAGTATATTTAGAGCAATCAGTTTCTTTTAATCCTCACAACATGTTTATTTGTAAATCAAAAAAGATTTTAAAAGCGTATTATGAATCAGTTTTTCCATGGCTAGAAGATTGTGAAAAAGAATTTGGCTTTAATTTAGAGGGATACGGATTGAAAAGAATTTATGGCTTTTTAGCAGAACGATATATGTCTTACTGGTTTAAAAAATATACAAAATTTAAGATAATGCCAATTTTGTTTAAAGATATTTCAGATTTTGATTAATCACAAATATTTAATTGACTTACGAAAAAAATTAAATGAATTTAAGTTTTTATCTTTTTTTGATACTTTAACATTCTTTGTTGGCCATTTGATACTTAATTTTTTATCATTATAGATAATTCCATTTTCAAATGCAGGTTTGTAGAAATTATCCAATTTATAATAAATAACATTTTCTTTTTCATAGCTATAATAAGCATGAGCAAAACCTCTTGGAATATAAAGTCCAGTAGCATTCTCTTTTGACAAAATAATTTTAAATGTTTTGCCAAAGGTTTTTGAGTTTTTTCTTAAGTCTACAACGAC
>MDTA01202585.1_pt1 | contig 10959 bp, 10 predicted proteins | sample 811151 | NCBI WGS metagenome assembly MDTA01 (sample SAMN05326648, study PRJNA326480) | marine metagenome | isolation source: seawater | place: Indian Ocean: South | collected 2010 | reverse complement strand
GCAGATTTCTTCTAGCATGGAGGCAAACTGAGGTGATACAATGAGTGGAAAGGAATACAGAACGATTACAGACGTAAAGGGGCCACTAGTGTTCCTAAATAAGACTGAACCAGTGTCTTTCGGAGAGATTGTCCAGCTAAGACTGAGCGATGGATCGATGAAGAACGGGCAGGTCCTGGATACATCGGATGACCAAGTGATTGTGCAGGTCTTCGAGGGGACTGCATCTGTGGACAGGCAGACTGGAGTGAAGTTCCTAGGTGATGTGTTCAAGTTGCCCGTAAGCAAGGGCCTCATCGGGAGGATCCTGGATGGTGCAGGAAGGCCTAGAGATGGCGGTCCTGAGATAGTTGCAGACGAAATGGCAGACATCATAGGGGCAGCAATCAACCCATACTCAAGGCAGAGTCCGGAGTCTTTCATACAGACTGGAATTTCGGCAATCGATGCCTGCACTTCCTTGGTTAGAGGTCAGAAGCTACCAATTTTCAGTGCAAGTGGATTGCCGCACAACGATATCGCATTGCAGATTGCGAGGCAGGCCAAGCTTGTGGGTAGCGATGACGACTTCGTTGTCGTATTCTGTGCGATGGGAATCACCGCGGAAGAGTACAACTTCTTCGTTCACGATCTGGAGAGGACGGGTGCCCTGGAGAATGCAGCACTCTTCGTGAATCTAGCAGATGATCCTGCGGTGGAGAGGTTGATCACCCCTAGGTTGGCTCTGACAGCTGCAGAGTACCTAGCCTTCGAGCATGACTATCACGTACTTGTGATATACACTGACATGACGAACTACTGCGAGTCCCTGCGGCAAATTGGAGCTGCGAGGGAGGAGGTCCCTGGAAGGCGTGGATACCCCGGATACATGTATACCGACCTGGCTATGCTTTACGAGAGAGCTGGCTTGGTAAAAGGAAAGAAGGGCTCTATCACACAGTTCCCGATTCTTACCATGCCCGGTGATGACATTACACATCCGATTCCAGATCTATCTGGTTACATTACCGAGGGTCAAATCGTTATTTCCAGAGAGTTGCATCAAAAGGGAATTTACCCTCCGATCAATGTTCTTCCATCACTAAGCCGTCTAATGAACGCCGGAATTGGGCCTGGAAAGACCAGAGAAGACCACAAGTCAGTTTCTGACCAGCTTTACGCAGCCTATGCACAGGGCAGGGAACTTAGGGGTCTAGTGGCAATTGTCGGTGAAGACGCTTTGAACGAAAGAGACCTCCAGTTGTTGAAGTTCGCAGATATTTTCGAAGACCAATTCTTGAGGCAGAGTAGGGACGAGGACAGGACGATACACGAAGGGACTCTGGACCTTGCTTGGAATCTCCTTTCCAACATAGACACGAAGTACCTAGTGAGACTGGACCAGAAGTGGATAGACAAGTACCATCCAACTGACAAGAAGGAAGAGTGAGCGTAAGAGGTGATTGGCAAATGGCCCTAGATATCAAACCAACCAGGTCAGAGTTGATCAACCTGAAGAGGAGGATCAAGCAGACTTCTAGTGGTTACAATCTTCTGAAGATGAAGAGAGATGGGCTATTCCACGAGTTTCGGACTCTACTTTCCGAGATGATTGCTGCCAGGGAAGAGTTGGTGGGAACCTTCAGAGATGCTCTTCAGGCAATTAATCTTGCATCTTCCATCGAAGGTGGTCTGTCGGTAAAGAGCGCAGCAATAGCAGCATCGAAGCATCCAGAGGTCCAGGTATCGCGAAGGAATATCATGGGCGTCGTGGTGCCAAAGGTCGAGGGTCAGAATCTGAAACTATCAGCCGAAGATAGGGGTCTTGGGATGGTTGGGGGTTCACCCTACATTGACGAGGCTGCTGACGCATACTCGCTATTAGTTGAGAAGGTCGTAAAGGCAGCAGAGATGGAAGCTACACTGAAGAGGCTCCTGGAAGAAATAGAGGCCACTAAGAGAAGGGTCAATGCACTGGAGTTCAAGGTCATCCCAGAGATGGAAGAGGCTCAGACATTCATTCAACTCAGGCTTGAGGAGATGGAAAGAGAAGAGACCTTCCGACTAAAGCGCTTCAAGAACAAATGAGTTTGACAAGAGCAGGGGTCAAATCTGACATCCCTCGAGCAAGGTCGGGGAGAGAGCATGGTACCCGAAGAAATATTGGTCGATTCTGAGACATGGGGCACTCGAGAGCTTCTAGAAGTGATTGCTTCAAGGTTCTTCGATCTAGGTAACGAAGGTGCATATCCAAATTCCTGGGAAGTGGTGGGGAAAGATGGGGCTGAGGCTGGAGAGCAACTGCTCCAACTAAACAGACACTTGGAGCCAATGGGATTGGTCGGCTCACTTGAGAATAGTAACCCCCCAGTAATGACAATTTCAAGAGTTCCAGTTGGGAGTTCGGTAATGGAAGGTTATCAGCAAGTGTCCCTATGGATCGTGATGGCGGTTTTCATGACACTAGTGGGAGAACATTGGGTGTCAGAGTACGGTTATGGAGGTTCTGGGATTGGCGAGTACGGGCAGTCATTGATTTTCTTCACGGCACCGGTCGTCCTCTCATTACTCATAGCAAGCTATTGCAGAGTTATAGTGGCAAGGAGGTTCGAAGTCGAAATCGGCCACATTGCCCCGATTGTCTTCCCGATACCCACGTGGTGGCCATTTGGCATAGTTGGAACACTGGGGCAGAGGAAACCGGATCTAGTCCCAATGCCAAATAGGAACGCACTAGGGTCAATCGAAGTGGTCGTCCCAATTGTCCTATTCTTGTCAGGAAGTATTCTCACGATATTGGGGCTCATGATGACTCCGAGTAGCCCACCCGAACTCTCGAGTGCTCCAACAGTGTTTGATACAAACCTAATCACTGGGAGTTTGTTGGAATCTTGGATGGGGAACGAATCAGAAATTAGACTGCAATGGTTGCATCCGACCGGTATTGCAGGCATCGGACTGTCAATTGTAGGTTGGGGGTTGATTCTCCCAATCCCGGGACTGCCAGGGGATAGGTTGCTCCATGCAATTATTGGACCGTCTGAAATGAGGGGTGGTGGGACGCAAACTTCGATTTTCCTCATCGTACTTTTCGTAATGGTGGCAGTATTCTCTACAGCAATATGGACTCCTTGGATTTTTCTTGCATTTGTTGCAGCATGGCAGAGGTTCAACCCCGACAATCTGCCTCAACCAATTATTTTGGATGAGCATCTCGGACTAGAAGAGCGGTTCAGAAGCAGATTTGTGTCTATAGCAATGATTGTTCTTCTGGCAGGGATGCCAGCAACTGTTCCATCGTACGAGATGAAGGACTATGATGCCGGAATTTCTACGGAAAATTGGCCAGAAGAGATGTTCTTCGAGGCAGGAAATGAGTTGGAACTGACCCTAGTATTGGAACCAGAGGGGGTGATGCCGGTGTCGGGATGGCTCCAATTTAGGATTGAAGGCTCGGAACCGGTTGAATGGGGCCTCAACAACTCTTGTTCAGAGTCTGCCGATATCTGTCGATTTGATGGCATCACTCAGAAAGAAGACCTCGAGTTATCAATCTGGATTAACCCTCCAGAGAATAGTTTTTCACCCCACCTGCTCAAGATTTTTGTCGATGTTTCTGGCTTCGAAATAGAGCACGTGATTAAATTGACAATCTCGAACAATGAGAGTTTTTCTGAGCCTTTCTGGGACTTAAGGGGAGACTTCGACTCTCCGGTAATTTGCAATGAGTTGAATTCAGGAGTAGGGACTCTTGTCGTGGAGAGTCCATATTGGGAGTCCGTAAATGGAAGCAATTTCAGTCAGGAAGGTGGAGAAATTTGTCTTCAGGGGTATGAAGGTGCCATTCAGAACTCCGATTCTTTTGACGGCCAAGGAAGAGCATTTGGCCCCGTCATTTACTGGCAAAGGGGGAACGAGACCATTGGTCCGTGGACGATTCCGATCAATGGTTCAGAGCGATTTATCCAAGTCAGCGATGGGGTCTGGGAAATTCCCAACGGCTTCATATCAGAGGGGGAAACACTGATCCATTCGGACTATGGCTCTCCTTTCTGTCAATCTGCTGATGCAGCGAAGCAGGTCAATACAGGCTCGAACTGGTCGGAAGAGATGGGCAACTACTCTGCGATTAGACTGGTGGGCAATCTAAGTGGAGAGGGTTCCATAGGTATCGGAACTGGGGGTTGGCTTGCTAAATGCAATTCTGAAGGGGGCTTTGAGGCGTTCAGAATAAGAAATTCTGTAGACGTCTTCGTCGAACCGGGTGTTTTCGGAAGAGGGATGGCTGCAGAGGAGTTCGTGATATTCAACAGAGGGGAAGCAAGGATGGACTTGTCTGTTGAATGGCATGGCGATTCTCCCCAAAGTGGAATCTGGGAAGTCACAATCGAAGATTGGGTGGAACCTGGAAATAGCACATTGGTTACAGCGAAAGCAGTTGGTCTCTCGAATCTTGAGAGGGCTGTTTGGGTCACAGCTGATGACTCTGGGATAACAGTTCACCTCTCGGCCAGATGCCCTGTGGAGGGATGTTGAGTGAGGGTGGCGATACTTGGAACTGGGGCATTAGGTGGGGTTTTTGCTGCTTGCTTAGCGGATACTGGGGCAGAATTGGTTTGCGTATCGAGAGGGAGGACGTCTGAGATTCTCAAAACTGGGATGACTGTCTTCAACCCGGATGGGGCTGTAGAGATGATTCCTGGGGAACGATATACCCTGATTGACAGTGAAGGTGGCCCGCTAAATGATTCAGTATGCAATTCCTGTGATGTGGCAATTATTGCTGGCAAGTCAGACTCGACTCCGACACTTTCCTCGATAGCCGAGGACATTGTGTCCGATAGTGGGCTTGTTGTTAGCATTCAAAACGGTCTAGGAAATTCTGGAGTAATCGCTAGTAGAGTTGGTTGGGAGAGAGTTCTCGGAGGGTGTACGACTCACTCGGCATGGAGAGATAGTGAAGGAGTGGTACATTGGACTGGGAGGGGGTCGTTTTCCATGGGCAGAATGGATGGATCAAACCCAGGCCCCATGGAGTTGGGTTTTGTTTCCCTATTGGATGAAGCGGGCCTGAATCCAATCTGGTCATCAGATATCAAAAAGGAAATTTGGAGGAAGTTGATGGTTAACGTAGCGATCAACCCGATTTGTGCTATATCTGGGGTCAGGAACGGGGCTCTGTTAGAAATTCCCGAGCTCTGGGTTGAATCTATGGAGGCAATGAGGGAGGCGGAGTCGGTTGCTAGAGCATCGGGAGTGGACATGGGAGAATTGGACCTAGAGGATTACTTGAGGGAAGTAGTAACTTCGACTGCTGATAATAGGGTCTCGATGCTACAAGATCTGATGGCAGGAAGGAAGACCGAGATCGATGTGATTTGCGGGGCGATAATCTCCAAGGGGGAGGAGTTGGGAATTCCGACTCCGCGAAACCAGATTCTTCTCGCGCTTGTCAAGGGAATAGAGATGTCACAGAATCATGATTAGTCAGAATCTCAACGTTGGCAGTCTGGGCAGTAAAATGTGGATCTGTTTGACTGAACAATTCTTTTGATTGCCCCATTGCAGTCTTCCTTCATGCAACTCTCTCCCTCTCTTCCATAGACCTGGAAATTGTGAATGAAATAGCCCATCGCCTCATCCCCTCCAACACCTCTGAAATCCTGAAGCGTCGAACCTCCCGCATCAATGGCCTCTGTGATGACATCGTGGGTGGCAGCAGTAATCTTCTCCACCCTTCTTGAGACGCCTGATCCTCCAGCAATGCTGCTAGCCTTTCTCCTTGGCGATACTCCTGCCCTGAAAAGAATCTCGCAAACGTAGATGTTGCCGAGGCCAGCGATAACTCGTTGATCTAGCAAGGCTGACTTGATTGGGGTTCTCTTACCCCTTAGTCCGACCGCCAATTCCTCTGGAACAAGGTGGTTTGGAGTTGGTTCTGGTCCGAGGCTGGAAAGGAATTTGTGGCCATCTTGTTCCGATGTGGGGAAGCAATCCATGAAGCCAAATCTTCGATGGTCCGAGTAGACTGCCTTGCTACCGTCGTCTAGGTGAACGACCACCCAATCATGAGGGCCGTCGCCACTACCCACAGGAGCTCCGTTGGAGAAACTACCCGGTCTGCTCTCAATTCCATCACCTATTAGAGTCCACCTCCCACTCATTCCAAGATGGCAGAGCCATGTAATTTCACCATCCAGACGAATGAGCAAGTACTTTGCTCGGCGGTCAACTGACAGCACCAAACGACCCCTAAGTGATTCAGCAAAATCTGTGGGGAACGGGAATCTTAGATCGCTTCTCCTCGTATCTACTGACGAGATCTTCCGACCAAGGAGATGCTTCTCCAAGCCAAGACGCACGGTCTCTACCTCTGGCAACTCTGGCATGTATAGTGGTCAACGAGGTGGACCATTACCTTTAGCAGGGGCTGCGACAAAGTTATTCACCCCAGCATAGTCCCATAATTCATGGAAGAAAGCGAAGTCCCTGACTGGGTTTCAGGCGGAGATCCTGAGGACCCCCCTGATACTGTAATTCTACAGGGGAGTCCGAGCGTTACCAGTCAGGCTCCACAGCAGATATTCGTGCAGGGGCAAGGGGGTCCCGGGATGGTCATGCCCGCAACCAATGCCATTCTGGCTCTTGTCTTGGGAATTCTGGGCCTGGTGATGTGTGGTTTATGCACTGCAGTTCCAGGATTGATTGTAGCGAATGGAGCGCTCGCAACTACATCCCAGTACCCTGGTCATCCAGACCAAGGTGTTGCTAAGGCTGCTCAGATCGTCTCCTGGATTGCCATTGGCTTATCCTTGCTGGTAATACTGTTTTACGGCGTTGCAATAGCAATCGCGATAGGCTCAGAGGCCTAATGTGCAAGAGAAAACCACATGTTGTTCTTCCAAACCCTTCAAGTCCATTCTTTCTTGAAAAACTAGGTCTGAATCTCTCAGAATCTGTTCCGCCTTCTGGAACCTTGAATTATCGTCCCCTTCAGATGACCTCTCACTTGCAGCCTTCAGACTCAGTAGCCCTATTCCACCTGGAGCGAGGAACGAAGTAGCCATTCTAACGAATGTCTCTGCTTGGTCTGCAATGCTGAGATCTTGGTGGATCCAATTTGCCTTCCCTCTGATGAAGGCGGCAACCTGTTCTGGCTTTCTTGCATCTCCCAGAACGGGGACAAGTCCGGGCCTCATATCTGAGAGTTTCACTAAATCGCGGACCATCCGAGGAGAAATCTCTACTGCCACCAACTGTCCACCATGGTGGTTCTCGGCACCGCAGACGAAATCGTGAATATGGCTGACAGTGCCTCCACCTGATGCACCGAGGTACAGGCATGTAGAACCTGGTTGCGGGAGTATGGAAGACGGGTCGGACCTCGTTCTGAGGATTGCTGCTGCGACCTTGGACCTGGTCGGGTCCCATCTCCTCCACTCAATTCTGCCGTCTCTTTTTCTTCTCTCCCCTCTTACTGAGACTCCCTTAACTGCGTTTCTAGTCCAGAGGGACCTCCCCTCCCTCTTGACCCCCCATACGATTGTCTTTGCCTTTTTTGGCATCATTCAACTCCTCTTTGGTGGTTTGGGGAACTTTGCCTTGATTGCCTCTATCTCTCTATTTATTTCATCTATCTCGGCTTCACCCCAAGTCTCTCCATCGAAGTGATCTACCCTGACCGCAATGCTTGCCTTTCCAGCGAGATATCTGGCTATCTTCCCCCTAACCCATCTGGGAGAACGGCTAACTTGTGGCATAGAGAAGAGTACAGCTCCGTGTTTTGGAGGTGGAGCTCCACGTCTGTGTGCGGACATTGCAGCATGGGCACCAAGTACCTGCAGAGACCCGGAGGGCATTCGGGCGAGCCTCTCCCTGCCTCCTGCCAAGGAGACTAGTTTGGATGCTGAGATAGGTCCCAATAGTGCGCTCAAGGATGGTATGTGAGTGGTGGCAATTTCCCTAATAGAAGCCTCCAATTGTTCGATAATTTTTGATGAAGAGGTGACTGAAGAAGCATGTGATACCATTGATGACCACTCGGAGTCAGAGGGAGTGTGCTTTGGGGGTGATACTCCGAGTTTGTCCGAAGCCTCGGAGATAGTTCGTGAAGATGCTATAGCCATGGGAATTTCGTCCCTCTGTGAATCTAAGTCTGCCTCTGTGATGAAGAGTCCGGCCCATTCGATACAACGAGATTCGGATGTCGTCCAATATGATCTAGCCTCCAAGGTAGCCGAGACTAGCATGTCAAGTCTCCTGTCCATGTCTTTGGAAGAATCGGCTACTCCCATCTTAGCTAGTAACAATGTAGCTCTCTGGAAGAGGTCTTCCGAATCTTCTCGAGGCCAGTTTGGTTCTGATAGAGCGGCCATGGAATCTATTTCCGCTTCTGGGAATCTCTCAGAGAGGATCTTGACCTCCGGAAGAATTCGGCCGCGTTGCATCTTCAACAGTCTTTCAGCTACACCAGATGGCGATGTTGCCCCGTCCCAAACTATCTCATCTACAATGTTGCCTTGGTCATCTACGACACGTGATAGGCGCCAATCGAAGAGGATTTTCATGGCCCCTCCAATCGGCACGATGGCTTGAACGGTGCGGCAATGTATGAGTTGGCAGACGAATAGTTGAATAGTCGGCAGGTTCAGGGTAGTTCGGTTCTCGTTAATACGACAATGGTGGTAAAGATGTTTTGTCCTGAGTGTGGTGCGCTTTCCTATCCAGATGATAGAGGGTGGATTAAGTGCCCGGATTACAAATGCGGATACGAGGGTCCCCTATCCGGAGAAGACGGCAAGGGGTCAGAGTTTACAGATCCGATGACTGGAGAAACCATTGATCTTTCCAAGACCACGGCTTCAACCGGTTCAAAGTCCCTGAAACATCTGACAGAGGTAGTGGAAGAAGACGGGCCTCAGGGAACTCTAAGAGAGGGGGACTACATATGCCCGAAATGCAATGGAAGGAATGCTTACGTTCACTTGCAGCAGACTAGGTCCTCTGATGAGCCAGAGACAAAGTTCTGCACTTGTGCGAATCTCGAGTGCAAGCATAAGTGGAGGGAGTACCAGTAGAAATTCTGGTTTGGTGCCAATAAGCATCAAGAGCCTCCTATGCAGTAGATTGAAATCGAGGTGAGTGGATGCTGAGAATTACCGCCAAGCAGCAACTAATGAGGGAGATAGTGGACGTGTTGTCGGTACTTACCTCGGAGGCAAAGCTGGTTTGGGGCGAAAAGGGACTAAGCGTGTCAGTGGTTGATGGTTCGCACGTAGCACTTCTCTCAGCAACAATTGCCGACGAGTGCTTCGAAACATATGAAGTGGAACCAGTGGAGATTGGCCTTGACCTTCAGAAAATGAGGGACCTCCTAACACTCGCAGGGCCAAGCGATCTAGTAGAGATGGATTTTGATGATGCGGTTGGGGCGATAAATGTCAGAGTTGGAGAGGTTCTAATGATACTCAGAGGGATTGACACCAGTACGATGGACAATCCGAACCAACCTAATCTAGAATTCAAATCAAAGGCGACCATTGACTCAGAGAAGTTGTCCAGGGCTTTGAGAGCAGCAAAGTTTGTTGGAGGCGAAGTGGACCTGAGTATGGATAAGAATCAGCTTGCAGTATCTGTAACAGTTGAGGCCGGAGAGGGTGTAAATGTGAAATTCGAATCAGGTGAATTGAGCGAGCTGACCTGTGCATCGCCGACACATTCCACCTATTCTCTCCAATATCTCGGGGAGTTAACAAAGAAGCTTGCTGGAGGCTTCACGAATGAAGTCTCACTTGAGTTTGAGGAGAAGTACCCGCTAAGGCTAACGTGGATGAGCAATGAAGGGGGAGCTAGGTGGACTTACTTCCTAGCGCCAAGAATTGTCAATGACTGACCCGTGAACTCATCAATGGCCCCCTCTCAGCGGTTATCGTGAATAGCAAGGTCTGCGTGATCATTCCCACGGTTGACAACTCCGCTGAGCTTGCAGTGGTGTTGGATGGGCTATCGAATCAAACATTCCAAGATATGGAAGTGGCAGTTGTTGGTCCTGGTGCAGACCCAGGGAGGGATGTGGCCGAAGAGAGAGGTTTCAGGTACATTGACGACAACGGTTCTAGAAACAGGGCAGATGCCTGCAATGTAGCTATTGAAGAGACTGACTCTGAATTGGTTTTCTTCACCGATGATGACGTGATCGTGCCAAAAGACTGGGTAGAGAAATTGGAGAAATGGTTCGAACGTCCAGAGGTATCCGGAGTTGGAGGACCCAACTTCGCTCCAGTTGATGAGTCCAATATCTGGCAAAAGGCGATTGATGTTGCTTTCTGCAACAAGTTCCTCACCGCTGGAACGAATTATGGCAAAAAGTCAGAAGAGTCTCTTGCCGAAGTGGAGCAGTTGCCCGGCGTAAATTCGGCATACAGAAGAGATGTGTTGACTGAGGTTGGTGGATTTGATCGTGGTGCAATAGGTGCAGAAGATGTGATGCTGGATTACCGAATTAGATCATTGGGGCATCGCCTGTGGTCCGATGGAACCGCAATAATGTGGCATCGGAGAAGAGGCATCACCAAGGTAAGGAAGCAAATCAGGAACTATGGGCTTGTTAGGACTCTGGCGGGCAACAGGTACCCAGGCCTTTGGGGATGGAGCCATAGCTTGGTCTCTGCATTTCCAATTCTGATGTGTTTTTCACTCGCGACTTTCATTTGGGGGAGTCTGAATGGAGGTCTGGCTTGGCCTTCATTCTGGGATATTTCAACTGAAACAGTTCCATTTGGCATAGAAAGGGCATCTGTTCACCAATTGCCGACTTTGGCGATTTTGTTCAATATCATTGCTTGGTCTGGAGCTATTCTAGGCCCTTCCCCCAGCAAAAATCCAGTTTCTATAATTCTGTCTTCTATAGTTTCCTTAATGCTGTTATGGGATTATGGGATTGGGATAAACAAGGCAAGAATAAGTATCGTAACCGGTAGT
>MDTA01088845.1_pt1 | contig 10959 bp, 10 predicted proteins | sample 811151 | NCBI WGS metagenome assembly MDTA01 (sample SAMN05326648, study PRJNA326480) | marine metagenome | isolation source: seawater | place: Indian Ocean: South | collected 2010 | reverse complement strand
TAATGTGATGCCATGATCCATCTTCTAATGCTACAGCAAATATATACATAATTGAATGATCTAGAGTTTCTCGACTTGCGTAGGGATCCATTTTTTGAGGATCATTAGCTCCTGTTCCTATAACATAATGAGTATGATGACTAGTTTCTATAATAATCTTTTTTATTTTTGACAAATCTTTGATTTTTTTGTTTAAACTAATAGCTAAATCTATGAGCGCTTGAGATTGATATTCAGCAGAATGCTCCTTAGTATATGTTTCTAAAATAGCCCTTTTTGGTTCGTTAAGCCTTGGAAGAGGAACAACATATTTTTTTCCTGGTCCTGATAAAACATAAGCAATAACACTATCTTCTCCCTCATAAATAGGGCTGGGAGCGCCTTCACCTCTCATACATCTATCTACTGCCTCGATAGCTAACTTTCCAGCGTGAGCTGGAGCAAACGCCTTCCAAGATGAAATTTCACCTTTTCTTGATTGTCTTGTAGAAATAGTAGTATGTAATGCTTGTTGCACAGCTTGATATATTGTTTCTGTATTTAATTTTAATAAACTTCCAACACCAGCTGCTACACTAGGTCCTAAATGAGCAATATGATCTATTTTATGTTCGTGAAGACATATGCCTTTTACCAAATTTACCTGAATTTCATACCCAGTAAGAATCCCTCTTATTAAATCAATACCATTACAAGACTTCTGTTGAGCGACAGCTAATATAGCCGGTATATTATCCCCAGGGTGACTATAGTCTGCAGCTAAAAAGGTGTCATGATAATCTAATTCCCTGACAGCAGTGCCATTTGCCCAGGCTGCCCATTCACAATCAACTTTTATTTTTGGACTTAAACCAAAAATATTTGCTCCATCTTTTCTAGGATGAGCTAAAGCCATTTGTCTAGCTGAAACTACAGGTTTTCGATTGAATGAGGCAATAGCTACTGAAGCGTTATCAATAATTCTATTAATAACCATCTCAACTGCTTCTTTATTAATTTTAGCTTTATCAGAAGCAATTTCTGCGATCTTCCAAGCTAATTGCTCTTTCTTTTTTAAATTAGCTTTTGAGGGATGAACTTTAACTGTAATATTTCTCATTAATTAAGCATGTTACGCAAAACGTACTGAAGAATTCCACCGTTTTTATAGTACTCTATTTCATTTTCAGTATCTATTCTACTTAAGGCTTGTATCTTTTTAATAGTACCATCCTTGTATTTAATTTCACAAGTAACTTCAGCTCTAGGTTTAATACCTTTCTCAATATCTACTATGGTTATAAGTTCGGAGCCTGTAATTTTTAATTTTTTTCGATCAAAACCCTCTTTAAATTGTATTGGTAAAACACCCATTCCGACTAAATTTGATCTATGAATTCGTTCAAAACTTTCAGCTAATACTGCTTTGATGCCCAACAATTTTGTTCCTTTAGCTGCCCAATCTCTTGATGATCCTGTTCCATATTCTTTTCCTGCAACAACAATTAAATCATTATTCCTTTTTTTGTATTCCATAGCAGCTTCGTAAACACTCATGACTTTCCCATCAGGCTGTAAAGTGGTAAATCCTCCCTCAGTCCCAGGTGCCATTTCATTTCTAATTTTGATATTTCCAAAAGTTCCTCTCATCATCACTTCATGATTGCCTCTTCTTGCTCCATAAGAGTTGAAGTCTTGTTGCTGGATTTGGTGCTTCATAAAATAATCGCCTGTTGGACTATCTTTTTTAATACTTCCAGCAGGGGAAATATGATCTGTGGTTACTGTATCTCCCAATAATAGAAGTATTCTAGCGTCATTGATAGCTTTAAAGCCTTCAGGTTTATCTGGAAGATTGTCAAAAAAAGGTGGTCTCTTAACATAAGTGGAATTCTGTTCCCAGTTATAGATATCGCTATCAACTGTGATTATTTCTTTCCATTCTTTTGGCCCTTCTGAAACATTAGAGTATCTTTTTTTAAACATATCAGCGTTTAATGAGGTAAGTATTATATCTTCAATTTCTTTATTGCTTGGCCATATATCTTTTAAGAAAACTTCTTTACCCTCTTTATCAATACCTAATGGGGATTTATATAAATCAAAATTCATATTTCCTGCTAGTGCATAAGCAACTACCAAGGGTGGAGATGCTAGGTAATTTGCTTTAACATCTGGATTAATTCTACCTTCAAAATTTCTATTTCCGGATAATACTGAAACAGCGTATAAATCTTTTTTGTTAATCGCATCTGATATATTTTTATTAAGTGGACCAGAATTACCAATGCATGTAGTGCAACCGTATCCAACTAGATTAAAACCTAATTCATCTAAATATTTACTTAAGCCAGCTTTTTCCAAGTAGTCAGTAACAACTTGAGAACCTGGGGCTAAAGAAGTTTTGACCCATGGTTTTACTTTTAATCCTTTCTCAGAAGCTTTCTTCGCTAAAAGCCCAGCCCCTATTAGAACACTCGGATTGGATGTGTTAGTGCAAGACGTAATTGCTGCTATAACAATATCTCCATCCTTCAATTTAAAATCTGCTCCATCAACATTTGATTCTATCGATTTTGTTCTTTTTACATTTTCTTTATAAACTTTTGCGAATGCGCTTGCTGCATCAGTTAATAAAACTTTGTCTTGTGGTCGTTTAGGCCCAGAAATACTCGTTACTACTGTACTCACATCAAGTGAAACTGTATCTGTAAATTCTACATTAGAACTTGCCCACAATCCTTGCTCTTTGGAATATTTTTCTACCAAAGCTAAAGTTGTTTCGTCTCTTCCAGAGAGTTTTAAATATCTTAATGATTCTTCATCGACAGGAAAAAAACCACAAGTAGCTCCGTACTCTGGTGCCATATTTGCAATAGTTGCTCTATCAGCTAAAGTCAAATTTTTAAGTCCTTCTCCATAAAATTCTACAAATTTTCCAACTACTCCTTTTTTTCTAAGCATTTCAACGATTGTTAAAACTAAATCGGTGGCTGTAGCGCCCTCTTTGAGTTTACCTTTTAATTCAACACCAATTACCTCTGGAATTAACATTGAAATGGGTTGTCCCAACATGGCTGCTTCGGCTTCAATCCCCCCGACTCCCCAACCTAATACGGATAAACCATTAACCATGGTTGTATGGCTATCTGTTCCAACTAACGTATCTGGATAAGCATATAATTCTTTTCCACTTTTAGAAGACCAAACAACTTTTGATAAATATTCTAAATTTACTTGATGGCAAATACCTGTTCCAGGAGGCACCACTCTGAAATTATCAAATGCTTTCTGACCCCATTTTAAGAAAGAATAACGCTCACCGTTTCTAGAAAATTCCCTCTCTACATTTTTATCAAATGATTTACCTGAAGCATATTCATCAACCATTACGGAATGGTCGATCACTAAGTCTACAGTTGATAAAGGATTTATTTTTTCTGGATCTTTATTTTTATTTTTAACAGCATCTCTCATTGCTGCTAAATCTGCTACAGCTGGAATTCCCGTATAATCTTGCATTAAAACTCTTGCAGGCCTATAAGCAATTTCAGTGTTAGACTTTTTATTTTTTAGCCAATCTTTGATAGCAATAATTTGTTGCTTGTTTACAGTTAAATCATCCTCATACCTTAATAAATTTTCTAATAAAACTTTCAATGATTTAGGAAGTTTGGAGATGCCACTTAATCCATTTTTCTCTGCCTTAATTAAATTAAAAATCTTATATTCTTTTCCTGATGATTTGATTACGTCTAGAGATTTAAAAGAATTTTTACTATTGAATTTCATGCGCTATACATAAAACAAAATTACACAAACGATAAGTAAAAAAGACATAATGTAATTGAAATTCTTAATAAACCTGTCGCTTGTGGCAAATTTTCTCACATATTTACCCATCAAGCACCAACTACTTATCGAAAAAACTGCCATTAAAAAATATACAAAAGTAACAATTATCACATCTCTTATATAGTTGTTGCTTGTATCAACAAATATAGATACTGCAGTCATCGCAACAACAACACTTTTTGGATTTATAAATTGAAATAAATACATTTCTAAAAATCTTATTGGGTTCTTAATCTTATTTTCAAGATTCGTACTAGAAAATGAAATTTTATAAGCCAAATATACCAAAAAGATTGAACCCAAAATTTTAATTACTGATTGTAAATAATTGATTTTTTGAAAAATTAATACCAGGCCTAATTCCATCATCAATAGCAATGATGTCCAACCAAAAATTACGCCTAACATTAAAGGAATTGTTTTTTTAAAACCAAAGTTAAAACCAGAGTAAGCTGCGGATATATTATTTGGTCCTGGCGTAAATGCTGTAACAAATCCGAATAAAACTAAAGGCAATAAGTTTGATATCATTTAATAATTTTCTATTTGTGTAAAAATATCGCATTAATTAAAAGCGCTTAATCAATTATATACTAACATATTTTTATGAATATAAATTTACTACTATCGTTAATTTTATCAATAAGCGTGTCTATGACTACGGTTTTAGCTGATAAAAATATGATGATTGGATCTAAAGGTCTCCCAAAAGATGTAAATAGGATTATTAAAGTTAAAATGTACGACAATTATTATGAACCAAAAAATTTCGATGTTAAATCGGGAGAGACAATTAAATTCGAGGTAGAAAATCTGGGAGAGCTAGTTCATGAATTTAATATTGGGAACGCTATGATGCATAAAAAGCATCAACCAGAAATGCAAAGGATGGTCGATAATGAAATTTTGTTTGCAGACACATTAGATAGAGAAAAAATGAAAAAAATGTCCAAGATGGATAAGGCTATGGGACACTCACATAGTAATAGCGTGTTACTACAACCCAAAGAGAAGCAGGATCTAATTTGGAAATTTGAAAATGCAATGGATCTTGAAATTGCCTGCAATGTGCCAGGTCATTATGAAGTTGGGATGATCGCAACAGTGAATATCAAATATTAGTTAAATTAGTGACAAGCTAAATTGAATTTTTTAAGTCTCCAATAATTATATGGCCAAGGAGTTACAAATCCTACTACTAACATTATTGGTACAATCCACCAAGTTAAAATAGCTCCTCCAGTTAAAAAATAGTCGGTAGCGTTCATCGCTATTTCCATACTAAGCATTGAAATTAAACTCATGCCTACTGCAGTTTTAAAGGCTAACTTTAGTTTAAAATTCTGTTTTAACAAAATTAAGGTTTCTAAAATTATACTTGTAATAATTCCATTAATTATTGCTAGGACCATAATTCCTAAAACAGGAAAAGGTATTTTAGTTAATTGAAAAAATAAAATAGTTCCAAAATCTCCAATAGAACAGCCAAGTAAACACCAAAATGTATTTTTTGCACTTCTCGTCCAAGTGTGCTTACAACTCCAATTAAATGTTTCAGAACTCATTAAGCTATATCTAAACCATTATCAGTTTTCTGAGATGGGTGCACTAGGACAACTTTTCCATCTTTCTCTATTGCCCCTAGTATCAACACTTCAGATACAACGCCAGCAATATTTTTTTTTGGAAAATTACATACTCCGATTACTTGTTTTCCTACCAAATTTTCAGAGTTATAATAGTGAGTGATCTGAGCAGAGGATTGTTTTATTCCAATATCTTTTCCAAAATCTACTTTTATTACTAATGAAGGTTTTCTAGCTTTCTCATTTTTTTTTACTTCCAATACAGTGCCAAGCTTAATCTGCACTTTTTTAAAATCATCATAATTTATTTCCATAACAATTCCTTTCTATAAACAAAAAAGGGGGCCGTAGCCCCCTTTTAAATTAGTTAAGCAACTGAATTATAATTGTTTATAATTTCCTTTGCTCCACTCATAGAATACATAACCTGGTAAGCTTACATCACCTTTTTTATCAAAGCTCAACTCACCAAGTACAGTTTTGAATTTACCTTTTTTCATAGCTTTCAAAACTTTTGCTCTGTCTACTGATCCTGCAGCTTTAGCAGCTTGTTCAAAAACTTGAAGTGCAGCATAAGAGTACAGTACGTATCCCTCTGGCTCTATTCCAGCAGCTTTAAACTTTTTAACTAGTGGTGCAGCCTCTGGGTTATTTCTAGGATCTGGACTGAAAGTCATTAAAGTACCTTCACCAGCGTCTCCAGTAATTTGCCAGTATTCAGCAGTTACTAATGCATCACCACTTATTAATTTAGTGTTCATACCTTGGTCTCTCATTTGTCTAACTATTAAACCACCTTCAGTGTGGTAGCCGCCAAGATATACTGCATCAATATTATTGGATTTTAATTTTGAAACTAATGCTGAGTAATCTTTCTCACCCGCAGTAAATGCTTCATACATTGTTTCCTTTAGTCCACCTTTATTCATATTTTTCTTAGTAGCGTCTGCTAAACCTTTTCCGTAAGCAGTCTTATCATGAATAATTGCAACTTTTTTACCTTTATATTCCTTTGCTAAAAAAGCACCAGCAACTTCACCTTGTTGATCGTCTCTTCCGCAAACTCTAAATACATTAGGTCCACCTTCATCTGTGAAGGCTGGGTTAGTTGAAGCTGGTGAGACTTGAATAATACCTTCCTCTGTATATACCTTAGAAGCTGGTATAGATGATCCTGAGCAGAAATGACCTGCTACATAAGTTACGCCTTGACCAGCAAATTTATTCGCTACGGCCACAGCTTGTTTTGGATCACAAGCATCATCACCAATTACTAATTTAACTTTTTCTCCTAATATGCCTCCCTTTGCATTAGTATCTTTAGCCCACATCTCAGCACCAGCTTTTAACTGAGCACCAAAAGATGCATACTGACCACTCATAGGTCCTGCTGAAGCAACTATTATGTCTGCTTTTACAGTTATTGATCCTAATAAAAAGATTGAAGCGATTAATGTAAGAGATTTTTTCATTATTCTTAACATATGTTCCTCTTTTTTAGTTGTTAATTAATTAATTAATTCCTTAATTGAACACTACATCTGCAAACTTGTAAATATAGAAAAATGCTATTTTTTACCGCCACCTTCTAGGTATGCAGCTTGAATATCCTCATTTTTAAGTAGCTCTTGTCCTGAGCCCTCGAGTGTCACGCTCCCATTGACCAAAACATACCCTCTATCAGCAAGTTCAAGAGCTTTTTTTGCATTTTGCTCAACTAAAAAAATGGTCACTTTTTTTTCCTTATTAATATTTTTAATAGCGACAAATATTTGATTTACAAGTTTAGGTGCAATACCTAGTGAAGGCTCGTCTAGAAGAAGCATTTTTGGTCTAGCCATCAAAGCTCTACCAATTGCTAACATTTGTTGTTCTCCTCCAGAAAGAGTTCCGCCCCTTTGACCCAATCTATCTTTTAAAATAGGAAATAAATCATAAATATCTTTAATATCCTTAGAATAATGAATTCCTTTATCATTAGATGAGGCCCCAAGTCTTAAGTTGTCCTCAACTGTCAATCTAGAAAAAATTCTTCTACCTTCTGGAACTTGAGAAATTCCTAAATTTACTATGTCATGAGGTAAAAGACTCTCAATGTTTTTATCGTTAAAAACTATTTCACCAGCAGAAGCTTTATTGACTCCACTTACTGTCATTAATAAAGTTGATTTACCTGCTCCATTCGAACCTATTAGAGCAACGATTTCTCCATTTTCAACTTTTACATTTACTCCCCTTAGAGCTTGTATGTTACCATAAAATGTTTCTATGTTTGAAATTTTAAGCATAATTAATCGTCTGTTCCTAAATAAGCCTCAATTACTTCAGTACTTTTTTTCGTTTCTTGGGAAGTCCCCTCAAAGATTTTTTTTCCATAATTCAAAACTACAACATGGTCTGAGATTTCCATTACAACACTCATGTCATGCTCAATAAGAAGGATGCCGGTTTTCTTTTCATTTTTAATAAAAAGTAGAAGTTTATTTAAATCAGCAGACTCTTTAGCATTTAACCCTGCTGCTGGTTCATCTAAACAAAGCAAATGTGGATTTATACACATAGCTCTTACAATCTCCAATTTTCTCTGATCTCCGTACGGTAAGTCTCCTGCATCATCGTCGGCTCTTTTTGTAAGCCCAATAATATCTAGCCAGTATTTTGAAATCTCCATCGCTTCTTTTTCTTTTTTTACAAAAGAAGGAGAGTTAAATAAACCTAATAGGGTAAAACCAGAAGCGTCCATTAACTTGTTATGTTGTGCTACCATCATATTTTCTAAAACTGACATCTGTGGAAATAATCTAATATTTTGAAAAGTTCTTGCTACCCCTGCATTCTGGGCGATTCTAAAATCAGAAAATTTTCTCAAATTTAATCTTTCATTTTCTTTATTTAGATACATTGAACCTGCAGTTGCTCTATAAAAACCGGTTAAACAATTAAACACAGTTGTTTTGCCAGCTCCGTTGGGTCCAATAATTGATGTAATTTGATCTTTATTAGCTGAAAAAGTTAGATCGTCTATAGCTAACAGACCACCAAATTTCATAGTTAAATTTTCTACATCAAGTAATTTTGAATTCATATGTTTAGTCCTTATTATTTAAAATTATTGTGGGTTTTCTAGTAGCTAATATTCCTCTTGGTCTAAAGATCATAATTAATACCATTGCTCCTCCAAATGCTATCATCCTATATGATTCAAAATCCCTAAATACTTCGATTAATCCAATTAAAAAAACTGTTGAAAGAACAACACCAGTTTGGGAACCCATTCCTCCTAAAACTACAATGGCTACTATTATAGCGGACTCAATAAACGTAAAACTTTCTGGGCTAATAAAAGCTTGTCTTGTAGCAAAAAAAGAACCAGCAAATCCACCAAACATTGCTCCAATTGCAAATGCCGTAAGTTTCGTATTTCTTGGATTGACGCCCAGTGATTTACAAGCTATTTCGTCTTCTCTTAAAGCTTCCCATGCTCTGCCTATAGGCAATTTCCGTATCTTAATAGTAAAAAGATTTGTAATTAATGCTAATACCAAAATAAGATAATATAGAAATATAATTCTTTGCATTGGATTGTATTCTAATCCAAAAAAAGTATGAAAGGTTTTTTCTCCTTCATCTGGAAAACTTTTAAAAGGTAATCCAAAAAAAGAGGGTCTAGGTATACCTGTTAAACCATCTGGACCTTTGGTTAATTCATACCAATTTAGCAATAAAATTCTAATCATTTCGCCGAATGCAAGCGTTACTATCGCGAGATAATCTCCTCTCAATCTTAAAACAGGAAAACCTAAAAGAACTCCAAACATTGCAGCAAATATTCCAGCAAGCGGCAAACAAATCCAGAAAGACCAACCAAAATGAATTGCAAACAAAGCGTAGGAATAAGCTCCCACTGCATAGAAAGCAACATATCCAAGGTCTAAAAGACCTGCGAGTCCAATTACAATATTTAAACCCCAGCCAAGCATAATGTAGGTCAACATCATGATTGCAATATCCATTAAATATCTATCTGTAAAAGGCAAAAAAGGAAAAATTACTGAAAAAATAATTGCACTAATAGCGATTTGTGTTCCCTTGGTATCTAAAAAATTTCCTATTGATTTTCCAATGGTTGACTGGTTTCCAAGTTTTTGATCTCTTTTAAAAACGTATAAATTTATTAAAAACCTCCCAATAGCACAGACCGCAACAATTAATATTACTATTAACCATTTTGGTTGTACTATAAGAATTTCATTTTTAGCAACTGTTCTTAGACCAACTATAGGCCCAAATAAAGCTAAAGCAATTAAACCTGTAAAGAGACTATCTTTTACCGAAAATTTTAAAAAATTTTTTCTCATTTTAAACTTTTTCAATATCCGGTTTACCTAAAAATCCTGTAGGGAAAAAAATTAAAACCACCACTAATACTGTAAATGCAGCAATATCTTTATATTCAATTGAAATGTACCCTGACCAAAATACTTCTATTAAACCTATTAGCAATCCACCAAGCATAGCGCCAGGAATCGACCCAATTCCACCGAGCACTGCAGCGGTAAACGCTTTTATACCAGCAAGAAAACCAATATAAAAATCGATTACGCCGTAATACATTACAAACATCATGCCTGCGACAGAAGCAAGTGAAGAGCCAATTATAAACGTTATAGAAATAGTTCTATCAACGTTTATACCCATTAAAGCCGTCATAGTTCTATCTTGCTCACAAGCTCTTTGAGCTCTACCTAGTGCAGTTCGTGTTATGAGTATTGTAAAAATTGCCATTAAAAAAATAGTAACTAAAACAATAAAAATTTGTAAATAACTTAAAGAAACAGTGAATCCTGTATCTTCCATAAATGTAAAGCCACCTTGTATAACTGGTTGCAAAGTTTTTATTCTCGCTCCTTGCGCAGCTTGAACATAATTTTGTAAAACAATCGACATTCCTAAAGCAGAAATCAATGGAGCCAATCTAAAAGACTTTCTTAAAGGCTTGTAAGCTAATTTTTCAACAGTCCAGCCATAACAAGCTGTAAAAACCATAGCTATCAAAAGTGTTAACAATAAAACAATTGGTAATGCAATACTCGTTAGTGCAAAAAGAATAAAAGAAATTAAAGCTACAAATGCACCAACCATAAAGATATCGCCATGAGCAAAATTAATCATACCGATTATTCCATAGACCATGGTGTATCCAATTGCGATTAAACCATACACAGATCCTAAAGTTATTCCATTAATCAGCTGTTGTAAAAAATATGCTAGGTCCATTATTAAGTTTTAAATTTTTTAAAAACACTATTTAAAACTTTTTGTTGAACTTTGTAAAATTTCTTTTTTTTTAATTCCTTAAGAACATAAGCGTTTGTACCTCTAGAAGTTTGAGATTCTAGTACAAGTTGTTTTAAAGATAATTTTTTTTTGTTTACCGCATCGAAAGACAAAGCAAGAAAAAGATTTCTTATATATTCTTCAGCTTCTTTTTTTTTTATTCCTTTTGATATCAACCAATTACTTGTGTTCAAATATAAAT
>MDTA01194254.1_pt1 | contig 10960 bp, 12 predicted proteins | sample 811151 | NCBI WGS metagenome assembly MDTA01 (sample SAMN05326648, study PRJNA326480) | marine metagenome | isolation source: seawater | place: Indian Ocean: South | collected 2010 | reverse complement strand
TTGGTATATTGAGTTTTCCAAACCATTACTAAACTCAAACAATAATCAAGCAATAAAAGAAACAAAAAATATATTGTTATACATTCAAAGAGAAAATCTCTCCATTTTACATGCATTTATACCATTTGTTACCGAGGAACTCTGGTCATTGGCTAAATTTAAAAAAATGGAAAAAACAGATTTAGTTAATTTTAATTTCAAAAAAGACTATAAATTAAAAAATGCTAAAGGTGTAAAAGATATTAATTTTATAATAAATTTTATAACTGATTTGAGATCAATTAGAGCAAAATTAAATATTTCACCGGCAAATTTGGTTGACCTAAATATTGAAGAATTATCACAAAAAAGTCAGGAAATAATTTACAATAATGAGTTAATCATTAAAAAATTAGGTCGAATAAATAACTTTAATCTTAAAGGAGTTAATTCTAAAATTGCAAAAGTTATTTTGGCCAACAATAAAATATCTATTTTTTTTGGAGATGATATAGATTTAGATCATCAAATTATGATACTTAATAAAAAGGTTGAGGTATTGCAAAGCCAAATAAATAATTCTGAAAATAAACTTAAAAATGATAACTTTATAAAAAAGGCGCCAAAAAATATTATTAATCAGGAAAAAAATCTTTTAGAAAATAATAAAAACGAGTATAAAAACTTATCAGAGATTATAAATAGTTTAAAATGAAAGTAGATAAATCAAAATTACCAAGTAGACATACTACAGTTGGGCCCGAAAGAGCTCCTCACAGATCTTTTTATTATGCGATGAATTTAACGGAGTCAGACGTTGCAAAGCCTTTTGTAGGTGTTGTTTCCACTTGGAATGAGGCGGCACCTTGTAATATTGCCTTAATGAGACAAGCCCAAAGTGTAAAAAAGGGTGTTAATAAAAACAAGGGAACACCTAGAGAGTTTTGTACTATTACAGTTACTGATGGAATTGCTATGGGACACGAAGGTATGAAGTCTTCCCTTATATCAAGAGAAGTAATAGCAGACTCAACTGAATTAACTGTTAGAGGCCATTGTTATGATGCTTTAGTTGGTTTAGCAGGGTGTGATAAGTCTTTGCCTGGTCTGATGATGGCCATGTGTAGGCTAAATGTACCAAGTGTATTTATGTATGGCGGATCAATATTGCCTGGTAAATTTAAAGGTAAGGATGTTACAGTTGTAGATGTGTATGAAGCTGTAGGCATGCATGAAGCAGGTAAAATGTCTGATGAAGACTTAAGAGAATTAGAATTAGCTGCATGCCCGTCAGCAGGTGCTTGTGGCGGGCAATTTACTGCAAATACAATGGCATGTGTTTCAGAGGCAATAGGTTTGGCTTTACCTTATTCTTCAGGAACTCCTGCACCTTATGAGGAAAGAGATAAGTACGCTTTCGAAAGCGGTATACAGGTCATGGAGCTATTAAAGCAAAAGATAAGACCCAGAGATATAGTCACGATTGACGCTTTAAAAAATGCAGCTGTGATTGTTGCTGCAACAGGAGGGTCTACTAATGCAGCGCTTCATTTGCCAGCTATTGCTAACGAATGTGGAATTAAGTTTGATATTATGGATGTGGCAGAAATTTTTAAAAAAACTCCTTACCTTGCAGATCTAAAACCTGGTGGAAAATATGTGGCTAAAGATATGTTTGAGGCTGGAGGTGTACCAATGTTATTAAAAACTCTTCTAGACGGTGGGTATATTAACGGTGAGTGTTTAACAGTGACAGGAAAATCAATGGCAGAAAATTTAAAGCATGTGAAATTTAACGAAGATCAAGATGTTATAAGACCGTTTAGCAAACCAATAACCAAAACTGGTGGGGTTGTAGGCTTAAAAGGAAATTTAGCAGAAGGTGGAGCTATTGTTAAAGTAGCTGGTATGAAAAGATTAAATTTTAAAGGTAGTGCCAGATGCTTTGATTGCGAGGAGGACGCATTCAAAGCCGTAAAGGAAAAAAAATATAAAGAAGGAGATGTTATAATTATTCGTTACGAAGGTCCCAAAGGTGGTCCAGGAATGAGAGAAATGCTTTCAACCACCGCAGCTATTTATGGCCAGGGCATGGGCGAGAAAGTTGCTTTAATCACTGATGGTAGATTCTCTGGAGCTACTCGAGGTTTTTGTATCGGTCACGTGTCTCCTGAAGCATTTATCGGTGGAATGATTGGATTATTAAAAGATGGAGATGAGATAGAAATTGATGCTGAGAAAGGAAGTATTTCTGTAAATTTATCAGATGAGGAAATAAAAAAAAGAAAGTCTCAATGGAAACCAAAAGACTCGAATTTTGAAAGTGGTACATTATGGAAGTATGCTCAAAGTGTTGGTGATGCAACTAATGGCGCAGTTACACATCCTGGTGCGTTTAAAGAGAAAAAAATATACGCTGATATATAGCTAAATGAAGATTTTACCTGTAATTATTTGTGGGGGCGCAGGTACAAGACTTTTTCCTGAGAGCAAGGATAATTTGCCAAAGCAATTTGTTGATTTTGGTAATTGGAACATGTTTCAAAAAACACTAGAAAGAATAGATTCATCGATTTATTTACCACCAATTATTAGTACAAATATAAAATATTTATCCTTAGTAAAAAAATATTTAAAAAAAAATGGGATAAATAAATACAATATAGTTTTAGAGCCTGTTAAAAAAAACACTGCACCCGCTATTTTGGCTACCGCATTATTAGCCAATATAAAGTCATCACAACCAATGATTTTTTTGCCATCAGATCAATTAATAGAAAATAAAATAAAATTTAATAACACTGTAAAAAAATATGCCAATAAAATTAACTATAAAGATATATTTATTTTTGGAATAAAACCAAAAGAACCTTCAGATCAATATGGGTATTTTTTGAGAAAGAATAACTCAATTGAAGTCTCAAATTTTATTGAAAAACCGAATAAATTAGCTGCTAAAAAATTGATAAAAAAGAAAGCACTATGGAACGCTGGTATTTTTCTAACAACAAAAGAAACTTTAATATATCATTTTTTGAAGAATCAAAAAAAATTGTTTAGTGACTGCTTAAACTCTGTCAAAAGAGCTTTAAAAAAAAACAATTATATTTATTTAGAAAAAAAATCATTTAATAGATTAAAGCCAATATCTTTTGATTATGCTATATTAGAAAAAATTAATAATATTAAATCTATAAAGTTAATAATAGATTGGTCAGATCTTGGAAGTTGGAAAGCTATAAATACATTGTTCAAAAATAATAGACTCAAATTTTATAATAAAAGAAATTTATTTAAAAGACCGTGGGGGACTTATCGAAATCTTTTCAAGGGAAAAAATTTTTTAATTAAGGAACTTATAGTTTATAAAAACGGTTGTTTGAGCTTACAAAAGCATAAATATAGATCAGAACATTGGTTAATATTTAAAGGAAGACCAGAAATTACATTAGAAAAAAAAATTATTAAACCATCTTTAAATGATTTAGTATTTATACCAAGGGGCTCTGTTCATAGAATAAGAAATAGATTTAAACAACCAGTCAAAATTATTGAAGCTCAGATAGGTAAAATATTAAAGGAAAAAGACATTATACGTTTAGATGATATTTATGGTCGTATTAGAAAATAACTCTTATCGGCGCATGATCAGAAGGTTTGTTTAAACCGCGTGTGAATTTATCTATTTCAACGTTTTTAATTTTTGTTGAAATTTTATCTGTTACTAAGAAATGATCGATTCTTAACCCTTTATTTCTTTGCCAGGATCCCTGAGTATAATCCCAAAATGTATATTGTTTATCTTTATTGTTAAATAATCTAAAACTATCTTTAAAACCCAAATTTAGTATTTTTCTAAATTCTTTTCTAACTTCCAATTTATAAAGAGCATCATTTTCCCAATCTTCAGGATTCCCTACATCATTCGAATTAGGTATGATATTAAAATCACCTCCAATTATAATTCCATCATAATTATTAATTTCTTTCTTAACAAAATTAAAAAAATTACTTAACCATTTAAGTTTATATGGATATTTATCTGTATTTATTGGATTTCCGTTAGGTAAATATATACAAATTAATTTTATAAGTTTTCCATTCAAATTTATATCAGCTGATAAAAATCTTGATTGTTTATTTGGATCTTTGAAGCTTTTATCAATTTTTAAAAGTTTTTTTTTTGAAATAATTGCAACTCCATTATATGATTTTTGACCAAAGACATAGCAATTATATTTTTTATTTTTAAAAAATTCGTAAGGAAATTTGTCATCCTCACATTTGATTTCTTGAAACATTAAAATATCTGGATCAATTTTATTTATATACTTTTCAATATTTTCTGTTCTGACTCTAATAGAGTTTATATTCCAACTTGAAATTATCATATTGAAAATGATATGCCACAACCGCAAGATGCCTTTGCATCTGGATTAATTATTCGAAATGATTTGCTCATTAAATTTTGCTCATAATCTAATTTTGAATTTTTAATAAATTCGTGACTAACGCTATCTATTAATACATTATAAAGCTGTAAATCATTTTTATTAATTTTTTTATCTATTGAAAAATTATATTTGAACCCAGAACAACCTCCACCCTCAACAGAAACTCTAAAATATGAACCTTTTGCTTCTTTCAGAAGAAGTTTTGCTATTTGTTTTTTCGCATTTTCTGTTATTTGGAGTTTATTTGTCATATTTTAAATATTAAATGGATAATAAATATAAATACTCTAATTTAGCATCATTTGCATCAAAAGATGATAATTTTATGGGAAGAAAATACCCATATATTTTAAGTAAGTATAGGGGCGAATTTCAAAGAGATAGAGATAGAGTGATTCATAGCAATTCATTTAGAAGACTAAAATATAAAACACAAGTTTTTGTGTATTACGAAGGTGACCATTTTAGAACAAGATTAACTCACTCTTTAGAGGTTTCACAGATCGCTAGATCAGTTGCACGTGTTTTAAAATTAAATGAGGATCTTTGTGAAGCATTAAGTCTTGCTCATGATTTAGGACATACACCTTTTGGGCATACTGGCGAAACAGCTCTTTCTAATTGCCTTTCCTCAGATAGCTTTGATCATAATGTTCAATCATTGAGAATTCTAATTTTGCTTGAAAACACTTACAATAATCAAAAAGGTTTGAATTTGTCATTGAACAGCATTGATGGATTACTAAAACATAATGGACCGGTAGAGAATACTAAAATATTTGAAAATCAATTACCAGAAATATTCGATTATAAAATGAATTTTCAAAATTCAGGTAGTCTAGAAGCTCAAATAAGTTCTTTATCTGATGATATTGCTTATAATTGTCATGATATTGATGATGGTTTGAGAGCTGGATTATTTTGTCAAGAAGAACTACTTGAACTTAAATATATGAAAAATATTTTTGGTAAAAGCAATAGTAGCAAGGACGAGATAGTTAGGACATTGCTTAATATTCTTGTAACAGATTTAATTGAAAACTCTCAAAATCAAATAAATATAGAGCAAATCAAAAGTATAGATGATGTTTATAAAAAAAAGTTAAATATTATTAATTTTTCTAATGATGTTATTGTTGGATTAAATGAAATAAGGGGCTTTTTAAAATTGAAAATGTATAATCATAAAAGTATTCTAAAATGGAACTTAAATTCTGAAAAAATTATCAACGTATTATATGATTATTTTAAAAAAAATTTAAAAAAAATTCCCAACTTTCAAAATATATATAGTGACGATAGAAATATTGCTGATTATATTTCGGGAATGACTGACAAATATGCTTTAAATATTTATGAAACTATAAAGTAATGTTAAATATATTTGAATATTATAAGGAAATTTTTTTAAACTCAATCAATATAATAGCGGTTGATGATGCTGTAAAAAATAAAATTACTGTTGAAACGCCAAAACATAAAAAATTTGGTGACATTTCTTTCAATGCCCCATTGATACTAGGATCTTTATTAAAAAAATCTCCAATGGTTTTGGCAGAAAATTTTAAAAATTTAATATTAAAAAAAAATCAAGATTTTGAAAAAATTGAAATAGCTGAACCAGGTTTTGTAAATTTTACTTTTAAGAAGGAGGTGATTTTTAAATTTTTAACAAAAATTAATAATAACTTCGACAAAATTAATAATATAAAGAAAAAAAAAATAAATATCGAATTTGTATCTGCTAACCCAACGGGACCATTACATATAGGTCATTGTAGAGGAGCAATTTATGGTGATGTATTATGTAATTTTTTAAAATTCTGCGGACATGATGTCAAAAAAGAATATTATATTAATGATTATGGCAACCAAGTAGTTTTATTTTTAAAATCTATTTATTACAGGGCTATGGAAATTTTAAAAAATAAACAATTTCCTATGAATGAAGGACTGTATCCTGGTGAATACATTATTGATATTGCTAAAAATGTAATAAAAAAAATAAATTTAGATAAATTTAAAAATTTTGAAGATGCTAAAGCTGAACTTTTAATCTCAATTGATTTAGCCATGGAGTTAATTAAAAATGATCTAGAAAGCATAGGTATAAAACATGATATTTTTATATCAGAAAGTGAAATAGTAAAAAAAGATTTCCTTACAAAGGCTATAATTAAATTAAAAAGTAACGGTGATATATATGAGGGAATTTTGCCAAAACCAAAAGGCGATGTTGAAGACTGGGAGCCAAGAAAGCAATTATTGTTTAAGTCCACTAAGTATGGAGATGATATTGATAGAGCGCTTCAAAAATCAGATAACACTTGGACATATTTTGCAAATGATATCGCTTATCACTTTAATAAATTAAATCGTGATTATGACTATTACATTAATATTTTAGGTGCTGATCACGCTGGTTATATTAAAAGAATTTCATCAGCAGTTTCAGCATTAAATAAAGATAAAATATTTAAAATTAAGGTAAGTCAAATTGTTAAATTATATAAATCCGGCAAGCCATATCGAATGTCAAAAAGAGCGGGTGACTTTGTTTTAGCCAAAGATTTAATAAATGCAGTCGGTAAAGATGCAGCGAGATTCATGATGATCTATAGAAGCTCTCAATCCCAATTAGATTTTGATTTTGATTTGATTAATGAAAAATCAAAAGAAAATCCTATTTTTTATGTTCAATATGCATGCGCTAGATTAAATTCATTATTCGAAAAATCGAAAATAAATATAGATAAAGAAATAGAAAACATTAATCTTGATAACTTAAACAATAATATAGAATTAAACTTAATAAAAAAAATTTTGGAATGGCCAAAAATTGTAAATTTATGCCTTTCGAATTTAGAAGTTCACTATATTCCTTTCTATCTATATGAACTATCATCAGAATTTCATTCTTTTTGGAACGCAGGAAAAGATAATGAAGACTTAAGAATTATTGGTCACCCTAATGAAAAAATATTTAAGTCAAGGTTATTTATGCTTCAAAAACTACATATTGTTTTAAAAAATGGTTTAAATATACTAAATGTACAAATTCCAAAAAAAATGTAATGAATTATTTTAAAATTTTCAATTTATGTATTTTTGTTATTTTTTGTTTTTTAATTTCAAAAAATTATTTTTCAGATAAATTTTTAATTAGTAAAAAAAAATCACGTGAAGAATATAAAAACTATTTAAGTAGTAAAATTAATGAAATGAAACTAATTAATACTAATAAAAACTTCAAACACTTTAAAGATAATTCAAAATATTTTAAAAAAGATAGTGAGGAAAAAGAATTTTGGAAACTTCTGAAAACAAGATAATACCCGCTATTTTTGGCTTAAATGGATATAATTTAACCAAAAAAGAAATAAATATAATTAAAAATAATAAGATTTATGGATATATTTTATTTAGTAGAAATATATTAAATTTAACACAATTAAAAAATTTAATTTCACATATTAATTTTTTATCTACAACGAAACCAATAATCATGATTGATCACGAGGGTGGAAGAGTTAATAGGTTTTCTAAATTATTTTCTCAAAAAAAATATACAGGATCTTACTTTGGGAGCTTATATATAAAAAATCGAAAAAAATTTGTTTATGAAGCAAACCTGTTTATAGACTTTAATACTAAATTATTTAAATATTTAGGTATTAATACTGTAGCCTATCCTGTTTCAGATTTATCTTATAAAAGAACAACTAAAGTAATTGGAGATAGATCATTTTCAGATGATCCAAAAGTCGTAAATAAGTTATCAAAATTCTTTATTAAAAAATATCAATGCAAGGGAATAAATTGTATTTCTAAACATTTTCCGGGACATGGACTAGCTACAGTTGATAGTCACTATGCTCTTCCAGTCGTAAATAAAAATTTAAATTATTTGGAGAGAAAAGATCTTTTGTGTTTTCAAAATATTGACTCAAAATTTATAATGACTGCTCACATAAAATTTAAATTAATTGATAATATTATCGCAACATATTCAAAAAAAATTATTTCAATCGTTAGAAATAAACTTAAATTTAGAGGATTAATTATGACGGATGATATTTGTATGCACGCACTTAAAGAAGATATTAAATACAGGGTATTACAACCTTTACTTGCAGGTTGTAATATTATTTTGCATTGTAATGGTAAAATTAATGAAATGACTCAAATTGTAAGTATTATAAAAAAATGGATGAATCAAAAAACTTGAAAGAAAATACTTATCAGAATCAAAAAGAAGCGGTCAATGATGATAATAAATTAGAATTGAACATAGATAATTATGAAGGCCCATTAGATTTATTGTTGGACTTGGCAAAAACACAAAAAGTTGATTTAATGAAAATTTCTATCGTTCAATTAGCTGATCAATATATTTCATTTGTAGAGAGATTAAAAAAAAATTTAGAAATTGCTGCCGATTTTTTAGTTATGGCTTCTTGGTTAGCATATTTGAAATCAAGGTTGTTGTTACCAGATGATCTTGATGATGATTTTTCTGCCTCAAAAATGGCAGAGAAACTTAAATTGCAATTAAGAAAATTAGAATTAATAAGATTATTGTCAGATCAATTGATGACAAAAAAACAAATGGGTGTTGATATTTTTTTTAGAGGGTTTAATGAAGGTATAAAAAGAAAAAATACTCCAAAGTATTTTGTTTCTTTATATGAATTAATCAAATCTTACGCTGATTTTAAAAAAAGAAAAAACTTTTCTTCTATTAATATAAAAAAATTAAAAACGTATACAATGGAAGAGGCAATTAAAAAAATTTCATCTATGTTTGAAAAATTAAAAGATTGGTGTGATTTAAGTGATTTGATACCTGAGACTTATAAAATTAAAAAAAACTTAAGAAAAACGGGTTATGCAAGCTCATTTGTTGCTGGATTAGAGTTAGTTAGAGAGGGTGACATATTAATCAAACAAAACAGGCTTTTCGATAAAGTTTTTTTGAAAGCAAAAAAATGAAAAAAAAAGACAAAAATTTAATTGAAGCAGTATTGTTTGCAGCGAGTGAGCCTTTGGATATATCAAGTATAAAATCTAAGGTTAAAGTAGGCACGGATGTGTTAAAAATTCTTTATGAATTAAAAAAAGATTATTCAGATAGAGGAATAAATTTAGTAAAACTTGCTGATAAGTGGTCTTTTAGAACTTCTGATGATCTATCAAAACAATTGAAAAAGGAGATTGTAATACAAAAAAAATTGTCAAAAGCTGCCATTGAAACTTTGGCAATAATTGCTTATCACCAACCGGTAACAAGATCTGAAATCGAAGAAATTAGAGGCGTATCTTTTAGCACCGGAACTCTAGAAATACTTTTTGAACTTTCCTGGGTTAAACCTCAAGGTAGAAAAGAGATACCAGGTAAGCCTTTGCAATATGTTACAACTGATAAGTTTCTCAATCATTTTAATATAAATAGTTTAGATGATTTGCCTAATGCCGATGAATTACTAGCAGCTGGTTTGATAGATAACAGAGTGAATAGTTCTATTTTTGGTACTTCTAAATTTGAAGATTCTGAGAAAACAAATAATAATAATGAAAATATATATTCTAACATTGATGATATGATTTCCGACACCCTAAATGAGGACAAATAACCCCTTGTATTTAAATTTTAATTTAAATATAATTGAGATATGCAAATAGGATTTTGGCAAATTGCAATAGTAATTGCGTTAGTAGTTTTGCTCTTCGGAAGAGGTAAAATTTCAGAGCTAATGGGCGATGTTGCTAAGGGGATTAAAAGTTTTAAAAGGGGTTTAAACGATGACCCTAATAACAACAAATCAATTTCAGATAACGATAACAACAAATCAGAAAGTTAATCGATGCCTCAGATAGGATGGTCTGAGTTATTAGTAATTGTCATTTTGGCTGTTTTAATTATAGGGCCAAAAGATATGCCTGTAGTATTAAAAAAAATTGCAAGTTCAGTAAAAAAAATTAAATCCTACATCTCGAATATTCAGGATGATATTGAGCATACTGTAGATGTTGATACCGAGATTGATAAGAGTAATAAAAACAAAAAAAACCTCTAAATGACAGAGCAAAAAACAACTGTCAGTGAACATCTTATAGAATTAAGAAGCCGACTTATTAAATCAATTATATTTTTATTTCTTGCGTTTATTATTTGTTATATTTTTTCTGAAAAAATTTATAATTTTCTAGTTGATCCATATGCTCAAGCTGTAAAAGACGATGGTAATAATAGAAGATTAATATTTACCGCTCTTCATGAAACATTTTTGACATATCTGAAACTTGCTTTTTTTTCTGCATTTTTTTTTTCATGTCCGTTAATCTTAATACAGATTTGGAAATTTATAGCTCCAGGTTTATACAAAGATGAAAAAATTGCTTTGTTTCCTTTTTTAGTTGCAACTCCAATTCTTTTTTTATTAGGGGGAATGTTAGTTTATTATTTAATAATGCCTATAGCTATAAAGTTTTTTTTGTCTTTTGAATCAGTGTCTGTTAACGGTTCC
>MDTA01013824.1_pt1 | contig 10960 bp, 8 predicted proteins | sample 811151 | NCBI WGS metagenome assembly MDTA01 (sample SAMN05326648, study PRJNA326480) | marine metagenome | isolation source: seawater | place: Indian Ocean: South | collected 2010 | reverse complement strand
GCGGCGCCTGCGGGCCCGCATAGAATTGCAGAGCGCGAGAGCCTGCCGGCGTGTAAAAGCCTCCGCGCTCGAAACGCGGCGCTTGTAAATGACCCGCTATGTCGACGCTTCGCTGCAAGCCTCGTTCAGTTGTACCAAATAGGGACCAGTCGAATGCTTAACAGAACCGTAAAGTTTTTCTCGCCGCAAATGTCATGGGCTGATGCCGCTCGCTCGATAAGCTTAATGGGGCTCCTATGCGCTGCAGCATTTTGTGTTCAGGCGTCGCCATTGCCGGATTTCACCGAGTTGGTGAAGGATAACGAGGCAGCTGTAGTTAACATCAGTACGATAGGTGAAGCGGCGAGCCGCATGAACCGCAGAGGTCAACGTGGCGATCAGCTAGAGGAATTTTTCCGCCGATTCGGACCGCCACAACAGCGTGACAACCAGCCGCGTTCGCGCCCCCGATCTTTAGGCAGCGGATTTGTCATCCAGTCTGACGGCTACATCCTGACCAATAACCACGTAGTAGACGGCGCTGAAAAAATCATGGTGCGCATGAGCAATCGTGAGGAATACGAGGCGGAAATAGTGGGTACAGACCCTCGTTCAGATTTGGCGCTGCTGAAGGTCGCTGTAGAGAAAAAATTGCCGGCCTTAACCATGGGCGATTCGGACAAACTCGAGGTCGGTGAGTGGGTGTTAGCAATAGGCTCGCCATTCGGTTTTGATTACTCAGTAACCGCCGGCATAGTCAGCGCTAAGGGTCGTAGTCTGGCCAATCCACAGACGGGGGGCTATGTGCCGTTCATTCAGACCGACGTGGCGATTAACCCGGGGAATTCCGGCGGGCCGCTATTCAACCTCGATGGCGAGGTGGTCGGCATCAATTCGCAGATTTACTCGAATTCAGGCGGTTTTATGGGCGTGAGCTTTGCTATACCGATTGAAATGGCTATGGATGTTGTGCAGCAGTTGAAAGCCCGGGGTCGAGTTTCGCGAGGTTGGCTCGGGGTGGAAATTCTTGAGGTCACGCTTGATCTAGCGCTCAGCTATGGCTTGCAGCGTCCACGTGGCGCTTTGGTGGCTCGGGTCATTGAAGGCAGTCCTGCCGCCGCCGCGGGACTGCAAGAAGAGGACATTATTGTCGAGTTCAACGGTCAAGAGATCGAGCAATCAAGCGAACTGCCACAGTACGTTGGTCGTGCGCCGGTGGGTGAGTCGTCGCGCCTCGTGGTTATTCGTAGCGGCAAGAAAAAGAAACTGTCCGTAACCATTGGTGAACTGCCAGATCAAGCGGACATAAGAGTCGGTGCTAGGCCACCATCTCAGGACAATAAGTTTGGATTTTCGGTTCGCAATCTGTCGGACCAAAAGAAGGAAGAGCTTCGTATAGATGGCGGGGTTGAAGTCGTCAATGCGAGCGGAATCGCAGCTCGCTCGGGACTGATGAGGGGCGACGTGATCTTGCGTATGCGTACCCGACCTGTCGCAAATACAGAGGCGCTAAAGAATATCCTCGACGACGTAGAGCCTGGCAGTATTGTGCCGGTACTGGTTTTGCGTGATCGGCAACGAATTTTTCTAACACTCGAATTGCCAGAGGACGATTGACCTCTGATTTAATGTCCGTTGGCGGCAGCGCTGGACTGCGTCTGTGCCTAGCTCACGCTAGCCGGCGCAGGACAGTTTCGGGCGGTGATGGAGGTGTTTCTGGGGCCTCTAGCAGCGCTGTTGCTGTGGCTATTGCGGGAGCCGCGCTTCATCGCCTGTCTTGTATGAGCTAAACTTGGTCTCCCTTTATGCGGCAACCACTCGTGCCTATAAATCAGCGTATACGCAACTTCTCCATTATCGCCCATATCGACCATGGCAAGTCCACGTTGGCCGATCGCTTTATTCAATTATGCGGTGGTTTGAGCGATCGCGAGATGGCCGAACAGGTGCTGGATTCTATGGATCTGGAACGAGAACGCGGAATCACTATTAAAGCGCAGTGCGTGACGCTGGAATATCGTCATAGCGATGGCGAAACGTACCAGTTGAACTTCATTGACACTCCGGGACACGTGGATTTCAGCTATGAAGTGTCACGGTCTCTCGCGGCCTGCGAAGGGGCATTACTGGTGGTAGATGCGGCCCAGGGCGTAGAGGCTCAGTCTGTCGCTAACTGCTATACGGCGATTGAACAAGGCTTAGAAGTTATTCCGCTACTCAATAAAATTGATCTGCCCCAGGCCGAACCCGAACGGGTAGCCGGCGAGATCGAAGACATTATTGGCCTCGACGTTACCGATATTCATCAGGTCAGCGCCAAGACTGGTCTAGGCGTCGAGGGGGTATTGGGGCTCTTGGTGGACGAAGTTCCGCCACCCGAGGGAGATGATCAGGCTGAGCTGCAAGCACTGATTATCGATTCTTGGTTCGATAATTATCTCGGTATTGTGTCTTTGGTTAGGGTAGTTCAAGGCCGTCTCAACAAGGGCGATAAGATCCTCGTTAAGTCGACGGGTAAAGCTCACTCGGTCGACCAACTGGGGCGTTTTACGCCCAAGCGTATGCCTGACAAAAGCCTCGGTGCAGGAGAGGTAGGCTACGTCGTTGCCGGTATCAAGGAGATTACGGGTGCGCCTGTGGGCGACACTCTGGTTGCGGCTAAGTCGCCCAACGTGCCTCAGTTGCCCGGCTTCAGCAAAGTTAAGCCGCAGGTTTATGCAGGCTTGTTTCCGGTAACCTCTGACGACTTTGAATCGTTTCGTGAAGCGCTAGAGAAACTTGTCTTGAATGATGCGTCACTATTTTATGAACCAGAGTCTTCCGATGCTCTGGGGTTTGGTTTCCGTTGCGGTTTTCTCGGTATGTTACATATGGAAATCGTGCAGGAGCGCCTGGAGCGTGAATACGGGCTCGACCTCATTACCTCCGCGCCTACTGTAGTTTATGAAGTAGAGTTGAATGACGGGTCCATACGTCAAGTGGACAACCCCTCGCGACTGCCTGCGAATTACCGGCAAATGCGTGAGCCAATCGCTGAGGTCAATATCCTAACGCCCCAAGATTATGTTGGCAGCATCATGTCGCTTTGTGTTGAACGACGTGGTGTACAAAAGAACATGCATTTTTCCCAGGGGCAGGTGTCGATGCACTGGGAAATGCCTATGAACGAAGTGGTGATGGATTTCTTCGATCGACTGAAATCGGTGAGCCGCGGTTTTGCCTCCTTGGATTATTCCTTCGTCCGATTCGAAGCAGCAAATCTTGTGAAGCTGGATATCTTGATCAACGGCGATCGAGTCGACGCCTTGGCGAGTATCGTACACAGAGATCAGGCTCAGGGACGCGGGCGTAGCCTGGCAGAGAAAATGAAAGAATTGATTCCGCGGCAAATGTTTGACGTTGCCCTGCAGGCGGCGATTGGTGGTCAGGTGATCGCACGACAGACCGTGAAGGCATTGCGCAAGAACGTCACAGCCAAGTGTTATGGTGGCGACATCACACGTAAGAAAAAGCTTTTGGAGAAACAAAAAGAAGGCAAAAAGCGCATGAAGCAGCTAGGCCAGGTAGAGATTCCCCAAGAAGCGTTTTTGGCGGCGTTGAAAGTCGAGCGCTAATGGACATCGATCTGCCCTATATACTTTTTTGGGCCGTTTTGGGCAGCGGCGTTATCATTATCGGTCATAAGCTCTGGTTGCGGCTCAAACCAGTCATCGGAAATCCAAGCTCTGCTGCCGAGGTGCAGGACGAAGCCCTTCCGGTGCCTGCAGTCGTTGAGTTTGCGCAATCGTTTTTTCCGGTCCTGTTATTGGTTTTTGTGCTGCGCGGATTCGTCGCTGAGCCCTACCAAATCCCCTCCGAATCGATGTTACCCACCCTCGAGGTCGGCGACTTTATTCTGGTAAATAAATTCGCCTATGGGTTGCGGTTTCCAGTTTTGGGCGGCAAGTTCATGGACGTTGACGATCCCGCACGTGGCGACATTATGGTGTTTGTGCCGCCTCATGATCCGCGCTATTTCATTAAGCGCGTGATCGGACTTCCGGGAGATCGGGTTCGCTATGCCAATAAAATCTTATTCGTTAACGGTAAGCGCTTAAATTACGAATTTGTAAGGGAGTTTACCGACCCCAGACTGCGCGCAAAATTCAAAGAATACCTCGAGGAATCAGACGGCAGGCAGTACCCCATTTATAAGTCAACCGGCTATGAGCGGACTCAGGAATGGACCATCGGCCCCGGCCAATACCTAATGATAGGCGACAATCGAGATCGCTCAGCGGACTCAAGAACTTGGGGTCTGGCCTTGGAAGAGAATATAGTTGGTAAGGCCGTCGCTATCTGGGCGAATAAACCGCCGGGCTGGCAATGGCCGAGCTTCGAACGGAATCGATGGCTGTCCGAGGCGGAAAATTAAGCTGCGCTTATGGTTAATTCGTCTGGGAACTCCGATTTACGTCCACTGCAGCAGCATTTGGGTTATCAATTCAAGAATGCACAGCTCTTGCAGCAGGCGCTGACGCATAAAAGCTATGCCCGAGACAATAACGAGCGACTGGAGTTTGTTGGAGACGCGGTGCTTGGATATCTCGTTGGCAGCATGTTGTATCGACAGTATCCGTTAGTGCAGGAGGACGCGCTGTCTTTGATGCGTGCTGAACTCGTGCGCGGCCGCACCTTGGCGTCGCTGGCCAAAGAGCTAGATCTACCGCCCTTGTTGCGTTTGGGGAGTGGTGAACTGAAAAGCGGTGGCCGCCAACGCGACTCTATTTTGGCTAATGCTGTTGAGGCGGTTATTGGTGCGGCGCACGAGGACGGAGGTATTCAGGCGTGCGTCGCCCTAGTGGATAGGCTCTATGCACAACGCATCCAGAATTTGGATGCGGAATCGCTAAAAGACGCTAAAACGCAGTTGCAAGAATTGTTGCAGGGTCGCGGACTCGACCTGCCCGTTTATGAAGTTGAAGAGATTAGCGGTGCGGATCACCAGCGTCAGTACTGTGTGAGCTGCTCTGTGGGGGCGTTGAACGAGTCGGCATCTGCTTATGCAAGCTCGCGGCGAGGCGCGGAAAAAGCGGCGGCGCAACTGGTTTTGCTGCAGGTGCAGAAGCGAGGCGCAGATCGTGATTGAGTTGGCGAATGAGCGCTGTGGATATATCGCGTTGATCGGCCGGCCTAATGTCGGTAAGTCGACCCTGTTGAATCACGTACTGGGGCAAAAGATCAGCATTACTTCGCGCAAACCCCAAACCACGCGGCGTAATTTAATCGGTGTCGATACCGAAGGCGTCCATCAAGCGATTTTTGTCGACACTCCGGGGATCCACCAGAACACCGAGCGAGCCCTCAATCGTTATATGGTGAACCACGCTACATCTACCCTGAGTGGTGTTGATGTGTTAGTGCTGTTGTTGGAAGGTGGGCGAATAGTAGATGAAGACGATCATATTATGCGGCTGCTGGAAGGAAGCCGAGCACCGTGTTTTGCGGTGCTGTCAAAGATCGATCTCGTAAAAGATAAAACAGCATTGTTGCCGCAAATTCAGCAGCTCGACGCTACCCGTCTGTTTCAGCAGATATTGCCCCTCAGCGCGCTCAGACACGAGGGGATCGAGGCCTTTCGCCAGCACATTTTTTCGGCGTTGCCTGAAGCGCCGCATCAGTTTGCCGACGACGAAGTGACCGATAAGCCCGAGCGTTTCTTGGTCGCCGAGATTGTGCGAGAAAAACTAATGCGGCAGCTCGGCGATGAAATCCCCCACGCAGCGACGGTGGTGATCGAGTCGTTTAAGGCAGAGGAGAATATCGTAAGGATTCACGCTGACATCTATGTGGAGCGCGAAGGACAGAAGCGTATTGTAATCGGTAAGCAGGGTGCGCGGCTAAAACTGATCGGTACAGAGGCACGCAAAGATATCGAAGCTTTGCTGGAACGTCAGGTGATGTTGCATTTATGGGCCAAGGTTCGAAAAGGATGGACCAATAACGCCGGTGACATGCGACGCTTGGGGTATGACTAGATTGAGTCCTCTCTAAAGTCATGATGCAACAACAGTCTGCCTTGGTGTTACATGTTCGGCCGTACCGGGAAACCAGCGCCATCGTTCAATTTATGACCAAGGATCAAGGCAGAATTTCCGGAGTGGCGCGGGGTGTTCGAGGCTCGACCAAACGCGTTAATTCGATCCAGCCGTTTAGTTTGGGCACACTGAGTTATTTTGGCCGTAACAACCTTGTCAATGTAAGTAAGTTCGATGTTGCTCATGGATTTACTTTGCGTGGTGACGCTCTTTTTGCGGGGTTTTATATTTTGGAACTGCTGAATCGGCTGGTTGCTGAACGGCAAAAAGAGCCCGTAATTTTTGCCGGTGCTGTGAGCGCGCTGACGGCGATGGAGGCGGGCCGCGAGTTGCAGGCGGACTTGCGCTGTTTCGAACTAGATCTTCTCGAGCAACTGGGTTACGAGGTGGTGTTTGACCGAGAGGCCGCAACCGGCTCAGCCATTCATCCGGACCGTTACTATCGCTACAAATCCCAATTTGGCTTTGTGCCAGCGGCGGATACTGGAGCGACGGAATCCGATCCAGCGCTTATTCAGGGACGATGGTTGCACGCTATTCAGCGCAGGGACTTTAGTCATGCTCAGGCGCGTGTGGTGGCGAAATACGTCACGCGCCACGCGCTGCAACCGCTGTTGGGCGATAAACCTCTGGTCAGTCGTAAAATGCTCCGATCGCGTTGATCGAGGTCGGAATAAAGTCAATCTGCCAAGCGAGTGAGCGACGTGGCGAAAAAGTTACCTATAGAACAAGAAGTGCAAATCGATGCCTTGTCGAAGGACGGACTGGGCGCCGCGATATTGAATGAGCGGCCGCTGTGGGTGCGCAACGCGCTACCCGGCGAGCGTGTGCAGGCACGAATCTTGAAGCGGCGCGGTGGCCAGCGTTATGCGGATGGTCAACCGCTGTCAGACTTGAGCCGAAATCGAGTGACTTCGGCCTGTCAGCATTTTCCGCGCTGCGCGGGATGCAATCTGCACCACCTAGCTTACAGCGAGCAGCTGCAGCTTAAACAAGGCCGTCTCGCTCAAGAGTTGCAACGGGTCGGTGTTGCAGCCGCAGGCTGGCGCACGCCCTCGGGACTCACGCGTCTGGGTTATCGGCGTAAGGCGCGGCTTGGCGTCCGCGTTGTTGGCGAACAGGTTTTGGTGGGTTTTCGTGAATCTTTTAGTAATCGCGTAGCACGCTTAGATGCCTGTATGACTCTGACTCCGCGGTTGTCGGCGCTGTTGCCGCCGCTGAAACGACTGATTGCCCATCTCAGTCAACCGAGGACTATTGCGCAAATCGAAATGGCGGAAGGCGACAGCGAGGCTGCCATTTTGGTTCGGCATCTGGATGTCTTGACAGAATCTGACATCGAGCAGTGGCAGCACTTCAGTAACAGTCAAGAGGTTCAGGTCATCCTGCAGCCAGCGGGCTATGACAGCTTGCAGCCTTTGCCGGGACAATCATCGGTGCGGCCTTTGTCCTACGGCATAGCGGAGCATGGACTCAGCTTGCAGTTTTATCCCCAGCAGTTTACTCAGGTGAATGCGCTGATGAACCGGGAATTGATTCGTGTGGCGATGGGTTATCTGGGGGACGTGCGCGAACGTTTGGTGGCGGATTTATTTTGCGGCATCGGTAATTTCAGTTTGCCCTTAGCGCGCCAAGGCGCCAGGGTTTTGGGTATCGAGGCCAGTGCCGAGGCTATTGCGATGGCTGCAGCGAATGCGCGGCGCAACGGATTGACTGACCGCTGCAGTTTTCGAGTTGCGGATCTTTATCGTGCGCCGACGACGGCTGATGCGCTTTGGGGTTCTGTAGGCGATCCAGTAGTTTCCGGTTCTGCTCCCGAAGCACTGATTATCGATCCGCCCCGCAGCGGTGCGGGGGTGAACCTCGATAGCTGGGTGGTAAACCGTGTGCTGCAGCAGATCGTATATGTATCTTGCAATCCGCAGAGTTTCGCGGATGATGCGCTGCGCTTGCAGCATGCCGGCTTCGACCTGCGTGAGGTCGGTATTTACGACATGTTTCCGCAGACTGCGCATGTCGAAACCATAGGGCATTTTGTGCGCGCTCCATGAGGAAAAAGTGACAACGATTAGGAATAGCTGCGTTGGTTAATGTTCGTCAATCTATGCCGGTGACGGCTGACGGTGCGCTGGATTGGGCGTCGTGGGTAGAGCGAATTGTGGCTACGCATCCCCGTTTGGCGGCGCAGCCGCTGAAGGACTGCTGTGCTTGGATTCATCAGCAACACAAAGATCAGCTTGCTGCCGCTCTAGAGCTTGGGGAACTCGTGGCGGGCCTGCGTTTGGATACCCCGTCGGTGATAGCCGCCCTGGTGTATCGCTTGGTGCGTACCGAAAGGGTGAATAAGCCGGAATTAGTATCTCGAATAGGTCATGAGTCCACGGACCTCGTTTACAGCGTGGCCGCCATGGCCACGACGAGCCTGCTGGAAATGTCGGATTCGCCGATGCTGGCGAAAGAACAACAAAGTCAGGTCGAAAACGTCAAGCGTATGCTCGCATCGATGATTGATGATGCGAGAGTCGCGGTTATAAAAATCGCAGAGCGTGTCGTGGTGCTGCGTCATGCGAAAAATTATGAGCCGCAACGGCGTCAGCGTATCGCTCAGGAAGCGGGGTCTGTATTTGCTCCGCTGGCCAACCGTTTAGGGGTCTGGCAACTCAAGTGGGAACTTGAGGACTTGTCGCTGCGTTACTTGCGTGAAGACATCTACTTAGGCATTGCCAAACAACTGAGTCAAAAACGTCAACAGCGCGAGGCGCAAGTAGAAGCGATGAAGGAACGCGTTGTGGCGTTGCTCGATGAGCACGGTGTCAGCGCTGAAGTAGAAGGTCGAGCGAAGAATATCTTCAGCATCTGGCGCAAGATGCAAGCTAAAAATATTCCGATAGCAGAAGTTTATGACGTACGCGCGGTACGCATTATTGTTGAGTCGCTGGCAGATTGTTATGCGGCCTTAGGCGTTATTCATACCACTTGGCAGCACCTGCCGGGAGAATTCGACGACTATATTGCTGTGCCTAAAGAGAATGGATATCAAAGCATTCACAGTGCCATCACCGCGGATGATGGCGATGTACTGGAAGTGCAGATCCGTACTCGGCAGATGCATGAAGACGCGGAACTGGGTGTATGTGCCCACTGGGCATACAAATCTTTGCAGAAGCAGGCGGCTGACCAGGACGAAAGCTTTGCGGCAAAAATGGATTGGTTGCGTCAAGTCATGGAGTGGCATGACGAGCTTGGCGGCGCTGCTAATTTAAGCGCATTGTTGTACCAGCAGACCAGTCAGCAAAGGGTGTTCATAACGACTCCCCAAGGCCACGTACTGGATCTTGCCAGCGGCGCTACGGTCTTAGACTTTGCATATCGAGTACATACGGATCTCGGCGAGCGGTGTGTTGGTGGCCTTATTAATGGGGTGCAGGTGCCCGTACAAACGCGATTGCAGACGGGGCAGCAGGTCGAGGTGATTGCTGATTCGCTGCAGCGACCCAAACGCCAATGGCTCGAACCCTCGTTGAACATATTGTTTACTCACCGCGCGCGAGCCAAGGTTGTGGGCTATCTGCGAACTCGTGCGGAACCAGACTTGGCGCTGTCGGGTAGAGAACTGTTGCTAAACCTGCAGCGGCAACTCGGACTGCCCGGGAGCGGCAGTGAATTCCTTCGTCGCTGCTTAGCGTATTCTGGTTATGCGCAAGAGCGGATCTTTTTGTCTGCAGTGGCGATTGGAGAAGTCAGTTATATTGATTTGTTAGCGCGCGTGCTGGCCTCTCAGGAGCCCCCGACCGCTGTCGCATCGCAGGCTAATTTGCCCGGGATCGACACCCATGAATCCGTGGCAGCGACCGTTTTACAGGTTGTCGCGGATAATCGTGAGGGGCTTTTGAGTGACATCACGCAATTGCTCGCCGCCTCTCGGGTCTCGTTGATGGGAGCGTCCGGTCGGGTGAGTAATTCCTCTGAGCACGCTATTATCACCTTGGAAGCGGAACTCCATGATGGGCGACAGCTGCTAGAGGTTATCAGTCTGATTACGCTGTTAAAGGGCGTGGCAGACGTGACTCGCGTGTCGGCGCCTGAGCGATGAGTCAGAACAAATAAATGAGTGCTAAATTTACTTCCGCAAAGCGGGCGGGACGGCGATTGTTGAATAAATTGGAGAGTTACAGATGAAGATTATTCTTTTGGGGCCCCCGGGTGCGGGCAAAGGTACTCAAGCACAGTTTATTCAACAACGGCTGAGTGTCCCGCAGATTTCGACAGGGGATATGCTGCGTGCTGCGGTCAGTTCCGGTAGTGAGCTTGGGCAGCGCGTCAAAGCGGTGATGGATTCAGGCGCGCTCGTCTCCGATGACATCATTATTGAGTTAGTTAAAGATCGTATCCAACAGCCAGATTGTGCGGCCGGATTTTTGTTCGATGGCTTTCCACGCACCATACCTCAAGCCGAAGCGATGCGAGAGGCAGACGTCCCGATAGATGTGGTCCTAGAAATTCAGGTAGATGACGAGGAATTGGTAGCGCGTATTACCGGTCGGCGTGTGCACCCAGGTTCCGGTCGTGTGTATCACGTGGACTACAATCCGCCCAAGCAGGAAGGCGTGGATGATGTGACCGGAGAACCGTTGCAGCAGCGACCCGACGACACCGAAGCCACAGTGCGCGAACGGCTGTCTGTATATGCGGAGCAGACGCAGCCGCTGATTGCGTACTATCAGGGTCAGGACGATATCCGTTATGTTGAGATCGACGGTCTTGGAGAGGTTACGGCGATTCAGGCGGCGATTGCCCGAAACCTAGAGGCGTAGCGTCATCGCATCAGCCTGTTGTGGGTTCGCGTGCTGATCGATTGCCATGCCGACATGTTGCCAAAACGTTGACGGGGCCTGCCCCGTCGT
>MDTA01011633.1_pt1 | contig 10962 bp, 9 predicted proteins | sample 811151 | NCBI WGS metagenome assembly MDTA01 (sample SAMN05326648, study PRJNA326480) | marine metagenome | isolation source: seawater | place: Indian Ocean: South | collected 2010 | reverse complement strand
TGAAATATTTAATTATTTAAATTTAATTAAAATTGGCGGCGGTATATTTCTAAAAATTAATCAATTTTTATTCGGGGAAAACTTAATTTTCTTTCTTGCTATTTCTGCATTAGGAATTCTCGTTATATATAAATATAGTTTAATTTCAAAAAAAAATAATATAATATTAATTTCTCTAATTATTTTTTGTTTTCCAAAATACATTCTTCAAGAGTATTTTGAGCCTTTAATTTTAATAATTTTATTTGGGCTTATTGATTTAGGTAAAGTAGATTTAAAAAAGTTAAAAAAAAAAGCCACTATTTTAATCTTTTGCACATACTTTACTGTTTATTATTTTGGCAGCTTTGTTTATAGATACTTCGTTTATCCAATTAGCTGATTATTTTTGGTGAGGGAAGTGGAACAATAAATTTTCCTTTAAACCCTTTTTTTTTAAAGTTACTAATGAGAGTTTTAGATATATGCCACGAAAGTAACAGCAGATAGTCAGGTTTATTTTTTTTTATAATTTTTTCGTTTACTATTGGGATATTAGTTCCAGGCATATACTTTCCAATTTTATAAGACCCGTTTATTTCTAAGATATATTTTAGAATATCCTCATTTAAACCTACATAGTTGACTAGTGTAGCAGCTCTAGATGGAGCCCCTACACCGAAAATTATTTTATTTTCAAATTTTAGTTTTTTTAATAAAGAGTAAAGTTTAACCTTCGATAAAACTACATTATTTTTGAATTCTTTAAATCTTTTTTTAGAAAGAAATTTTTTTTCAAAATTTAATATTTTTTTTACTGATGGGTCAATTCTGTGTGAATTATTTTTTGTTACATAAACTCTTATCGACCCCCCATGAGTAGGTATCTCTTTTGCGTAGAAAATTTTAAGATTATATTTCTTAAATAAATAACTTAAACTTGATAATGAATAATATCTCATATGTTCGTGGTAAATAGTGTCATATTGAACTGTTTTTATTAATGGCACGAGATAATGAGACTCAGAAATAAATACCCCATTTTTATCTAAGATTTTAATAATATTTTTCATAACTTGGTCAATGTCATCAATGTGGGCAAAGACGTTGGTTGCAGTAATTAATTTTGCCTTCCCATATTTTTTTAAAATTATATCTGCGGTTTTTTTGTTAAAATATCTTAAGAGCGTATTGATACCTTTTCTAATAGCTATCTTACCAACTAATTCAGGCGTTATACCTAGGACCTTATATTTCTTTTTAAAATTACTAAGTAAATTACCGTCATTAGATCCAATATCTATAACCAGATTGTTTTTTTTCAGATTAAGTTTTTTTTCACACTCTTTAAAAAGCTCTTTAAAGTTTTCTCGTAAGATTTTTGTAGTACTGCTGGTGTATGGGTAACTCTTTGGAAAAATTATTTCTTTATTTACTATTGTACTTAATTGAACAAGTTTTGAAGATTTAGAGTACATGAGCTCAGCAGGGAAGAAGATTTCCTCATTTTTATTACCTTTTATAGAGTAATAATTATTAACTGCCGGTAAATATCCAAGTGATAAAATCTTGGATAAATCTTTTTTTTTAGAAATTTGACATCTATCAATTGTCTTTGATCTTTTAATCATATAAATATTTTAAAACTTTTAAGCCATTTCTATGTATAAAAAAAGGCAAATTTCGATAATAGGTGGAGCAGGACATGTCGGTTTCCCGCTGGGTTTAGTATTGAGCTCTAAAGGCTACTATGTAAAATTAATTGATAAACATCAAGAAAATATTAAAAAAATTAATTCTGGTGAAACACCTTTTTTAGAAAAAGGTGCGAAGAGGTTACTAAAAAAAATGTTAAGAAAGAAAAAAATTATGGCCTCTTCAAATTTAAAGGAAATAAAATTTAGTAAATTTATAATTATTTGTATAGGTACACCGATAAATAAAAACCTAAAACCTCAAACTAAACAATTTTTCAATTTTTTTTCATATTTATTTAAACATGTAACAAAAGAGCAAATCATAATAATAAGAAGTTCAGTTTTTCCAGGTATAGTAAATAAAATTTTTAAAAAATTCGGAAAAATAAATAAAAATATTTCCTATTGTCCGGAAAGAATTGTCCAAAGTAAAGCTTTAGTTGAGTTACCAAATCTACCCCAAATAGTATCTGGTTTGACTAAAAAATCTATAAAAGAGTCCAGCACACTTTTTAAAAAAATTTGTAAAAAAATTTTAATCTCAAGCATTAAGGAAGCTGAATTAATAAAATTATTTTCAAACACAAATAGGTATATAAACTTTGCAATTGCGAATCAGCTATACTTAATATGCGATAAATATAATGTTGATTTTAAAAACGTAAGAAATTTAATGAGATTAGGATATGAACGAAATTTGAATTTACCATCTGCAGGTTTCTCTGCTGGCCCTTGTCTTTTAAAAGATACCATGCAACTAAGCTCTTTTTATAAAGGAAATTTTGAACTTGGTTTAGCCTCCATGAAAGTAAATGAGAGTATGGTTGAATTAGTTATCAAAAAAATTAAAAAAATTAAAAATTTTGAGAAAAAAACTATAGGAATTTTAGGTATAACATTTAAAGCTGAAACTGATGATATACGAGATTCATTGTCCTTATCTTTGCTTAAAAAATTAAAAAAAATTAAATTAAAAGCAATTTATACAGATGTATATTACAAAGATAAATATTGGCATGACTTTAAGTCTTTAATAAGAAAATCAGATATAATTATTTTAGGAGCTCATCATAATAAATATAAATCACTTAAGTTACCGAAAAATAAAAATTTGATTGATATTTGGGGAATTATTTAATTATGAAAAAATTAAATTTTATATTTGTCGGAGGAAAAAAACTTGGTTATGAATCTTTGAATTTTTTACTTAAAAAAAATTATAGACCGCTTTGCGTTCTTCCAAACAAGGATGACAAAGGTTTCGATAATTCTTTCAATAAATCAATTGTAAAATTAGCTAAAAGCAAAAAAATTAAAATTACAAATTTGAAATCTTTAATTAATTTTTTGAAAAAATATGAAGATAATTTAGATGTAATCTTTTGCTTAGGCTCAACAAGAATTTTGCCACAAAATATTGTAATGATTCCAAAAATGGGCACACTAAACATCCATCCTTCTTTGTTACCAAAATACAGAGGGCGATATTCATTAGTTCACTCTATTGCAAATGGAGAAAAATATGCAGGTTTGACATCACACTGGATAGGAAAAGAAATAGATCTAGGAGAAATTATATCAAAAAAAAAAATTATTATTTCAAAAGATGACACTGGTGGCACGCTTTATAATAAATTTACAAATAGCGCCATAAAAGAATTCAAAAAAATATTTTCAAAAATTATTGAGAGAAAAAAAATAAAAACTTACAAACAAAAAAAAGGTGTTACTCGTTATAAAAATAAGCATTTTCCTAATAATGGAAAAATTAATTGGAACTGGTCTGGAAATAAAATTTATAATTTTTTGAGATCAATGATACATGAACCTTTTCCACCGCCAGAAATTAAAATCGGTTCACAAAATTATTATTTAGTAAGTAAAAACTTACTATTACGTAATAAAATCATAAAGTCACCAAAATGAAAAAAATAATATTAGCTCAACCATTAATTAATATAAAAGACTCCAGTAAAATACTAAATTCAGTTTTAAGAAGTAATTTTATAAATGAGGGATCTCAAACTAAAGAATTCGAGAAAAAAATCTGTAAGTTGTTAAAAGTAAAGTACGCAGTAGCAACTACTAGCGGGACAATAGCAATATTTCTTGCTTTAAAAGCAGCTGGCATAAAAAATGGAGATGAAGTTATTATCCCTAATATTACTTTTCCTGCTACGGCTAATGCAGTGAAGATGGCAGGAGGTAAAATAATTTTGGCAGATGTGAATCCTATAAATTTATTAATTGATGAAAAATCTTTAATGAAAAGAATTAATCCAAAAACCAAATTTATTATTCCAGTTCATGTGTCTGGAAGAGGTGAAAATATAAGAAAGATTGTGAGTTTGGGAAAAAAAAAATCAATCAAAATAATAGAAGACGCTGCTGAGGCTTTAGGATCAAAAAGCCAAGGTAAAAGCCTAGGAAGTTTTGGCATAGCAGGTTGCTTCTCATTTGCCCCAAATAAAATTTTAACTACTGGCCAAGGTGGCATAGTGGTAACAAATAATTTTAAATTATTTAAAAAACTCAAAAGACTTAAAGATCAAGGCAGGGAAGGTCCAACTACAGGAGGCGAAGATAAATATGTCTCAATTGGATATAATTTTAAATTTACTAATTTACAATCTTCTCTGGCACTATCACAAATTAAAAATATTAATTGGAGAATGAAAAAATTAAGGGAGATTTATAAATTTTACTTAAAGAATATTAAACAAAATAAATACTTTAGAATTATTAACTTTAATATTAAAAGCGGAGAACTCCCTTTATGGATTGATGTATGGTGTTCAAATCGAAACAAATTATATAATTTTCTTAAATCTAAAAACATTGTATGTAGGTATTACTGGGAACCTATTAATACCTGTAAACCCTACAAATCATCTTTTAAGAACCTATCAAATTCAAAAAAACTACAAAAAAAAATGATGTGGTTACCTTCTTCTTTAGATATGAGTGCAAAAGAACAAAAAAAGGTTTGTGAAAAAATAAATTATTTTTTCTCAAAAATAAATTAATGAAAAAAGAATTATCAATTATTTTACCAATATTTAATGAGAAAGATAGCCTACCAATTATGGTAAGGCTTTTAGATTCATCTATAAGTTTTAAAAAAGAAATAATCATTGTTTACGACTCCGAAAATGACAACGCAATAGATGTAGCAAAAGATTTAGCTCATGAATTAGAGCATGTGAAATTGGTACATAATAAAATTGCTCCTGGAGTAAGATTTGCAGTTGAAGCTGGCGTAAAGGAAGCTAATTACGACATTATTCTAATAACTGCAGTAGATGAAATTTTTCCAATTTTAGCAATTGAAAAAATGATATCGCATTTGATAAAAAATAATTTAGATTTTTTAAGCGGAACAAGATATTCAAAAGGCGGTATCCGCCTAGGTGGTTCTATAGTAGGTTCGATTTTTTCAAGAACAGCTAATAATCTTTTCAAATTATTTACAAACATTCCTCTAACTGATTGTACTACAGGAATAAAAATGATGAAAAAAACAGTTTGGGAGACAATCAAACTTGAGTCTAAGCCAATAGGTTGGGCTTATTCATTTGAATTATCAATAAAAGTATATCTAAGAGGTTTTAAAATAGATGAGTACCCTCTTAAATCTGTAGATAGATTATTTGGCGGATCATCAACATTTAAGTTTGGTCCTTGGCTTAAAGAATATCTTAGGTGGTTCATTTGGGGCATAAGGAAAATAAAAAATGAGAAATAAAAAAAATTATTTAGTAACTGGTGGAACAGGATTTATAGGAGCAGGTATATGTAAAATGTTATTAAAACTTGGTCACAAAGTCACTATTCTTGATAATAATTCAAGGGGAAAAATATCAAGATTATTTAAAATTAAAAAAAAAATTAAATTTATTAAAGGTGATATAAGAGATAAAAAAAAGGTTTTTAACAGTCTTAAAAATATTGATGCAGTTATTCATCTTGCGTATATAAATGGTACAAAATTTTTTTATGAAAAACCGGATTTAATATTGGATGTTGCAGTAAAAGGACTAATGAATATTTTTGATGGTTGTATTAAATATAAAATTAAAGAATTATATCTTGCCTCAAGCTCCGAGGTTTATCAAACTCCAACCAAGATACCAACAGATGAGAAAGAACCTCTTAAAATTCCAGATGTTTACAATCCTAGATATTCTTACGGAGGTGGAAAAATTTTAACTGAGTTAATGGGAATTAGTTATGGTAAAAGATATTTCAAGAAACTGGTAATTTTTAGACCTCATAATGTTTATGGACCAGATATGGGTAATGAGCATGTTATACCTGAATTTATAAATAGATTTAAAAAACTTAGAGGTAAAAATTTTAAGATCCAAGGAAATGGATCTGAGACAAGATCGTTTATTTACATTGATGATTTTGTTCGAGCTTTTAGATACATTCTTCAAAAAGGTAAACATCTTCAAATTTATAATATAGGAACAAATGAAAAAGTTAAAATTAACATACTTGCTAAAAAACTTTCAAAAATTTTTAATAAAAAGATAGTTATTAAAAAATCAAAATTATTTAAAGGTAGCACAAAAAAAAGATTACCAAATATAAATAAGATCAAATTACTTGGATTCAAACAAAAAATAAAGTTAGATCAAGGATTAGATTTTTTAGTAAATTATAACTAAATTAATTTATTGTATGAGGAAGGACGTTTACACAAGACATATTAAAAATGAAAAAAAACATTGGTGGTTTTCTGCTAGAAGAGAAATAATCTATTCTGTTATATCTAATTTAAAACAAAAAGAGTCTATTACAATTTTAGACTTTGGCGCTGGTAGTGGAGCTAATATTGAGATACTTACAAAACTAGGAAAAGTTGATGTTTACGAGACAAATACTCAAGCTAAAAATTTTCTAAAAACTAAATTCAAAAATTTTAAAAATGTAAAAATTATAACCAAAATAAAAAAAAAATATAATCTTATAATCGCTGCAGATGTAATTGAGCATATAAAAAACGATAAAAAAGTGTTAAAAATTTTTTTTAATTGTTTAAAGAAAAATGGACATTTACTTATCACAGTACCAGCATTCAATTTTCTTTTTTCGAGCAAAGATGTAGCTTTAAAACATTTTAGAAGATACAACAAATTCAATTTGAAGAGTTTACTAAAAAGATATTTTAAAATTAAAAAATTATCTTACTTTAATTTTTTTTTATTTCTTCCTATTGCAATCTCAATCTTGTTTTACAAAATTAAAAGAAAAAAATTTATAAAATTTGTTGAGACAACCCCACCAAATTATTTGAATTTTATATTAAAAAATATTTTTTTAGTTGAGAAGTATCTTTTAAGATTTTTTAATTTTCCTTTTGGTATATCAATCATAGCTTTGGCAAAAAAAAATGATTAATGAGTTAAGTATAGTTTTCCCTCTTTTTAATGAAGAAAAAAGACTTAGAGAAACCTTTTTAGGGATTGCAAAATTCAAAAAAAAAGTAAGAAAAAAAAAATAGAAATAATTTTTGTTGATGATGGTAGTACTGATAATTCAGATCTATTAATAAATAAATTTATTAGCAAAGAAAGTTCTAAAAATTTTCTTGTCAAATTTCATAAATTAAGAAAAAATATGGGAAAAGGTTATGCATTAAAATTTGGAGTTAAGAAATGTAATTTTAATTGGATTTTAACAACTGATATTGATTTATCGGTACCATTATCTCAAATATTTGAATGGGAGAAGAAAAATTATTTTAAATCAAACAAAGTTATTTTTGGTTCAAGAAACCACGAAAAATCAAAAGTAAAAAAAAATTACTTTAGGTATATTTTAGGTAAGTTTTTTAATTTTTTCGTTATTAGTATTTTAAATATTTCATTATTAGATACGCAGTGTGGATTTAAATTTTATTTGAATTCAGTGGCAAAAAAAACATTTGCAAATTTAACAAACTATGGATTTACACATGATTTAGAATTAGTACTTATTTTAAGAAAAAAAAAAATAAAGATAATCGAAGTTCCTGTTAAGTGGGTACATAAAAAAGGAAGTAAATTAAACATTTTGTTTGAACCAATAAAAATGTTTTTGAATATTCTAATTCTGAGATTTAAATATTTTTAGAAAATAAATTAAAATTTAATAGTAAAAAATTTAATTGACGAGAGTCGGGACTTAAAAGTAAATCGAAAGGTGATATTGGACTATCATTTTTGAACTCAATGTTTAAATAATTTTTATCAATATTTTCATTTTTAATTTGAAAGATAATTTTTCTTTTGTTCTTTTCAGAGTTTTTATCAAATTTTAAATTAAGATTATTATTAAATTTTCCATTAACAAAAACATCGATATCAATTTCTTTATTTTTTTCATTTAAAAATGGAATAACATCCATTTCAAAAAACACATTATTTGTTCTTTTTATCTTAAAAAACAAATTGGAAATTTTACCCTCACTCCAAATTCCATCTTTATTAAAATTATGAGACCATCCAAAACCTACAAAATTATTGTTATCATCAAATGCTACTTTTTTTTCTTTAAAAAATGTAGGTTGATAGACTTCTATACTATTAAGAATTTCTTTATCTTTCTTATTCATCAAATTTTTTTTATTTTTTATCATAACCCAAACATTATCTTTAAAGAAAAAACCAACTTCACTATTTCTGAAAATTTGTTTTAGGGCTAAAAGATGACCAATATTATCAATAATATAAATTGTATTTTCGTCTAATTTTTTTTTACTGAAATTTTCAGCTAGAACATATCTATTATTTGCTGCTTTTTTTCGATCTACTCTGGCCATTTTGATAATATTAGTTTTATAAATATTATTGACCTCCATAAAGTAAGCAAATTTATCAAAATATTTGTTATAGTTTACAGGATTAGTGGTGATAACATATTTTAGTTTTGAAATTTCATCTTTGCCCCAAAATTTATCATTAATTTGTTTAATTTGATTTTTATCATTATTATCTGATGAATAAAATTTTAAAGCAGGTGAAATATCTATTAATTGAACTGTAAAAATGAATAAAAAAATTAAAAATGAATGTTCTTTAAATTTTAAAAAAATGAAGTATATAGATAAAAAGATAATAAAATAACTAACAACCCAAAATAATCTTCCAGAGGATCTTATGATACTTAAGGGTCCGTATAAATAGTCAGAAAGTGGAATAGATAAAATTTCAGTTCTTCCTATAGCAATATTATTACTCAACGATAATAAAAATATAATTAACATTGCAAAATATATTCCACTATCAAATATTTTATTACTAAGTAATTTAAAATTACTTTTGCTTATTAATGAATATATTCCTAAGATAATTAATATTATTCCTCCAAAACCCAAATAATTAAACCCCTCTAACTCTTCCCCCGTAGCTAGTTGAATATCAGGTAGTATTAAAGACCAAGAAATATTCTGATGTGAAATGAAAGGGTCGAAAATGCTTAGGAGGTTTAATTTATATATTCCAAAGCCTAATGCGAACGTATCTACGACTCTTACTTCAAAATATCCAACTAAAAACATTAATATAAATAACAAAATATGGCATACCAAAATACGAGATATATATTCTTTAAAATATATTTTCTTTTTTAAATAACTAAAAATTTTAATTGAATTAAATATTATTAAATTAATGACAGTAAAATAAAAATGAATTAATGAAGTGAAAAGAATTAATAAGATCCAATGTGTATCTTTAGTTTTATCTTTGTTAAATATCAAAAAAATAGATAATATTAAAGTCCAGTGACCGAATAATGCTGGATGCCATCCTATTCTATAAAGAGCAGGTGGGAAAAGTAGAAAAAAAAAGGATAGAATTATTGATATTTTTTTTTTACCAGTTATTTTAAATATAAGAAAAAAACTTAATATTCCTTGAAAAAAAAAACAAATAACAAACCATAGTGAGATATATTGAAATTTCTCAGGCAATAAAAAGTTTATCGACTTAAACAAAAGAGCAAGAAAAGGTATTGAGTCTGAATAAACTATAGAATTTCCTATTTCAGTTCCAAAATTTGGATTAGCACCTAAAGGAAATCTCCAAATATCATTTTTAAAAAAATGCCAGCCTAGTTGATGCGCTGATCTATCATCACCAGAAAAAAGCCATTGTGTATTACTTAAATTAAGAGTTTCAAAGCCATTAAATAATGAAGTTAAAATTAATGATACAAACAAATAAAAAGAAAATATCTTTAAATTAAAATTATTAAAATATTTTTTTGCTATCGATTTCATGATATTTGTAATTAATTAGCGCTGCAGCAATCCATACTAAAGAACCATTCCAAGTTGTAAACAAACTCCCAGTAGATTTAATTGGGAATAATTCAATCATAAAGTTTAATAATATTAAAACCAAAACTAATTTATTTATATTCAAAATTTTATTTTGTAAAATCAGTTTTATTTTTTCAATTAAAATAAGTGTAACAAATATTGTAATAAACATGAATCCGATCAAACCTGTGTCATGTAAAACTTCTAAATGATAATTATGTGGATGAGTTGAGCAAATTGTATTTTTTTCTAAAAGATATTTTTTACATTCAAATCTAAAGGACTTAAGTCCATTTCCAATTATTTTATTATTATCAAATGATTTAAATGCTGTCAGGAATATTTTTCCATGATTTGGAAGAATTCTGTGTCCAGATGATACTTCTGAGGTTAAATTCTCTGTCTCATTTGAAACTTTGTTAAAATTCGTTAATTGACCAACTTTATTAATAAAACCTTCATATTTAATATTAGTTTGTTCATTTGTTTGATACAGATAAGTAAAAATAGGAGTCAAAAAGATAAAAGCTATAATTAATTTTTTTCTAAATTTGGAAAAAAATATAATTAATATTAATGACGAAGTTATTAAAATAAAAAAAGAAATTCTGTTACTCGCAACAAATGAGCCAAAAATTATTATCATAATTAAAAATAATGACGAAAAAAATTCTATTTTATTATTCTTCTTAAATATTAATAAACTTCCAATTAAAGAAAAAAGAAACAATTTTTGTAAATAGGCTCCAGCAATAGCTTCATGTTCAAAAACTCCTGTTATCCTCCCTTCCCATGGCTTATATCCTAAGACATTTTTTCCATAAAAAAACTGAATTATTAAATCTAAAGATACAAAACTAACTAAAATAATACATACGACAAAAAAATAATCTAAATTTATTTTATCATTTTTAATTAAAGTTTCTAAAGATAAATAGAGAAGAAAAAATTTTAATAATAATATTGATTTAATTA
>MDTA01112414.1_pt1 | contig 10963 bp, 4 predicted proteins | sample 811151 | NCBI WGS metagenome assembly MDTA01 (sample SAMN05326648, study PRJNA326480) | marine metagenome | isolation source: seawater | place: Indian Ocean: South | collected 2010 | reverse complement strand
GATCGGGTTAATCGCGATGGCGGGGTCGCCCGCGCCGGTGGCTTCGCGACCGGCGCGCACCGCTCGGCTCTTCGCGCGAAGCTCCGTGGAAGGATCTATCGCCCGAATCGCACGGCGGGACGGGGCGTCATGCCCGTGGAGGCGAAGCATTCCGCCGTTCCGGAGGCGAAGGTGCGCGCGATCTTCCGGGTTTTTCTTCTCCCTCGGTTGTTAGTCCCTGGGCATTCCGCCAACGAACTTGGAGCGCGCGCGGGAGGGGGCGCGGAGATCGCGTCCTTCGAACCCGCCCCGAGCCCCGCGCGACGCGACATTTCGCCCCATTATCCCGTTCCGGCCGTTATCGCGCACGCGCGCGACCGCGCCGTGCCCCGAACGAGATCGCTGACCCCGCCGCCGCCCCCGTCCCCCCCCCTCCCGCGTGACAAACGCAGGGCCTCTTCGACCCGGGAAATGATCGCGACGCGTGCGGCGTCGGCTTCGTCGGGGAACTCTCCAAGACGCCGTCCCGCCGGAACGTCACGCAGGCGCTCGAAATGCTCGTCCGCATGACCCACCGCGGCGCGTGCGGCTGCGAGGAGAACACCGGCGACGGCGCCGGCATCCTCGCCTCCATCCCCCACGACTTTTTCGCGCAAAAGTGCGCGTTCGATCTGCCCCCCGCGGGTGACTACGGCCTCGGCATGTTCTACCTCCCCAAGGACGACCCGACCGCCCGGGGCGTGTGCGTCAAGGCGGTCGAGGCGGCCTGCGCCGAGCTCGGTTTCGACGTCCTCGGATGGAGGGACGTTCCCACGGATTCGGGCGCGGCGGATCTGGGCGAGTCCGCGCTCGCCACGGAGCCCGACGTGGCACAGCTGTTCGTGGCGCCCAGGGATGGCGATCAATCCGCGATTTCCCTCGAGACTAGGTTATACGTGCTCCGCCGTCTGGCGACCGTGCGCACCAAGCAGGCGCGCGGCGCCCCCGCGGACGACGTCCTCGACGACTTTTTTGTCTGCTCCCTGAGCTCGAGGACCGTGGTGTACAAGGGGCAGCTCAAGCCCGACCAGGTCATGCCCTACTTTCCCGACCTTCAGGACGAGTCGTTCACCGCGTACCTATCCCTGGTGCACAGCCGCTTCTCCACGAACACGTTCCCGAGCTGGGACCGCGCGCAGCCGCTGCACATGATGGGGCACAACGGCGAGATCAACACCTTGAAGGGCAACTCCAACTGGATGCTGGCGCGCGAGGGTCTCATCGACGTCACCGAGAAGCTCGGCGTCTCCGATGCGCTTCAAGCCGAGCTCGCGCCCACCATCGAGGGCGGCCTCTCGGATTCCGGCGCCTTCGACGCGGTCCTCGAGCTGCTCGTCAAGGGCGGCGGCAGGAGCCTGGCCGAGGCTATGATGCTCATGATCCCCGAGGCTTGGCAGAACAACCCGCACATGGACCCCGCGCGACGCGCCTTCTACGAGTTTCACTCCGCGGTGATGGAACCGTGGGACGGCCCCGCCCTCGTCACCTTCACCGACGGCGTGCAGGTCGGGGCCACCCTCGATCGCAACGGCCTCAGGCCCGGGCGGTTCTACCTCACCAAAACCGGCCGCATCGTCATGGCGTCCGAGGTTGGCGTCGTGGACATCCCGCCGGAAGAAATCGAACAGAAGGGCCGGCTCCGACCGGGCAACATCCTTCTCGTGGACTTCGATAAGGGCACCATCCTGCAAGACGCGGACATGAAGGCGAAGATCGCCGCCAAGCGCCCTTACGCCGACTGGGTAAAGAACCAGGTGATTGAACTCGACCACCTCGTCGCGGATGCCGGCGCGGTGGCCAAGCCGGCCATCAGCGGCGCCCGCGACGACGCCAATGGCGTCATCGGTCTCCTCGCGCCCCTGCGCGCCGCCGGGTTCACGCGCGAGGCGCTCGACATGATCCTGCTCCCCATGATTGGCACCGGTTCCGAGGCGCTGGGTTCGATGGGCAACGACGCGCCCCTCGCGGTGATGTCCGAGATTCCCAAGCTCACCTACGAGTACTTCAAGCAGATGTTCGCGCAGGTGACCAACCCACCGATCGATCCCATCCGCGAGGAGGTGGTGACGTCGCTCGAGTGCATGGTTGGTCCCGAGGGCGACCTCGTGACCACACAGGAGTCGTCTGCGCACAGGCTGAGGCTAAGGTCCCCCCTGCTCACAGTCGAGCAGATGGAGGCGATCAAGTCCATGGACCACATGGGCTGGACCAGCCGCGTCCTTGACGCCACCTACGACGTCGACGAGGGCACCGCGGGGCTTGAGAGGACGCTCGATAGGCTCGCATTGGAGGCTTCCGCAGCTGTGGCGGATGGCGTCGCTTGCGTGGTCATCTCCGATCGCGCTCAGGGACCGAGCCGAGTCGCCGTGTCCTCCCTTCTCTCGTGCGGAGCCGTGCACCACCACCTCGTGCAGAAGCTCGAGCGCACGCGCGTCGCCATCCTGCTCGACAGCGCCGAGGCGAGGGACGTGCACCACTTTTGCACCCTGACGGGATTCGGAGCTGACGGCGTGTGCCCTTACCTCGCCATAGAGGCTGTCGGCATGCTCTGCGAGGATAACCTCGTGCCCAACGCCCCGGGCTCCGACTCACCCGCGCCGCTCGAGAAGCTCGTCGACAACTACTTCCACGCCGTGGAGCACGGAATGCTCAAGGTGTTCGCGAAGATGGGAATCTCCACCTTGGCGTCCTACAAGGGGGCACAGATTTTTGAGGCGCTGGGGCTAAACTCTGACGTAGTGGCCAAGTGCTTCAAGGGGACAGTGTCTCGCGTGGAGGGCGTCGGGTTCGATCAGCTCGCCGCAGACGCGCTCGCCATGCACCACATGGGCTTCCCCGCGCGCGCGGCCGCGCCCGACGGCAAGGCTGAGACGGCGACTCTTCGCAACGCAGGCGAGTACCACTGGCGCGGCGAGAAGGACGGGGTGCCCACGGAGCGACACCTCAACGACCCCAAGGCTATCCAGCACCTGCAGGCTGCGTCGAGGCAAAATTCGCCGGACGAGTACCGAAAGTACGCGGACATCACCGACGAGCTCAACAAGGGGTGCAACCTCAGAGGTATGATCACGTTCAAGTCTGATCGGGAGCCCGTGCCCGTCGACCAGGTTGAGCCCGCGAGCAACATCGTCAAGAGGTTCTGCACCGGGGCCATGTCCTACGGTTCCATCTCCCTGGAGGCGCACAGCACCCTGGCGCGCGCGATGAACCGCCTCGGCGGCAAGTCCAACACCGGCGAGGGCGGCGAAAACCCGCGGCGACTCGTCCCCCAGGCGGACGGCTCCAAAAACCCCGAGCGGTCCGCGATCAAGCAGATTGCCTCTGGTCGATTCGGCGTCACCGCTTACTACCTCTCAAACTCCGACGAGATTCAGATCAAGATGGCGCAGGGCGCCAAGCCCGGCGAGGGCGGTGAGCTGCCTGGAACCAAGGTCCAGGGCGACATCGCGGTGACCCGCATGTCCACCCCGGGCGTCGGGCTCATCTCCCCGCCGCCGCACCACGACATCTACTCCATCGAGGACCTCGCGCAGCTGATTCACGACTGCAAGAACAGCAACCCGAGCGCGCGGGTCAGCGTCAAGCTCGTGTCCGAGAACGGCGTCGGCACCATCGCCGCGGGCGTGGTCAAGGGAAAGGCTGACCACGTTCTCATCTCCGGCCACGACGGTGGCACCGGCGCGTCGCGATGGACCGGGATCAAGAGCGCGGGGCTCCCCTGGGAGCTCGGTCTCGCCGAGACGCAGCAGACGCTGGTGGCCAACGACCTCCGCGGCCGCACCGTGCTTCAGACGGACGGGCAGCTCAAGACGGGCCGCGATCTCCTCGTCGCGACCCTGCTGGGCGCCGAGGAGTGGGGTCTCTCCACCGCGCCGCTGATGACGATGGGGTGCATCATGATGCGCAAGTGCCACAAGAACACCTGCCCCGTCGGAATCGCCACGCAGGACGAGGAGCTCCGAGCCAAATTCGCCGGACACGAGGACGACGTCGTCAACTTCTTCTTCCTCCTCGCCGAGGACCTTCGAGGCCACATGGCTGCCATGGGGTACACCTCCGTCGACGAACTCGTCGGCCGAAGCGATTTGCTCGTCCCTGACGCGGAGGTTCTCGGCAGCCGCGATAAGCTCCACGGCATCGACCTCTCCAAGATCCTCACGCCGTCCGCGTCCATCCGACCCGGCGCCGCGGTTCGCAACGTCACCGTCCAGGACCACGGCCTGGAACTGGCCCTCGATAAGACGCTCATCGAGGTTGCCAAACCGGCGATTGAGAGGGGCGAGAAGGTGACTTACGCGGGCGCCGTGTCGAACGTTGACCGCACCGTCGGCTGCATGCTCTCGCACGAGGTGACCAAGAAGTACGCCGGGGAGGGACTTCCCGACGGGACCATCGACATCAAGCTCGAGGGCAGCGCGGGCCAATCCCTCGGCGCGTTCATGTGCAAGGGCATCACCATTGAGGTCACCGGCGACGCCAACGATTACGTCGGCAAGGGCCTCAGCGGCGGCCACATCGTCGTCAAGGCCCCTGAATCCGCCACCTTCGAGGCGCACGAATCCATCGTCATCGGCAACGTCGCGCTCTACGGTGCCACCGCGGGCAAGGCGTTCTTCCGCGGGGTGGCTGCCGAGCGCTTCTGCGTCCGCAACTCGGGCGCCCGAGCCGTCGTCGAGGGCGTGGGCGACCACGGGTGCGAGTACATGACGGGGGGGTACGCGGTGATCCTCGGGCCCACCGGCCGCAACTTCGCGGCGGGAATGTCCGGCGGGATCGCCTACGTGTACGACCCCCACGGCGCGTTCCCGAACAACTGCAACCGCGGCGAGGTGGACCTGTACGAGATTGAGGATGCGGAGGATTCCGAGATTGTCCTCGGCCTTGTCGGCGAGCACCAGGCGAGGACCGGGTCCACCGTCGCCGCCGAGATCCTCGCCGACTGGTCGAAGGCCAAGTCCAAGTTCGTCAAGGTTTACCCCAGGGACTACAAGAAGGTCATGGAGGCGAAGAAAGCGAAGGAGGCCAACGAGCGAGAGGAGGCTGAACTCAAGGCGCAGAAGATTGACGACGCGTTTGCCAAGCTCAAGTCGATGTCGTCCGTCGCCGATAAGGAGCTCTCCAGCAACATCGTGGTGTCCAGGCCCACGCAGCTGGACTCGCCGTCCAAGGTTCGCGGGTTCGTCGAGTACGAGCGCGAGGCGCTGGGCTACCGCGACGCCAATGAGCGCCTGAAGGACTGGAAGGAGGTTCACAGGCACGACCCGGCGGATGCCATCAAGCCCCTGCTGTCCACCCAATCCGCGCGTTGCATGGACTGCGGCACCCCGTTCTGCCACCAGACCAACACGGGTTGCCCGCTCGGTAACAAGATCCCCGAGTGGAACGAGCTCGTGCACCAGGGCCGGTGGAGGGACGCGCTCGATCGCCTCCACGAGACGAACAACTTTCCGGAGTTCACCGGCCGCGTGTGCCCCGCGCCGTGCGAGGGCTCGTGCACCCTGGGCATCATCGAGAACCCGGTGACGATCAAGTCCATCGAGTGCACCATCGTCGACCGCGGGTTCGACGAGGGCTGGATCGTCCCCAAGCCCCCGGTCAAGCGCACCGGCAAGAAGGTGGCCGTCATCGGGTCCGGCCCCGCGGGTCTCGCCGCCGCGGACCAGCTCAACAAGGCTGGCCACCTCGTCACCGTCTACGAACGCGCCGACCGCGCCGGGGGCTTGATGATGTACGGCGTCCCCAACATGAAAGCCGACAAGATGGAGATTGTCCAGCGCCGCGTCGACCTCCTCGCCGCCGAGGGCATCGGCTTCGTCACCAACGCGCACATCGGGGCGGAGGGCCACCCCAGCATTCACGACATTCGCGACGAGTCGGACGCCGTGGTGTTGGCGTGCGGCGCGACCAAGCCGAGGGACATCCCGGTGGACGGCCGCGACCTCGACGGGGTACACTTCGCCATGGAGTTCCTTCACGCGAACACGAAGAGCCTCCTGGACTCCAACCTGAGCGACGGTAACTACATCGACGCCGAGGGCAAGAGCGTGGTGGTCATCGGCGGCGGCGACACGGGCACCGACTGCATCGGCACCTCGCTCAGGCACGGGTGCAAGAGCGTCGTGAACTTTGAGCTCATGACCAAACCACCCGACGTACGCGCGCCCGGGAACGAGTGGCCCCAGTGGCCCCGCATCTTCCGAGTCGACTACGGTCACGAGGAGGCGACCGTCCGAGACGGCAAGGACCCGAGGACCTACGAGGTGCTCACCAAGGAGTTCATCCCCAAGGCGGATGGCTCGGGCAAAATCGCCGGGGTGAAGACGGTTCGCGTGCGGTGGGTCAAGGACGAGGCCACCGGCCGGATGAACTTTGAGGAGGTGGAGGGCAGCGAGAAGGTGTGGGAGGCCGACCTCGTGCTCCTCGCCATGGGTTTCCTCGGCCCGGAGCAGACTTTGGTGGAGAAGCTCGGTCTGGACGTGGACCAGCGGAGCAACTTCAAGGCTGAGTTTGGCGAGTTTGAGACGTCCGTGCCCGGGGTTTTCGCCGCGGGCGACTGCCGACGCGGGCAGTCGCTCGTGGTCTGGGCCATCTCCGAGGGCAGAGGCGCGGCTGCCAAGGTCGACGCCTATCTCATGGGCGCTGACGCGACCCTCGGTGCTTTCGACGCGAGCGGCGCGGCGGAGGGCAAGCCCCTTCCCGCGCGTTGAGCGGGTGCATAGTCTAATAACTCTTATGTATATCTGCCTGAGTAATCGTTTTTTAATTAAAAGTCCGTCGGGCTCTTCGCACACTTCATGCGAACAGCGTTCCCCGGGTCGTCGGTATCGAATACGATGACGTGCGGGGCTTCCGCTCGAAAATCGTTTCCGACGCTCACCACCGTACATCGATCCTTCATCGTCGTGATGTGTTCTTTGAACATTCCATCGTGCTGATCGACGCTCTCGTGGATGTGTCCGTGGAAAGTCGCCATCGGTGCGTGCCTCTCTATGGCCGCCCTGAGTGCGACGCTGCCCACTCTCTCGCCCCTACTCGTGAGATCCCCAACCGTGTGACGCGGCGGACAGTGCACGAACCAGATGCCAGGCGCCTCCCGTCGTCTGTCGTCTCCGAGCGCTTCATCCAGCGCCGTCTCGATGGATCGGTCGGGAAGCCTCCCGTCCCACCCGGGCTCGGCTCTCAAGCGTTTCCGTTTTACGTATCCGGGGTCTTGTCCTGATGACACGAAACCGTCCAGGCTCGCGCCGGGTTCGAGCTGCTGTTCCTCCTGCCACCTCCAGTCCTTCCTCTCCCAGTCCTTCTTGCGATGACTCGATATCGGCACGAGAGACAGGGCCAGGGCAGGGACGCAGGGACCACCACCTGTGGATCGCAAGGTAAAAATCTGCCCTTCGCCATTGATGATCATCACTTTAGGCGAGTCTTGAGGAAATTCGTTGCATTCATCGTCACAGTAAGCTCTGCCAACCGAAGGAAGTTTGTCCAGAGTCCCCCCTGGTTGGAAGTGATGCTTCCAATCCGAGTTCCCGGGCATGATGTACACTGTCGTCTGGTGTGCCTCAAGCAGCGGCATCATCTCCTCCACGAACCACTGTCCCTGACGATCGAACCCCTCCTGCATGTGCTTGAGACAGTCGGCATGGTCCCAGGCGATGGATCCGTCGTTGTTGTGCGGCAAGATGTCTCGGATCCTTTTCTTTTCCATGCTGGGGTGCCCCCACCCGCGGCCACGAGGACCGAGGTCGCCACCCAGCACCACTGTCTCGCAACCTTGCTCCGTGGCGCAACGTAAGATCCTCCTCAGATGGTCAGTGCTCCCATGGATGTCAGCGCTGAAGCAGACCTTCATCCCCCAGGGACTCAGACTCCAGTTCCGCCCTTGACAGTGGCTTCCGGCAAATTTTCTTGGACAGTTGGACGACATCCAACCAGCCAAGCGCGTGGATAGCAAAAAGTTGAAGCGCGTAGGTCAAGCGCTCCCGACGCCCAGCTCGACCCGTCATCCCATCCCGCGGGCGCGCAAACATGGAGCTCCTCGCACTCGTGCTAAACTGTGGAATGAGCAGCGATGACCTCGCCTCCACCCTCGAAAAGCTCAGGGAGCAGTCCAAAAGCATCGGCAGCCACAAAAAGAGAAGCGCACTCTGGGACTGCTACACGAAGATGGCTTCCAAGGCGAACAACCTCGCGGACGGAACGTTCTGCTTCTTCAAGTACAGCACGGACACGTCAAAGGACGACACGGAGGGCGACGTCGAGGTGGTGGAGCTCACCAAGCGACAGAAGGGCATGGTGAACGGCGGTGGTGTCGAGTTGATGGGCCCACGGTTCAAGCCCCCCGAGGATCCATCCTCGAAGACAGTGGCGTACGCGTGGATGGATGACGCGGCGCAGACGGCGTGGGACGATCTGATGCACGGTGAGCCGTGCATCTATATCACCCCCGAGTCCGTGTGGGTCGGTACCCGGCACAAGCGCGCCCTGTGCAAGGCGACCGGGTCGCCGCTCAAGACGGTTAAGGATATCGAAAAGCTGGTGGCGGAGCTCAAGCCGGATGCGCCGCTCCGCTCCGTCTCTTTCCACGGAAACGAGCCGCCCGCCGTGAACGCGTACAACACCTTCCTCGCGGGTTCGTTCAAGCTCGACGGACCGTTGCCGACGACGATAGGTTCGGTCAACACGACGTCCACCAACGAGATGTACGACTACTTCACGCAGAGGAAAAACGTGAGCAACATCGACGAGGCAAACAAGTTGATCTCTCAGATGCTGGCGGACGTTGGGAAGGGTCTGACGCCGCTCATATGCGCAAGCAGCACGAAGGAGGCGTCAGTGGCGTACAAGAGCGCGCTGATGAAGAAGATTTACCTGCACGAGAGCATGAAGAAGTTCATCGCCAAGGCGAAGGAGGACGGGCAGGTTGAGGTGTGCGTGATCAAGGGGGAGGACGAGTCGAAGATGGGGGCGTTTGCCCAGTACGGGAAGCTCGTGTTCGAGATGTTCTACAGGTGCGATCTCACCACGATGGGTGCGTGAACGTCATCGGGGTCGGATGCCCGCGAGTCATCGTTCTATTCGTGATGTGCTGCCATCGTTGTAATCCCCGTCTGGCGTGACTTGACTTTTCCTCGTCGTCGTCGTCGCTCTCTCGTCGTTTCGCTCATTTCATCTTCACCTGGTCCGCCTCTGGGGGATACCACGCCGTCTTCGCGAACCCTTCCTTCCCCTCGGGGTACTTCTTGTACCGCCCGTAGTCCACGTCGTGCGTGTACGACAGGCACTGCGGATCGGGCGGCTCCGTCTCCGGGGGCACGTCCCTCCACCTGTACGCCCGAGAACTCCTGTACAGGCTCGAGTGGTTCCAGATTATCAGGTTGAGGCGTTCGCCGCTCTCCAGGTCGTCCGCGCCGTGCCTGTGCGCGCCCAGGTGCACCACGCATCTGCCCTTGACGTGGTGATAGACGAGGCTGCGCTTGCGGTGCGAGGGCCCGCCGAGGACACCGCAGAACTGCAGCCCGGCGCCGGAGAACTCCTTTCCGAGGCAGACGTTGAAGGTCACGTCGCTGTCGTCGGTGTGCATGTCAAGCCCCAGGTCCGCCCCCTCCGAGTACTGGACTATAAACGAGTGGTGGCCGTCGAGGCAGCCGCCGCCCTGAGCCGGAAACAGCGCCTCGGCGACCGGCGAAAGCACTCGCGCCTGAAGCTCGTCCATGGCTCGCTCCATCCCAATCTCGTTGATTATGAGCCCGTAGTTGTTCATGCTGTTCGGGCGAGCCACGGGCAGCCCGCTGGCCTGAAAGTGCGCCACCTCGTCCATGAGCGCGTCGCAGTAGGCGTCGTTCAGCAGCGGGAACGCGAAGATCCCCGGCGCGACCTCCTCGCAGAGCTCCCTCGCCCTATCTGGCGTCAGCCGCCCCTCCGATCCCTCCCGCGCCGCGGCGAGCACCGCCGGATGCAGCCACTCGTCCACGCGCGTCGGGTCGAACAACGACTTGAACTTCCTGCCCGCGGCGCCCGTGCCGCGCTCGTACGACGCGATGACGCGCTCTCGCTCCCTGTTAGCGTCGGACGTTTTCCGCCACTCCGCGAGCAGGTGCCTTCGCCGGTTGTTCACCCTGTCGTCATCGGGGGGGCCCGGCAGCCTGCACGGAACCGAGAAGAAGCGTCGCGTCGCGTCCAGAATACCTTCCAAAGTGTACGTCACCGATTTGACCACCTCGTCGCCGGTCGCGGGGTCCGCTGCGCGCTCCACGGACGCGGGGGGCAGGTTTTCGGGGTGAAAGAAAAGGCCCGCCACCTCCCTGTCGTCGTCGACGAGTACGTGGTGGCACTTGGACAGCACGTGCACGTCGGGCGGGACGTTGGGGTACGCCGCGGCGAAGGTGAGCCTGACGAGGTGATTGGATGCATCGTACCCCGACCCTTCGTCGCCCCTGACCCTGACGTGCACGTGCCACGGACCGAGCGCCTTTCCCTCCGGGTTGGCGGCGAGCTCGCTCACTTGCCCATCGTCCTCGCGCACGACGTACGGTGCGGGCGTGGGGTCCGAGATGGAGTCCACCCCCCTCGGGAGACCCTCGGGGAGGCGCCGAAGGGTGGATATCTCGTCGCAGAGGAGCGCCAGCGCGCGTGGCGCGGCGACGGGATCGTCCTCGACCGCGTTCGCGCGCTTCTCCGCGGGAAGCGCTCCCATGTGTTGTGGGAAGGCGGCCGTCGCGAGAGGAGGGTGCGCGAGCGGATCTGGGGCGGACGCGGGTATCGGAGAGGTGCCGGGGACGTGAGGCGGAGGGCGAAGGCGTCGCGGATGCGAGGTGGACGCGATGCGACCCAACAGTCCGCGCGTTGCCCTGACGGCGACCCTGAGCATGCAGGAGTGAACGCCGGACTCTCACTTGGGTCGCCTCGTTGTTATTTATTCGTCCTCTCCGAGCACGACACACGCGCG
>MDTA01108080.1_pt1 | contig 10964 bp, 9 predicted proteins | sample 811151 | NCBI WGS metagenome assembly MDTA01 (sample SAMN05326648, study PRJNA326480) | marine metagenome | isolation source: seawater | place: Indian Ocean: South | collected 2010 | reverse complement strand
ATATTCAAGTGGGTGTAAAATCTTAAGTTTACTCTTGCTTTTCACAATTTCTACTAGCTTAGACTTCTCGAAATTATTGTTATTTGATCCATCTACAGTAGTCATCGTATGATTTACAGATAGTTTGTCAACCTCTACTTTGATTTTATCTTTTTCATTCACTATTATAGGTCTATGACTATATGTATGTGGCGACACAGGCGTACAACAGATTACATTGGAATCCGGGCTAACAATAGGACAGCCATTAGACATTGAATATGCTGTAGACCCAGTTGGGGTTGCAATAATAATCCCATCTGAACGTTGAACATTTATAAGAAAATTATTCACATAAATTTTCATCTTGATCATTTTCAACTGACCGTAATTATGAATAACAATATCATTGAGCGATAGAGATTTACTTGTTTTATTTTGTTGATTCTGAATTTTTGCATCGAGCATCATTCTTTTATCAATTATATAATCACCACTAATTATCGCACTGACTTGCTTAAGTGCTTGTTTTTTATCTATATCAACTAAAAATCCTATCTTACCATAGTTGATTCCTAAGATTGGTATTCCTAAGTTTATTGCAATTTTAGAAGCAGTTAAAAATAATCCATCACCACCAAAGACTATAATTAAATCAGAGTCTATATTTGACTTTGTAAATGAATTACAATTGTTTATAATTTCATTAGTTGACTCGATTCTTGCATATTCTGAATGTTGAGAAATTAGCGTAAGTTTTATATTATTCTTTTTCAGATGACTAATAATTTTCTTAATACTTGAATTAGTAAAATATTTCTCGTGTGAATATATGATTACTTTTTTTATTTTTTTCATCTGATGCTCTATAAAGATAATTCAAAATATTTATTAACAACTATTATAGATTAATTTACTATATCCATAAATGCAAAATTTAAAAGAAAGCAAGGTAAAAATAACTCGTATACTAGAACAAGTTAAAATCAGAGCTATTTCAAAAGCTTTTACTGTCTCTACCGCTGAATCATGCACAGGCGGAAAGCTTGCTGAGTGCCTTACGAGCATTCCTGGATCATCAGCTTTTTTTGATTCTTCCATAATAGTGTACTCGAACTCTTCTAAAGTTAAGTTATTGGATGTCTCATCAAAAACAATTGAGAATTATGGCGCAGTTTCAGAACATGTAGTTCAGGAGATGTCATCAGGTCTCTTAAAGAGAACAGGATCTGATATTGGTATAGCCTTATCTGGAATAATGGGCCCAGATGCGGATGGCACGGGGAAAGACGTTGGCACGGTTTGGATTTCAATAAGGTCTAGGGAGAGACATTTAACTAAAATGCTCAAACTTGAAGGAGACAGAGAATCTAATAGAGAATTGACTGTTCTATATGCATTAAATTATTTATCTGATTTCATTGATGAGGTTTAATTGATATTATAATAAGTATAGCAATGAATTAGAGGTTAACTACAAAATGGAAGAGAATAAACAAAAGGCACTACAAGTAGCGATAGGTCAAATTGAAAAAGACCATGGAAAGGGAGCTTTAATGAAGCTGGGGGAGGGTGCCTCCTATCCAGATATTGAGGCTGTCTCTACTGGGTCGCTTACTTTGGATGCTGCTTTAGGTATTGGTGGTTTACCAAAAGGGAGAGTTATTGAAGTATACGGTCCAGAATCATCAGGAAAAACTACTATGGCGCTTCAAGTTATAGCTGAAACTCAAAAAGAAGGAGGGACTGCTGCATTTATAGATGCAGAGCATGCGTTGGATCCAAAATACGCAGAGAATCTAGGCGTGAACATAGATGATTTATTGCTCTCTCAGCCTGATTCAGGCGAGCAGGCTTTAGAAATCACTGACACACTCGTGAGATCAGGTGCTGTAAATACTATTGTAATTGACTCAGTTGCTGCGCTCACTCCAAAAGCAGAAATAGATGGAGATATGGGTGACTCACATATGGGGCTGCAGGCTAGATTGATGTCCCAAGCTCTCAGAAAATTATCTGCAAATATAAAGAAATCAAACACTTTAGTCATATTCATAAACCAAATTCGCATGAAAATAGGTGTTATGTTCGGTAGCCCTGAAACAACAACTGGAGGAAATGCACTAAAGTTTTACTCTTCTGTTAGATTAGATATCAGAAGAATTGGCGCAATAAAGAAGGGTGACGAGATTGTTGGTAATGAAACACGGGTGAAGATAGTCAAAAATAAAGTTGCTCCGCCATTTAGAATTGCGGAATTCGACATAATGTATGGAGAGGGCGTATCAAAGGAGTCAGAACTTATCGATTTGGGTGTGAAATATAATATACTTGATAAATCAGGTGCTTGGTATAGTTATGGCACTGAACGTATCGGCCAAGGTAAAGATAATTCAAGGATTTTTCTAAAAGATAATCCTGATATTGCGCTAGAGATTGAAGATAAAATAAAATCACATATCAATGGCGAAAATACTAGTCAGAAAAACGGAAAAAATGTCAGTGACAGTGTAGATGAGCAACAGCCAAATTGATGAAATAAGTGTGTCTATATCTCGTTATCTTAGTATTCGAGAACACTCAAAAAAAGAACTCATCGATAAACTTTTAAAAAAAAATTATGATTTAGAGGATATCTTGTCTCGGATAGAGGATTACAGTAAACGTAATCTTCAGTCAGATCAACGTTATGCCGAGGATTTAATTAGAGTAAAATTCAATGCAGGGAAAGGTCCGAACTTTATTGAGAATTTTCTAAAATCTCAGCAAATTCCAAGAGAAATTATAGAGGATGGACTCTCACAATACACGAAGTCAGATTGGGTTGGTCAAGCTATAAAATCATTGAGGAAAAAATTCAAAAATAATGAAAGGAGAGAGGATGATGAAAAGTTAAAGTCATTTTTATCCTATAGAGGTTTCCCATATAATATTATAGAGCTTGCGATTGAGGGGTATGATTAATTTGGATATTCGTAAAGAGTTTATTAAGTATTTTGAAAATAAAGGACATGCGCATCATGATTCTAGCTCTTTAATACCGGCTGAAGACAAAAGTTTGTTATTTACAAACTCAGGCATGGTGCAGTTTAAAGATTTTTTTCTAGGAATCAGAAAGCCAAGAAGTACTAAGATAGTTACTTGTCAAAAATGTGTAAGAGCTGGAGGCAAGCATAATGACTTAGATAATATTGGATTTACTAATAGACATCATTCTTTTTTTGAAATGTTAGGAAATTTTAGCTTTGGTGATTACTTTAAGGAAGACGCTATAAATTATGCTTGGGATTTTCTGGTAAATACTCTAGGCATACCAAAAGAAAAATTATATGTATCTGTTCACAGAGATGATGATGAGGCAATGTCAATTTGGATGAATAGCATTGGATTGAACAAAGATAGGATATGGATGCTTGATGATGCAGATAATTTTTGGCAAATGGGATCGACAGGTCCATGCGGACCATGTACTGAGATTTATTATGACTATGGAAAAGCATTAAAAGGAGAAATACCGACTAAAGGGGATCCAGGTGAAAGGTATGTGGAGATATGGAATTTAGTTTTTACACAATACAACAAGGACAAAGATGGTACACTACATGATTTACCCATGAAATGTGTTGATACTGGAATGGGGTTAGAGCGAATTCAAGCTCTTCTGGAAGGTCATGTAGATAATTATAATTCATCAGCTTTCTTTTATCTAAGTAAAAAGATAGATGAGTTAATCAAACCAAGAAAAATTACCACTACTGTGAAGAAAATAATCATGGATCACTCTAGATGTGCATGCATGCTTATATCAGATGGCGTAATCCCCAGTAGTGATGGAAGAGGATACGTTGTAAGAAGGATCATTAGACGGGCAACAAGATATTTATATAACTTAGGAATCAATGAACCATTTATTCATAAACTAACTGAAGTTATAAATGATAATCTTGGTGGTATTTACTCTAATCTTAGGGATAAGGCAAATCAGGTCAGAGATACTATTGAGCAAGAAGAAAGCAATTATCTAAGTACGCTGGACAATGGTCTCAAGTTGATTGACAAATTAACAATGAAAACCAGGAATTTAAGTGGGGCAGATATCTTCAAACTCTATGATACATATGGATTTCCCAGAGAGATCATTGAAGAGATAGCAACTGAGAATAACTTGACTCTAGATTTATCAGGCTTTCAGAAATTGATGAATCAACAGAGAGCAAATAGTAAAACTGCAAGTAATTTTAAAGTTGACGAAACAGATCATGAAATTGTTAAACATCAAACATCGTTCATTGGTTACACTAACTCCTCATCAACAGGAAAAGTTATAGATATAATTTTTAAAAATCAACATGTAACAGAAGCTGATGCTATTGATGATCGATTTTATGTCATTCTTGATAAAACAGTCTTTTATCCTGAAGGAGGTGGACAAATTTCTGATTCAGGTTTTATAAGTAATAAAGAATGTCAATTACACGTTACTGACGTCAAAAAAATTCAAAATACGATTGTGCACTTCGTCCAGTTAAAAAAAGGAAAAATAGCAGTTGGGGATACTGTGGAACAGCGTATTGATGAAACCAAACGACATAAAACAGCAATTAATCACTCTGCTACACATCTTATGCATCAATCTTTAAGAGATACTCTTGGCAACCATGTTGAGCAAAAGGGATCTCTAGTTACGGAGGACTATTTAAGATTTGATTTCTCTCATAACAAGGCTCTGTCGAATAAAGAGATCGAGGATATCGAAAATCAGGTTGCTTCAGAGATATCTAAATCTATTGATACTGAATCAAGAAATATGAATTTTAAAGAAGCTATGAAGCTTGGCGCACTAGCCTTTTTCGATGAAAAATACGGAGATGAGGTTAGAGTGATATTTATAGGGTCAAATTCTATTGAGTTGTGTGGAGGTACGCATGTCTTAAACACAAGAGATATTGGTTTATTCAAAATAATTTCTGAATCAAGTATTTCAACTGGAGTTCGAAGAATAGAAGCAATAACTTCCGAGAAAGCTAATATTTTTTTTAATGATCTTCATGCTGAGTCAAAATCATTATCGCAGCATTTAAATGTAAAAAGTGACCAAATTACAGATAAGATTATTTCAATGAAAAAAGAGAGTAATGATAATAAAAAATTAATATCAAGCCTTAATAAAAAAATTGCACAACTATATTATAGTACTGTTAAGCACACATCCTCTAATCAAACAAAGATATTTGTCCATGAGTGTGACGATTTAACTTCAAATCAGATGAAGATACTTTCTGATGTTATAAAATCTCAATCATCAGATTCAATATCAATATTATTCAAAAAAATCTCCAATGGAATATCTTGTCTTATTGGTGTTTCAAAAAATTGCAAACACGTATATAATTCAAAAAAAATTGTGAGTGAGTTAATGAAAAAATTTGATTGCAAAGGTGGTGGAAGTGATAGTTTTGCCTCGTGTATTATCTCAGGAGTGGAAGCTGAAGAATTAAGAGACTTTGTCTTAACATTATTCAAATAAAATGACGCTTATAGTAAAAAAATATGGAGGCTCTTCCCTCTCATCTGTTGCAAAATTGAGAAATATTGCAGCAAGTATTCATGATTCCTTTTGTGATTCGAATCAAAAGCTTGTGATTGTCTTATCTGCCATGGGATCTTCAACAGATAAACTTGTAGATTTGTCAAAAAAAGCGGTTAAGGATGTAAATAAAAGAGATTATGACATGTTGTTATCTTCCGGTGAACAAGTTAGCATAGCTATGCTTTCAATGTTGATAAACGATCTCGGTAGCAATGCTATTCCACTTACTGGTTGGCAGGCCGGTATAAAGACAGACTCTTCGCACGCTAATGCGAGGATAAAGTCCATCAATACCAAAAGAATAAAATCAGAGTTACGAAAAAACAACATAGTCGTTATTGCAGGTTTTCAAGGCATAACATCTGAAGATAATATAACTACGCTCGGTCGGGGTGGTTCTGATACAACAGCCGTTGCACTTGCTGCAGCTCTTAAGGCAGACGAATGCCATATATTTACAGATGTTGACGGAGTTTATACAACTGACCCAAGAATTTGTTCTAAAGCCAAACGTTTAGATTTACTTACATACGAAGAAATGTTAGAAATGTCAGGGTTAGGTTCAAAAGTTTTACAATTGCGCTCAGTTGAGTTCGCTAGTAAGTACAATGTTCCAATAAGAGTTTTGCATGCGCATAAAAATCATGCTTCAGGCACACTAATTACAAAAGAGGAGAAGAAAATGGAAGGAGCGCTTATTTCAGGCATAGCATTTACCAAGGATGAAGCCGAAATCATGATAAAAGGCGTCAAAGACCAGCCAGGTGTTGCTGCAAAGATACTCGGTCCTATTGGTACAGCTAAAATTGAAATTGACATGATTGTCCAAAATGTTGGGTCTAATGGATTAGCTGATTTTACATTTACAGTTAGTAGAAATACACTTAAGAATGCCATAAAAGTAATTGAAAAAAATAAAAAAAATATGGGGTATAGTAGCTTTGATACAAAAAATAATATTGTCAAAGTCTCACTAATTGGTGTTGGGATGCGCTCTCATGCAGGTATAGCTAGTAAAATGTTCAAATGTCTAGCGAAAAATAAAGTGAATATAAGGATGATATCTACCTCGGAAATAAAAATATCCGTTGTAATTGATCAAAAAAACCTAGAAATAGCCGTCCAAGCGTTACATAATGAGTTTAAGCTGGATAAAAAGTAAAATAATAACAGCTTAAGGAAAAGAAGGGGGTAGTATGCTTATACTTACACGTAGAGTAGGTGAGGCGTTAATGGTTGGTGACGATACCAAAATCGTTGTATTGGGTGTTAAAGGAAGTCAAATACGCCTTGGAATCAATGCGCCGAAGGACGTAATGGTTCACAGAGAAGAGATTTACCAGAAAATCCAGAGTGACGATGAGTCAGCAGCCGTTGATTCTGTTAAAAAAACATAGTCCAGGAGAAGTGGCTGAGTGGTTGAAAGCGGCACCCTGCTAAGGTGTTATAGGGTTTAAACTCTATCGAGGGTTCGAATCCCTCCTTCTCCATTCATTAATTTTAAAGATTAATTAAAGGGATAGATGAAGAAATTAATAAAACAAATCCTTGCTTTATTGTGGGCAAAAAGAAATTTTAAATTTTTTCAGAAAAGGGTTCTCATAAATGCGGATCTTGAAAAACTTCAGAGAACTATAGAGAGTTTGACATTCGAGAAATATATCCAACCGATAGAATTAAATGTCCCAACAAACAAAAAGATTCTCATTATTGCCCCACATCCTGATGATGAGGTTTTGGGTTGTGGCGGATATTTAATCAGAGCGAAAGAGAAGGGTTGTGAATTATACCTTGTATCGTTGACACTTGGTTCTGAGAACGAATCTATTCAGAGACAGTCCGAGTTAGAAGCAGTGATGTCAGAACTTAGCATAGATAGACACTTGTCGCTTAATTGGCGTCAGAACTGTATTAGAGAGGAACTGAGTCAATCTGATAGTGTTGAAAAAAAAATAGAAGAGTATAATCCTGATCAAATTTTAATCCCATTCATACTCGATAATCATCCAGATCATATTGATAGTAACCTAGTGATGACGAAGTTAAATGGAAATATTAATTGTGAGGTTTTATGTTATCAAGTTTATAGTAATATTCTGACAAATACTTATTTAGATATTACAAATATCGCAGAAAAGAAATATAGTCTTATGAACAATTACAAATCACAAGTCGATAATTTTGATTTTATAAATTGGAATAGAGGCTTATGTGCGTGGAATTCACGACATGCTAAAAATAAAGAGCAAAAATTAATAGAGAGTTATTTCACTATTCCTATCGATGACTATATAAAAGTTTGTAAGAATTATTTTAATTGAAATAAATTATTTAAGATTAAATAATCTTTGATAGTATTGATGTGCCATAATTTGTGCAGAAAAATATTTATCTACTCTTTCTTTACCTGCTACTCCCATAGTGTTACAAAGTTCTTCATCATTGAGTAACTTAATGATGTTATCTGAAAACTTAGCAATATCATCTTTTCTGGAAATCATTCCAATTGGCGGATTATTGTCTCCAAAAATCTCTTTCATTCCTCCTACATTAGTACAGACAACCGGTATAGAATTGGCCATGCTTTCGATAACAGACAGACCAAATGCTTCTTCTGTCTGAGTTGGAGCAACAAGAATATTTGCCTGCTTAATTATATTTCTTGCATCATTTATGTAGGCTAGTATATGAATTTTGTCACTACTACTGCTTTTATTCGCCAATATTTTTATTTTCTCTAAACCAGCTTCATGTCCTCCAAACGTTACTAAATGACAATCATTATATTTTTTGTGTACTTTTTCCATAACCTTAAAGAGAAATTCATGACCTTTGTTTACATGATAGGAACCCAACATTATAAGAATTTTTGATTCTGCACCGAGACCAATTATTTTTCTTAAATTGAGGACATCAGTGCTTGAACCCTCGTTAGATGTTCCATTATATATTGTACTAACCCGCGATCTGAAACCTGGATATTTTACTATTGAATCTTTGACATAGTTCGACACAGAAATAAACTCAACATTGGAGTCTATTAGTTGATTAGTTAGGTGATGCTCTATGTACGAATTAAGAAAATTAGGTTGTGCTGCAAAACCATGTAGCGTATGAAGCGATTTTTTTTTATAAACCTTGTTCCAAACAATATTTGCTTGTCTACATGTTTCGCCACCAGGGAAGCTTCCATTTACAACAATTAATTCATCAGCATTAATTTTTAAGAATAATTTTCTGATTTTTATTCTTTGATACATTATTAAGCCTAATCTGAGAAATTTTGCTATTATTCTGTTAAGTATTCTTGGCGAGTGTGTCATTCTCCTCATTAGCTGCCAGTTTATAAGTATGTTATGTTCATAAACTTGTGCATTTTTTATTTTTCTGAGCGTAGGTATACCCTCATGAAAAGAATTACATACGATAACAAAACTATCTCCAGATGGCCAATGTTCGATTAGATTTTTACAAAATGTATCGAGACCACCTTGAGTCTCATTTTCTTGAAATATTATTATTTTCATCTTCTACAAACCATCACCAATCAGATACCCGATAAGGTATAAAATTCATTATACAGAATGTTTGTGTATATTTGACATGTTAATTTTACTGTGACATCTGAATTAATCTCTTAAAATTTATTTGGATATAGACTTAAATGCATCCAATGCTCTTTGCCTACTCTCTTTAAGATCAACGATTGGATCAGGATATTTGAGTAAATCTGATGACTTAGTCTTTATAAGATCATCTTGTTGATATAGCCATGGCTCATGGATGAATTTTTTAGGTATGTCAGATAATTCTGGAACATGCTTTTTGATATAATTTCCATGAGGATCAAATTTTTTTCCCTGTGTGGTAGGATTGAAAATTCTAAAGTAGGGAGCAGCGTCTGCCCCTGTGCCTGCAACCCATTGCCAACTTGCATTGTTATTAGCTGAATCAGCATCTAAAAGAGTGTAATTGAACCAATCCCTACCATGATGCCAATGAATCAATAAATTTTTCACAAGAAAAGAACCAACAATCATCCTTACCCTATTGTGCATGTATCCAAAATTCCATAATTGCCTCATGCCTGCATCTACAATCGGATAGCCTGTTAAACCTCTTTGCCATTTCTTGAGGTGGTCTCTATTATTTAACCATGGAAACTTATCAAATTTAGGTTGCAAATTTTTGTATGTTAAGTGGGGAAAGTGAAACAACAAATGATAAGAAAACTCTCTCCAAACTAATTCTTTAAAAAATACTTCTTTATCTGAAGACATGTTATTAGATATCTTTTCTAGTATTTGACGAGGCGAGATTTCTCCAAATCTAATGTGAGGTGATAGCAAGGATACGTGTTTTAAATCTGGTCTATTCCGACCCTCCGAGTAACCTATTAGATTATTTTCGACGAATAATTTGAGCTTTTTCATTGCCCCTAACTCTCCTGGACACCAATCTTTCTCAAATTTTCTATGCCATTCGTAAGGTGATAAAAGTTTTTTATCAATCAAACTTTGATCATTTACATGGTTATGTTTAATATATTTAATATCAACTGGATTATAACGTAGAGAATTAAATTCTAAATCTTGATACAGCTGTCTGTAAAAGGGGGTGTACACCTTGTAAGGCGTTCCATCTTTTTTAAGCGCTGAAGATGGATTAAGTAATAGTGAAGTTTCATAATTTACAGATTCAACTCCTTTCTTCTCGATTACTTTTTTCAATTTATTGTCAGTACTTCTCTCCAATGGATTATAACTATTACCAAAAACGAGTTCATCTATCTGATAAGTATCAATTAGCTCGGGGATAATTTTTGTCTTGTCACCGCATCTTACGATTAAATTATTCTTAAGCGACAAGTTGAGTGATCTTATACTTTGATGAAGCCACCACTTGTTGGAAGGGCCTAACTCAGCATTACTGTCGATTATTATAACAGGTATAATTCTTCGTTCATTTTTGACAGCATGATTAAACAGAGGGTTGTCCGCAGCTCTGAGTTCATTTCTTAATAACACTAGAGTATTTTTCACTTGCTCTCCTTGCATTGTCTCACTCACTAAGATTATCAAAGCATCCATTTCATATCACGCATTTGTTTAACTTAGGTGTATAATCATTATATGGAAAGTTACATTTTTTGGTTAGTATTGGGGATTATTTTTGGTGGGCTTGCAGTTTATTTGGCAAAAAATAACAAAAAAACTGATTTGACTTCAATAGAAGCTAGTTTGAGCACCATTTTAGAAGCTAGTTTGAGCCCCATGAAGACTGCGGTAATTGATGCAAAAAAAGAATCTGAGAGAAGCGCGGAGGAGTCAAGTAAATTAATGACTTTGCTCACAAAAGGGGGTCCTATGGCCGGGAAGTTTGGGGAATCTACTCT
>MDTA01005589.1_pt1 | contig 10964 bp, 6 predicted proteins | sample 811151 | NCBI WGS metagenome assembly MDTA01 (sample SAMN05326648, study PRJNA326480) | marine metagenome | isolation source: seawater | place: Indian Ocean: South | collected 2010 | reverse complement strand
TCCTGAATGGGCAGCCCATGCAGCCGTGGTGCTGGGATTGCCTGTCGCCATGGCCGCTGGTTTGCCAATGCAGGTTAACTTTCCAGTAAGCATTTGCCTGTTGTCTTCGTTACAGGACATCCAAGAAATGCTTTCAGCCTGGAATGAAGAACTTTCTGTCATTGAGGTGAAGGCGGATCCAATGACTATTCCAGCAGACAAAAGTAGAGAGGGGCAAACAGCAACTTTTTTTTCCGGAGGCGTAGATTCCTTTCATACTCTTCATAGGCATCTTGATCATATAGAGCATGCCGTGTTTGTGCATGGATTTGATATTCCATTAAGTAAAGTGGAGCTGCGAAGTGAGGTTTCTGCTCATTTACGAAAAGCTACTGAAGCCATGGGTGTTAACCTGATCGAGGTGGAGACAAATGTTCGTGATTTATCGGACCGTTTTTGTCATTGGGGAAGTCATTACTGTGGCGCAGCTATGGCAGCTGTGGCTTATGTTTTTGGAGGGGATTTGAGCCGTGTTTTCATTCCAGCAACCATGACCCTTACACATATGGGTGGATTTGGAACTCACCCTATGCTGGATCCGAAATGGAGCAGTGAAGCTTTAGAGATTGTTCATGAAGGTTTAGACACACGTCGTATAGATAAGATTAGGCAATTGCCTGATGTCGCACTAAAACACTTGCGAGTTTGCTGGGAGAATCTTAATGGGAAATACAATTGTGGTCGCTGTGAGAAGTGTATTAGAACGCTTGCCAACTTACGCGTATTGGCAATTACTGAGAAATGTCCCACGTTTGACAGGCAGCTTGATCTTCGAAAATTGGAAGCCCTTGAGCTTGATCATCCCCTAGTTGAGGCATTTTTGATTGAAACCCGAGAAGAGGCAGAGATACAGAAAGATCATGAGTTGGCTGCCGCTGTTTCAAAGTGTTTGGCTGAGTATCACGGTAAACGTCTTCTTCAGGATGTGCGAAAATGGAAGGGGGGATTATTCAAGGACAGCCGATCTGACAAGGTAGTGCGACGCATCCGTGACCAAGTATTTGATGATGCGGTAAAGGATAATCCTGAATGGGTAATGAAGGAATATGGAAAGATGTTTCCTGATCACAGGGGTGCTCTGTTTGACATTTTCTGGAAAAGGGAACGGAAATGGCTGCTTGGCAGGGTATTAAGGGAGCGTTTGATGCGCAGTTTTAGGCATGTGATACCTGGTTTAGGAAGGCAACGAGAGCAATGAAAGGGAAGTGGTCAATTTCTTCTGAGGGTGCGCGTCTGCAGGGTGCAGAACTTAGCTGTAAGGGGCGTCTACAGATGGATGGAATGTTCTTGACCGATGTTGCCTTTGTTGCCTCCGGCAAAAATCTGAGACCACCATTGTTCCCGGGAAATTGTCTTTTTTCTGGATTGCTGCTTCTCGCAATGAGCGAGAAATACGAATTGCACAGCGAAGTGCCACTTTCCCCGGGTTTTATAGATTCTGCCAATGAGATCAGTAAAATTATTGATGCTTGGCACCCGGATGCATCTGTTGTTGGTCTTTCCTGTGTGCAGGAAAGCGTTCATGAGGAAAACAGAGAAAAAGCTGCGGGGGTAGGATGTTTTTTTTCCGGCGGAGTTGATTCCTTCTATAGCCTCATGAGGCATAAGGATGAGATAACTCACCTTATTTTTATTCATGGGTTTGATATTCCCTTGCATAAGAAAAAAAGTCGGAAAGTGTCGCTATCAGGTGTTTATCGTGTGGCTGAAGCTCTAGGCATGGAGGTAATCGAGGTGTCTACAGATATCCGGTATTTTGGTGACCAGTTGGCTTGGTGGGGATTTTACGGCATACCGGTTTTGGTCGCGAGCGCTCATTTATTGAGCGGGGTGCTTGGAAAGGTGTATCTGCCGGCTACCCTTGACTATGCGCAGTTGAAGCCTGATGTGACGCATCCCTATGTCGATCCAATGTGGTCCACGAACGAGTTGAAGATCGTGCATGACGGAGCCTGTGCTGACCGTGCTCAGAAGTGCGAGGCTATTGCGAACTGGGACCTTGCATTAGAGCATGTGAGGGTATGCTGGGAGTTGGACGGAGAATTAAATTGTGGAGAATGTGAGAAATGTTTGAGAACAGAAATTGCTTTTGATGTGTTAGGTGTGCTCGACAAGTGCAGTGCTTTTTCTGGTATTTACAAGCCTGAGCGGATCAAGGAGCATGCATATGAGTCTTGGAGGTTTCGTTATTTGGGGGATACCTTGAGGTTGGCTATCAAACATGAGCATGAGCCGATGATCAAATTACTCTCAGAGGCTTACCAGTTAGTTCGTGCACCTAAAACGGCGGAGGATCTGCATGCGCACATGCCGGCCATTGTGTCCACGTCCTCATGGGATGCCATTTCACGATCTGTCCGTCAGGATTTGTTTGCTTACCTGCGGCAAAGCCATCCTGAGTGGATGATCAAGAAGATGCATAGATATCTTCCCAAGATGCGCGAACCCTTGTTCAGGATTTTCTGGCAGCGGTGTAGACGATGGCTGTTTAAGACCGTTCTTGCCCGCAGGATTGGATTTTCGAAATCAGGTTAAAATTTCATATTTGCGTTAATGGCCGGTGCGACCTAGCATCGGGATTCTTTCATATGCCTATACCAGATCCAGAACGCTGGCGTGGCCTTCGTGCAAGCGCCCGAGATGCTCTTGAGAAGCGTGATTACGGCCTCAAGTCGTTGGGCGCGGAGGAGGTTGCCGGCAACGAGGATATCCCGGGGGTGTTGGTTTTCCCTCGTGTTGTATATTCGCAGAGCAATCGTGGGTTTTTCAGTGAGCTTGCAAGGGTTGATGATGAGCCTCTTGCCGGTCTTGGGTTGAAGCCGGTTCAGTGGGCATCGGCGTGTATGTTTGGCGGCACAGCCAAGGGATTTCATGTTCATCCACCCTACGTGCCGGAGGGAACCGATCCCGAAGAATGGTTTCGTAAATTGTACGTTGAGGAGAAGGATGATGTGTCAATCAGGCCATATGATCGGGAACAATGGGATGTGATGTTTTTTGTTCGTGGGCTGGTTGAGTTAATTCTGATTGATGAACGTGCCGGTATGCCGCGTGCAGTGATGCATTTTCATATTGATGGTGATGACCATGGGGGAGGTAAGGGTTTTGGTGTGGTGATTCCTGCCGGCGTATCCCATGCCATGCGCTCTGCAAGTGCGCAGGATGTGGTGATGGTTTATGGAACCTCAATGGTGTTTGATCCTGATGCTGAGGGCAGGATTGCTAGTTCTATTGAGAAGGTTTCATTGCCTTCTGAATGGAATGATTACCTTGATGCGGATGGAAGTGATCTATAGGGTAGTTTGAGTTGTTAACCGTTGGGATGAATAGACGGGGCACTTTCCTTGTGACGTTTTCCGCCGTATTTTGGGGACAGGGCTTCAAGGATGCGGAAGTAGAACATTGCCTCAATACCAGTAAAGGTTCGGGATTCATGGAATGCACCTGGTTCGTCAAGTATTGCAAAACCATCTCTATATTCTGGTAACCGTGAATTGAGGTTTTCGTAACCCAGCACGACAACTGGATGGCGAGCATGTTCTTTAGCAACAGCGATTTCTTTTTTTAACTCGGCCAGATTTTTTGCGAAGTGTGCCTTTGGGTAATATACCTGCATCATTCTGCCGCCTAGCCCATAGGCGATTAAGTGGACAGGTGGACTTGAGTTTTTCTCCAGGTGTTCAAGGTGAACAGCGATATCTGCAAAAGGGGCGTATGGCCGGGAAGTCAGCAACTGGCGGGGGGCACGTGTTGTGAAAAGGTAAAGGCCAATTAGCAGAATGGTAAAAAGGATAGATAAGGCTGGTGTTGAAGTGATCGATCTGATTAGTCCCGTCAGTCCGATTCCGAACCAGATAGCGGTAGGTACTAATGCGTAAATGATGTAGCGATGATAGAAGTGCTGCTCGGCAATTTTTGTTAGTATCAACGATGCTATTGTGGCAAGGATGACAGCGGTGAGCATTACCGTGGCTCCAGGCCGGTTTATGCCAAGGCGGATTGCTCCAAAAAGAACACTGCTGAATAAGAGCAGGATTGTTGGCCAGGTTATCCAAGGGAATGAATCTAACTCCATTGAGAGCGAGCCAATGCCTTTTGATTCAATGCCGGCACCACTGTATATATCCATGCCAAAGGCCATTTGGCATACGGCATTTTTTAGCGAAGACCATGTGAGCATCGCATGATCATTAATAGGAGCCCAGTCGAGAAACTGCAGGACATTGGGCATGAACAGCGGCAGGAATACCATGGCTGCCATGACATTTGCGGCGAGTAAACGGAAGATTGCACTTTGCCTTTCATTAGGGGTATTCCATTGCCGAAAAATCACAATAATGCCGGCAATGGTAAAAGCAGCCGCATACCAAAACCCGTTGGGTAAACTCCAGGTGATCAGTAGCTGGTTAAACCCAAAAAGCAGCCAGAAATGCCAACGGCTCCGTTTGTCTCCTATCGCATAAGTTAACCAAAGGCAGCCCAGTATTACCCATAACACGACTAAGCTGTAGGATCTGGCCTCCGTTCCATAACGAATATGCCATGGGTGCACGGCCAGAAACAAGGCTGCAACTAGTGCACCTGAGCTAAATCCCCAGCGCCTGACCAGGAGTCCTATGGCGAGTATGGATGCGAGTCCAGCAGCAAAGGTTGGCATCCTTACTGCCAACGCATTGAAACTGTGGTCCTCGGCGTTTGAGATTTTTCTCCATATAGACTGAGACATCCGGGAGAGAGCTGAGACGGGAGGATGGTTAGTCGGTTTCCTATAGTTCCATAATGTCTCATCCCAGTTTCGTTTAATGAATCGAAATTCCCCGGGAGTATCATCTTTTTCCTTAAGATACCCAAGTGAGGCGAACTTTACGGACCAGATTTCATCCCACCAAAGACTTTTCTTTGCCAGATTCCAGCGGACGGCGCCCCCGAGGATGGTTATGGCGGCGAGCAGGCCGAGAAATAAGGGCATCCCTATGTTTTCAACTGCAGGATTACTCCGGCGGTCGTAGGGCCTGATTGGTAGGCACCAGCGTTTCCATGTGAGGATGAGGAGAAGACCAGCGAGCGAACTTCCTGCAAAACCTAGCCACACGCCCCGGGCTATGTAGTTCTCCAGCAGGGGCTTTGCACCGGTTGCTGCTAATTGCTGCTCTTGTATTGCGATGACCCAGGGTTTTTCGGCAAAATAGAGAAACCCGAGGCAGCAAAGCGTTGCTATTAGGACACCAAAACGCACCGCTCTTGAGGGAGCGTGCAGGAAGCTTTCTGCTGGACGCGCAAACCTTGCGAATTTCTTCACGTTATCCAAATCTGAACGCAAGTTGGCGTGATGCCAGTGCTTTCTTTCAGGAGCGTGCTTGATATCGAGCGCTCTATAGGCTTTATCTAGCCTTTTTAACTGTTATACACGGGAACAACCATGAAGACGATCCTACGCGTTTTTGCCTATCTCAAGCGTTACCCAAAGCTTGCCTCGATGCAGTTACTGTGTGCAGTAGTGGGTACGTTGCTGGCCATCGTATTTCCCAACGTGGCCCGGATCATCCTTGATGAGGTGGTTCCGACGAAGGATTCGGGAGCATTGTTGGGCTGGGTTTTTGTAGCCCTAGGTGCCTACTTTGGCAGGGATTTCCTTAATTCGATGCGGATCATGCTTAATAATACCTTTGAGCAGAAAGTCATTTTTGACATCCGCAGTGACCTCTATTCTAAACTTCAGCGGCTTCCCTTAAGCTGGTTTGATAACCGCCCCACCGGTGACATTATGACGCGGGTAGCGGAGGATGTTACCGCGATGGAGAGGGTGCTTATTGATGGGATTGAGCAGGGTGGGGTTGCTTTACTGCAGATTATTGCCGTCGGCATTGTGATGTTTTTTATTAACCCATTGCTGGCAGCAATCGCGCTGGTTCCTATTCCTATACTCTTTATTGGTGCCCTGATATACACGAGCACGCGTGATCGTTATCGCGCAGTTCGCAAGGCCACTTCCGAGATGAATGCGCTGCTTCATGACAATGTGGCCGGAATTAGGCAAATTAAGGCCTATACAATGGAGGAGGAGGAGCACGAACGGTTTGATGCAGCTAGTGACAAAGTGCGTCAGGCTACGCTGCGCACGATGTTTGCCTGGGCGATATACAACCCCTCAATGAGTTTCATTGGAGGAGTTGGTTTTATTCTGGTGATGGGCTTTGGTGGAAAGTTTGTTATCGATGGCCAGATGACTTCCGGCGAGATTACTGCTTTTCTTCTTTATCTTACCCTTTTTTATGAGCCGGTTAGTAAATTGCATCAACTTAACCAGATGCTTCAGTCGGGAAGGGCTGCCGGTGAGAGGGTTTTTGAGATACTGGATGCAGTTGATGAACCGGGACTGGATGATGGTATTCATCTATCCCAACCCTGTCGCGGGCATGTACGTTATGTTGATGTCGGGTTTGCTTACGGTGAGGCAGTCGCGACTCTTAGTGCAGTAAACCTTGAGGCCAAACCTGGGCAAACGGTTGCTTTGGTTGGGCCCACGGGTGCAGGAAAGTCCACGGTCATTAACTTATTGACCCGCTTCTACGAATATACCAGCGGGCAGATCATGATTGATGGGCATGAAATCAACCAGCTGGATAAGGGTTCTTTGCGTGGGATGATTGGCTATGTGACGCAGGAGAGTTTCCTGTTCAACGGGACGGTTCGCGAAAACCTTCTTATTGCTCGCAGGGATGCCTCAGAAGAACAGCTTTGGCAGGTGCTTGAGGTTGCCAATGCAGATGCCTTTGTCAGAAAGCTGCCTGACGGATTGGATACAAGGGTTGGCGAGCGCGGTGTGAAGCTGAGCGTTGGAGAGAAGCAGCGTGTCAGTATTGCAAGGGCGCTATTGCGTAATCCTCCTATACTGCTGCTGGATGAGGCAACAGCCAGTGTGGACACTGAGACTGAGCGGGTGATACAGGAGGCTCTTGAACGCCTAATGGAAAATCGAACCAGTTTTGTGATAGCACACCGACTAAGTACAGTGCGGGGGGCAGACTGCATTTATGCCTTGCGGGATGGCCAAGTGATAGAGAGCGGGAATCATGAGCAATTACTTGCCCAGAATGGTCTTTATGCCGAACTTTGCAGGACGAGTTTCCTGGATGAGCAATCGCCTTGAGTATTTCAAGGTTCGCCATTGAAGGCTATTTACCGAGTGAATGAGTTCTTATTTGGCCGGAAAAGGTCAGGATTTTCCGTGTGTTGTCCTTGCGGAATTCAATGACGTTTCTTTGCCCCTCAAATGCATTGAAAAAGACCGTGTTGTTAATGGAGCATTTTTCCGGAAGGAGGCCGTGTGTCAGCGGAAACTCGAAGTAAAGCCAAGTGTTGACCAAGCCGACTTCCTTGCCGGACCACTTCGGCTTTAACTGTTTCTTGTCAGGAAGGCTGAGCGTGAATGTTTTTTCAAGATATGTCTGTATGCGTGCATCGACGCCACTGGTTTTTTTTAAGTCAACGGCTTTTGATTGCCCCTGAGAGAGTGTTTTTTCAAGGTCGACAGAGCGGATTCTCAGGGCCACTTCAATTGATCTGGTTTTTGGATTCCAGACCGCCTCGGAAAAAGTGGCATGAACCGGATGCGCAGCTGCTGGCAATGCCAAAAACAGTAAGCTAGCGATGATGTATTTGCAGTGACTAATTGTCATCTTTGGCCTGTTTTTTTGTCTTCGCTTGTTTCTCTTTCAATCTCTTTGCTTCCTCCTGCGCCGCTCTCATTGGATTACTTCCTTTTTTCCTCTTATGCATCTGGAATCGTGATTTTATTGGTCGGGGAGGCCAATAGTTGTTGTCCCTGTTTGCATCGGCCGTTTCCTGAAGCGGGTCGAACTCAATGCCGGTAATTTCTTTGCGAGTGATAATCATTTTACGGATATTCTCTGTATTTCTCCTCCAGATCTCGGCAGGAATACGCAAGGTTTCGGTCTTACCCCCGGTATATGTGATATCAAGGACGAGTGGAGTGACAAGTCCTCCAACGTTTTCCAGTTCGATCACATAAAACTTACGACGCAGTGCGAGTAGTTTCTTATCCTCATCGTCAAGACCCTCGAGAAATTTCTTGTAATCGGATCGATCTTTTTCCGTGACATCAAGTTCATCAAACCGGTTGTAGAAGTCGAGGAGAGTGCGGTCGCGATCGGTTGCTTTGGGTATGGTTGCGTTACGTTTGTCTATTAGGTCTTTTTCATCGAGTTCGTCGCGTTTTTCCTTTTTAATGGGTTTCTCGATGTCAGGGTTTCTAGTGTCTATCTCATATAGTCGCAGTGCATTGACTGAGACGTCGACATGTTTTGTCGTGTAGAACCATCCGCGCCAGAACCAGTCAAGATCAATTCCGGATGCATCTTCCATGGTGCGAAAGAAGTCAGCAGGTTCAGGGCGTTTAAATTTCCAGCGGTTGCTGTATTGCTTCAAAGCAAAATCGAAAACTTCACGACCCATTACGCTTTCGCGGAGCACGTTCAGTGCGGCGGCCGGCTTTGCGTAGGCATTATTGCCAAACTGGTGAATTGCCTCTGAGTTTGTCATGATTGGCCGCTGGTGGCTTCCGGCCATGTAGCCGGTTATTCCTTTCGGCTTACCCCTTGACCATGGCCATTTTTCTTGCCATTCCATCTCAGTAAGAAACTCGACAAAGGTGGTTAGCCCCTCATCCATCCATGTCCATTGACGTTCATCAGAGTTGACGATCATTGGAAACCAGTTGTGACCAACTTCGTGGATGATCACCCCGATTAGTGCATGCTTTGTTCCCTCAGAGTAAGTTCCATCCTCTTCCGGTCGCGGCCCGTTGAAGCAGATCATCGGGTATTCCATCCCGCCTACCGGGCCGTTGACGCTGATGGCAACGGGGTATGGATAATCAAAGGTGAATTTTGAGAAAACATCCAGCGTGTGGGCAACTGCTGCAGTTGAGTATTTGCTCCACATTGGTTCAGCTTCGTTTGGGTAAAACGACATGGCCCAGGCGTGTTTGCCGGGTGCAAATTCATGGTATTTCGCATCCCAGATGAACTTTCTTGAGGAAGCCCAGGCAAAGTCCCGCACATTTTTGGCACTGAAGATCCAGGTTTTTTGCTTTTTGGGCTTTTCTTTGGCCTCCTGAGCAGCCCTAGCTTCTTCGGGAGTGACGATAAAGGCCATTTTTCCGGACTTCTTTGTTTGTTCAAGCCGTTGGCGTTGTTTTGCGGTAAGGACCTCGTCGCTGTTTTGCAACTCTCCGGTTGCGGCCACAATGTGGTCGGCGGGTGCGGTGATCTCAACTCGGTAGTCCCCGAACTCTAGAGTGAATTCTCCCCGGCCCAGGAATTGTTTGTTTTGCCACCCCGTGTAGTCGGTGTAGGCACACATGCGTGGAAACCATTGCGCAATCTCGTAGATATAATTCTGGTCCTTTTTGAAATATTCGTGCCCTCCCCGAGCCCGGTTCAAATCGGCATCGATGATATTGTGATTCCAGTCAATGTGAAGCTCCACTTGATTGCCGGGCTTAAGGGCTTTGGGCAGGTCAATGCGCATCATCGTTCCAATGATGGAATGAGGGAGGTTTTTGCCGTTTTTATCCGCGACTTTGGTAATCTTGTAGCCACCGTCAAAGGAACTCCTCGAGAGCAGGGCTCGCAAATTATGGAAGCTGATGCCTGTCAGCCCAGGAGCTTCCTTGGTGAGCAACTCGGCGGAATCCGGCTTGAAGCGGTTTTGGTCAAGCTGCATCCAGAGATAAGGCAGAGTATGGGGTGACTGGTTATAATAGGTGATGACCTCGGATCCTGTGAGGTGTTGCCTTTCATCATCTAGGGTGACTTTAATGTGGTAATCGGCCCGTTGCTGCCAATACGCCGGACCGGGGGCACCCGATGCCAGTCTTGCTTCACTGGGGGAGGGCAATCTTGTGCCAAGTTGACGGAACGGGTCCTTGTCATAGCTGAACTCTTGAGCTGGTGTGGTGACCATTATGCTCATGGAGGAGACGAGGAATACGAGGTTTGAAATCTTCATGGGTTCAGTATGATGGCTATTACTGTAAATATAGTAAATTAAGGCAAGCCATTACTGCACGCAAATCCTCTGCTTTTCTAGATTGCGGGAAAGGTATTTATCTTATTCATAGATAACGTGTTATGATAAATTATTGCCGTATGATATTCATCCTAGGCGTGGAGGATAGGTGTTCTTTGCGTTGTCAGTGGATTCACCGTTTATTGGGAGAATGCCCCCCGCGACAATCAACTGCCCCACCATTGCGTTTTTGATCTTCCTTGTCCTGAAGGTGTGCGCTTCAGCGGGAATTAATGCCAGTGCTCAGTTTACTGTTGCACAGGACTGGGGAGCGGGAGCCAACGCCACGCTGCGTATTTTTAATCACGGCAATACTGCAATTGCTCCATGGCCCCTTGAATTTAATTTTCCCCGCAACATTACTCCATACAATAACGTCTTCATCGAGAATCACGACGGGGAACATTTTATACTCCAGCCAGAAACTTACTATAAAGATCCTATTCCTGCCGGAGGTTCGATTTTCTTCGATATGCAGGTCAATCCTGGCAATCTTGGCGGAGAGGAACCAAAGAATATAACCGTTGGCGGGCAGGCTATTGGCGGGCCGGTTTTGTCAATTGGCAATACCGAGCTTATTGAGGGTGACTCGGGTGTGGGCAACCTCGTTTTTCCCGTCTTTCTCAGCGAGGCGCCGCAGGAAGGGGAACGCGTTGCCGCCGATTTTTCCGTTTTACCAGTGACGGCCGCCGCAGGGATTGATTTTATCACTAACAGTGGAACGCTGGTTTTTTCAGCTGGCGAGATAATAAAGAGGGTAAGTGTCGTTGTCTACGGGGACACGGCTGAAGAGGGTGACGAGACCTTACTGCTTTCCTTAAGCGGCGTTTCCG
>MDTA01064790.1_pt1 | contig 10965 bp, 5 predicted proteins | sample 811151 | NCBI WGS metagenome assembly MDTA01 (sample SAMN05326648, study PRJNA326480) | marine metagenome | isolation source: seawater | place: Indian Ocean: South | collected 2010 | reverse complement strand
ATTTGATACTGATTGTCTTAATTCCTGCATTTCTTCAATGTCCTCAGTAAGTTCAGCCGTTCTTTCTCCAAGACCTGCCATAGATACATCTTCCTGTGAATCTTTGACATGATTGAGTAAGCCTCCTAAACTTCTAGGAGGAGAGATTGGTTCTGGCACCTGAGGCATTTCAAATTCGACTTTTTCTACCTCATCCCTTCTAAGAGCATTCATACTAGCAATCTTTTCGGCTTCCTTCTCAGCTTCAGCGCCTAATTTTATAGCGCGCTCTCTATCGAAATCAACAATTCTACGACTACAGCCATCGCCTCCATGAGTAATGCCTATGTGATGGTCAGCTAATCTTAGAGATACCTTTCTCAAAGTGACCATAATGAATTGTGCCTTCTTACTCCTTTGTCTACACATCTCAGCAATTCTTTCAGCATTTGTACCGTCCAAATTCTGGTCAACTTCGTCGAAGTAATAGAAGGGGCTTGGATCGTAGTCTTGGATTGCAAAAATAAGGGCTAAAGCAGCCATTGATTGCTCACCGCCTGAAAGTTGAAGTCGACTAACTTTGGATGATTTTCCTTTCGGTTTAGCCCATAGTTCCAATCCACCCTTGAACGGATCTTCTGGATTCTCCAAGTATAATTCACCTTTTCCTCCATCGCTTAGAACGTTATATGAAACCTTGAAATTTTCATTTACTTGTTCTAAAACCTTAACCAATCGGTCTTTTCTTTGAGTTTCTAACTTTTCAGTGACTTCGATTAATGAAGTTCTTCTCTTTTGTAAAATCTTGAAATCGTCCTTCATATCATTTAGACGTGCTTCGCAATTCTCAAATTGCTCAATAGCAAGCATATTGACAGGGCCGTATGCTTCCATTCTTCTTTCTAATGAACGTACTTTCTTTTCAGACTCTCCTACAGAAGGTAAATTGACATTAGAGTCTGCAGGTTCTATTCCTGCAAGTTTCATTTCTTGTAATAATTCAGCAAGTGCAGTTTCTTTAGTAATCAAAGAACGACCTACTTCATCACTCATTCTTCTCCTCGATTGGGCATCAGTTGCTTTTTGAGTTAGAGAAGTCCTCAAGCTACCTCTTTCATCAACCAACTCCAATCTCTCATCTTCCAATCCTTTGTTCTCTTCCAAGAACTCGGAAAGTTCCTCCTGCTTCTCCTTTAATTCTATAGAATCGGTTTCCACGGACGTTTTTAGTTCTTCAATCAGACCCGCATCCTTTGATATAGATGACTCGATTGAGTCAATTCTAGTTTGAGTATCACTAACTCTTTGAGATAACAATTCTCTATGAGTACTGCCACTTTCTAGTGCAGTTTCTGCTTTAGATTTGAGTCCCTCAGCATCTAAACGCTTCATCTGGGCTGAATGCATTCTATCTTTTAGGTGACTTGGACTTGCTAATTCCACCGCTTCCCTGGCAGATTCACAATGCGCTTCCATAATTTCAACCTGGTTTTGAGAGTTGTCCAAGTCTTCAAGGTTTGAACGGGCAAGAGATTCTAATTCGCTGAGTTTCTTCTCAATTTCTGCGACAGCGCCTAGAGATTTGTTATGATTTGTCTTTGCTTGTTTCATTTCAGCGCGCCATTCTTGTAATTTGACTGCATCTTCTCCATCTGATAATTGGTTGATATTGGCTCTTATAATCTGCTGCTGCCTTCTAGCTTCGACAAGAGCGGCAGATACTGTATCAGACATCAAACGGAATTTCTCTACCTCACCTGTTAATTTTTCAACCTCAGAAGCCCCTTTTATTCGGCCTCCGAAAGATACTGAAATTTTCCTCTTTGAACCACCAATCATAGCGCCACCGGCTTCGGTAACATCTCCCCTAAGAGTTACAAGCCTAATACCGCCCATGTGGGCTCTAGCAGTTGACATAGAATCTACAATCAGAGTATTTCTCAAAACAAATCTAATTGCTATGTCAATTTTTGGATCATAGTCTAGAAGTTCGTGTGCAAAACCAATTACTCCTGGTTTCTTTGAAACCATAAGTGCCTTTCCAGCAGCTCTAGTATTTGTTAACTTATTCAGTGGCAGGAAAGTTGCCCTGCCAGCTCTATTCTCCGCAAGCCACCTAATGGCTTGTGCTGCATCCTCATCGCTTTCAACAACTAGTGAAGTCATGCCCCCACCTATTGCTGTGGCAAGTGCTGATTCATGTGAATCATCAATAGGGGCACATAATTCGGCAATAGAACCTATAATGCCTTTTAGTTCACCTCTATCTCTAGCAGAAATTACTGCCGCTGCACCACCTGCCATGCCCTTAGAACCGCTGGATGTTTCCATCTCAGCCCTTGTTCTCTCTAACTTTCTCTCTGTCTCGCGTAATTTAGTTTCCACTATTTGAGATTCTTCGACTAATTTCTGTTCTGCATTTTGCGCATCTATTAATTGCTTTGATAATTTATTTCTATCTTTCTCTGGAGAATTACCAGATAATTCTTGGCCTCTTATCTCCAATTCGCCTAATGCCAATCTAGATTCCTCAGCCTCGTTTTGTGCATGAGAAAGTTGGTCTGAAATTATTTCAGCTTGAGCAGCAGTCCTATCAACTTCACTTTGAGTTTCAGAAAGTTTATTTCTAGCATCTTCTAGTTGCTTTATTGCTTTGGAAAGATTACGAGATAACTCAGCACTTTCATCATTTGAAGATTCCATTATGTTTGTTATTTCTTGCTCTTCCAATTGTGCTTCCTTTAGAGCTTCATTTGCTGCCTCAAGATCTTGCTTAGCGGAGTCGAGTGATTCAGAAAACTCTTTTTCAGCAGATGTTGCTTCCTCTAGTTGAGTGATTAGATTCTCTAATTCGTTTTGATTTTCTAAAATTTTAGTAGTCATGTCTCCAATTTTATCCTTATTACCATCTATTTTTAGATGTAAATCAAAAATTTGAGTGTTAAGTCCATTTGAGTCTCCTCCCATTAATTCTTCAATTTGCTTTTGTAAAACCCCGATTCTATCCTCCAATGCAATTAGAGATTTTGCTCCCTCTTTTACTTCCGCTTCTAACTCATTTGCTTCTTCTAAATACCTACTTTGTTCACTCAACTGATATTCTTTTTCAGCTAATTGGCTAGCATAATTGGACTGGTATGCTGTGGTTCTGGCTAGATTCAATTCGTCGGCTAAATCTTTTGCTTTGACTGCAATATCTTTTTCTTTCCTTAATTCTTTGAGGCGGACCTTTTGTTCTTCTTCCAAAAGGCCAATTCTTTCAATATATCCTTCAACATTCTCTTTTTGTTTGTCTGCCTTACGAATCTCTTCATCATACGAAGTTACTCCAGCGACGCTATCAAGCACCTTTCTTCTTTCTTTTGAAGTCATTTTGGCTAAACTAGTAACATCGCCTTGTAAAACAATATTATATCCATCAGGCCTTGCATTTGCGGCACCTAAAATTCTGTGAAATGATTTTTGGCTGCTTTCTTCACCATCTAATAAATAATTTGTAACTACATTATTTGATTTAGTTAGGCGAATCTTCCTAGTCATCCTAACTTCATCTGAATCTATAGGCAACCTTCTCCTCTTACTGGACAAAACAGGATTTGCAAAAATCAGGGTTACTTCGCACGAACGAGCAGGTTTGGAATTTTTCCCTCCATTGAAGATTAGGTCTTTTGAATTTTGAGCTCGTATTGTCTTGTTAGAACGTGGTCCGAGAACGAATTGTATGGCGTCACCACAATTTGATTTCCCTGAACCATTAGGACCAGTGATGGCCGTAAATCCTCTATCTAAGGGGATGGTTACTTCGCCCTTAAATGATTTAAAATTTGAAATTTCAATTGCTTTTAGATACATTCCCACCACTCATCCGGAAAAAATCTCCGACCTTAACGGGCACATCGGGAATCTAGAGGTATTAAACTATGCGAGAGATAAAGCCTCAATAACACGTTTTCAAGGGGTAAATTATTTTGCCGTTAAAGCGATTAAATTATACCTGTCCAATCGCATTTTTTACAACCGCCACCTTTGCAATATGGACAAGTAGCCTTCACCTTAACATTACTCTTACTCCTGGACATTGAAAGTCTTGAGTCCCTATGCATCAATGGAGAGCGGGCAACTCTTTTTTGCTTGCCTTCTAACTCTGTGATAGGCATTGCAGCAGTACCAAAGGTAGACCTAAATTTATCAGCAACTTCTCTTCTTCCCTCTAGTCTTTTATTGGTTTGTTCGATTGCCTCAGCCTCCCAATATTTTGGCCCACGCATTAAGAATGCCCCGATAACAGCCAATCCAATTTGGACAAAAAGAGGAGATACGTCTAGAGGGATCAATGTGGCTATGCCTTCTGAACCTACAGCAGTAGGTAGTACACCAATTCTGTCCAAGATAGCTAAACCGAAAAACGAACAACCCGATACAAACATTATCTTTCGTATCCTTACAGCCCATCTGCCCTTCTGGGGCAATCTAATCCTACCTACTATCAGAATAAATAATCCTTCACCAAGAAGTAGAAAATCTGCACCACTCCATTCACCTACTGGCCCCAAACAAAAACTATCACCTCCTTGTGAAAGTTCAAGTTCAATTTCAGAAATCGCACAATGTGGTTCTAACATCTTCATTGCATCTATTTTTGCAGGCCCAGAACCATCAATGATTTCAGGGGCAATTAGACCGAATTGGACATTTAAGAAAACAAGTGATACCATCACTATTCCAATTATTGGACCAATGTAGCGCCCAACTATGCCCATATACCTGCGACATAGTATTTACATGATAGGGATATCGCTTCAAAATACTCAAATGAAGGCGTCTGTTCGATTGTATTGAGGGGCATTATGGCTCATATAATCATCATTGGTAGCGGCATTGCAGGACTATTTGCTGCGCTGAAGATTGCTGATGCCGGCAATAATGTAACTGTAATCACTAAACAGCGTTTGAAAGATTCCTCTACTAACTGGGCACAGGGCGGAATTGCCGGAATCCTTGACAAAACTGATATCGATGGGATCGATTCACATATCCAAGACACTTTAAATTCTGGAGATGGAATGTGTGATGAGACTGTCGTGAATGAAGTGATTAGAAGCGCTAGTGACTGTATTAATGAATTACTAAAAATTGGTGTCAGATTTGAAAAGAATGAAACTGGAGAATTTAGTTTGGCAAAGGAGGGAGGACATTCATCAAGACGAATTTTCCATTCCAAAGACGCAACTGGAAAAGAAATAGAAAGGGCTCTAAGCAATGCTGCTAAGAATCATGAGAATATCTCTTTAAGACCTAATATGCTTGCTATAGACTTGATTCAATCTGAGCATGGCAATCCAAGTGCAGGTATTGCAGGAATTTGGTGCCTAAACCAAGAAACCAATAAAGTCGAAACATTTTCTGCAGATTCTGTAATTTTAGCGACTGGAGGAGTTGGGCAGTTGTGGAGTCAGACCACTAATCCAAGTGTTGCCACTGGAGATGGGCTTGCAATGGCATGGAGGGCTGGCGCTAAAGTCAAGGATTTGGCATTTATTCAATTTCATCCAACTGCGCTTAGCATTCCTACTGATAGACCATTTCTAATCACTGAAGCGTTAAGGGGCGAAGGTGGAGTGATACTAGATTATGAAGGACTTGGGAAATGGAAAAAAGATTGTCAAGACAATTTATCTAGAGATTTGGAAATACCTTCGCCGAATGAATATTCTTTCATCTTAGAATTCTCACCTCTTGGTTCAATGGCAACTAGAGATATAGTTGCTAGATCTATAGATATTAATCTAAAAAAATCTGGCCGAAATAATGTGTTCTTAGTTACCTCTCACCTAGATAGTAAATTTCTTCAACAGCAGTTCCCAAATATTCAGTCTAGACTTGATAGACATAACCTAAAACTCGGCATCGACGAATTACCGATTTCACCTGCAGCACATTATGTAGTCGGTGGACTAGATGTCGATGAATTTGGAAGACCAAAACTAAGAGAGAATGGCCAAGTTTTCCCACGGCTATACGCGATAGGCGAAGTTGCTTGTACTGGTATGCATGGAGCGAATAGACTAGCTTCAAACAGTCTATTAGAAGCGGTTGTATATGCTGATAAAGCATCTAATCACATTATAGAAAATATTTCAAATTTAGATGGCCAAAATATCCCTCAATGGAGAGAAGAAGGCCTAGATTTATTGGTTGAGCATGCGCCTATCGTAAGTGACCTAACACTACTTCGTTCAACCATGTCTGAAGAAGTCGGAGTTGTAAGAAGATTTCAAAGATTACAAAGAGCATCTAGAAGACTTGAATTGTTAGGTCAAGAAATTGATTTAATTTGGAGAAATTCTTTCGCAACAAGAGAGATTGTAGAACTTAGAAATCTAATCTTAATCGGACAATTAGTGACAGAAGATGCATTGAATAGAAAGGAAAACAAAGGGCTTCACTATAATTCAGATATTTCATGAGTTGATTGATTTAATCAATTCACTAAGAAGATGATTCTTAGGTGTTGAAAGCCCATATCTCTCTGCACGCTGAACTATTGCCTCATTCAAAAATTCAATTTCGGTACTTCTTCCCTTTTTGATATCTTGAAGCATGCTGCAGTAATTATTCGAAGTAGAATCAATTACCTGAGATAGTCTCAAAATTAATTCTTCATCTAAAGGCAGGTTCACTCTTTCCTGCCTAGCAACATTAGCACCCTCAATCATAACAGAAGTACATAATTCAAATAATTCCGGTCTTGATAAATCACCATTGCTACAACCAATTAATGCTGCAATTGGATTAATCGCAATATTTAGCAGTACTTTAGACCAAATTAGACTTCTACCGTCTTCAACCCATCTTGGATTAAGTCCACATTTTGACAATAAGTCGATCAATTCCTCCGCCTCAGCAAAACTAGGACCATCAGTAGATTTTCCAAGGGAGATAAATCCTTTACCAGCCCACTCAATAACCCCCGGTTCTGGCCTCCATGCTCCATGGGAAATAGAGGCTGAAAATACTCTATGGGGGCCAAAAGATTCGATGCATTTCTCAACATGTCCAATACCATTACTAAGACATAAAACCTTAGATTCTTCATGCAAAAGATTTTTTGATTTATTGATCATGTTTTCAACATCATTTGCTTTGGAAGTAATCATTAGATAGTCAATTTTACCATCTAATCCTTGGTAAAGACCAACTTCATCAAGTGACACAATTATATCGTCATTTGAGATAGAAAAATTTTCTTCACCCTGTACTTTTATTCCATTTAACGCAATAGTTGAACCATGCTCTCCGCGAGCATGAATCAATAATTTTCCAACCCCAAATTTAGAAATCTTTGCAGCAATTAATGAGCCGATTGAACCGGCCCCTAAAATTGCAATATTCATTTCAACACCTCACATATAACTTCCAAGATAAATGTATATCTGGCCATCTTGATGGTCTAATCTCATAGTGGAAAAAGTACTATTTGAGGGACTAAATTCAAAATTATGTATCCCAGGAGTCAAATTTGAGGTCGAATTGATAATTGTCCACTCTTGAGTGTCATTTCCTAATGTAGTTTGAACAATGTTAACTGGAATTGAAATATTTGATGGATTAAAAATCTCAAAATCTGACATTTCAGGATGTAGAAGAGTGCCATTCATAGCCGCAGCCCAAACATTGGTCCAAATCCTATGATGAACACCCTCTCTAGAGATAATCAGCTCAGGACCTCTTTCAACAGAAATATTGTATTCAGGAATAGGGTAAAGTGATTGGGAACAAATTGTTAAAACTCCGTCTTCAGGAACTTTTAGCACCATAGAAGTATTATCTTTTAAACTAGGAATTTGGGCAATCGCTCGATATTCCATATCCCAAATCCAAGTTTCATTGATGGAACTAGGTTTTGCAGGAGTACTGACCTTAGGTTCAAGTTCACAGTTGTCATTGTCCAGTGATAATATATCCCCTGGACTTATCGTAATTCCCCAACCAGTTAAATTACTACTTGTAATATTCCAGCCATCAGAAGGAATTATTGCTCTGTTTGGCAGCAGTGGTTGCATTGGAAGGAAAGTCTCGTTATCTATATTTACACTGTTTAGAACATTTGATCTCATTAAAACAATAGTATCTTGGCCTTTAACGCATAATTGATTAGATCCTGGAGTAATTGAAGCATTTAATCCTTGAAAACCTTCAACCCAATACATCCTTGTTTGGAAGTCAATAGATTGAGAGGACAGAGGGAAAGAGACATTTATGCTCTCTTGGGAATCTACAATAATATCTAAACAACGTTTAATCTCTCCGTTTGAATCTATTAACTGCCAATTAGAAATTGGATAGGCATCTAAGTCTGGATGGACTCTTATTCTATCCCATGAGGGTTCAGAATCTTTGTAGGTAATAAGATAAAATTCCTCTGAAATTGGAGAAAAGTTTTGGCTGATCCATGAAATATTCAAAATCACTGAAGTCTTCTTCCCTGGCAGAATATTATCTCCGCAACCTAAATTATCTATCGAGGGAGAATCATCATCACTACAATTCCAAGTTACATTCCAATTATCGGAAACAACATTATTGATTCTGGCCAAATCTAATGACCAGTATTGTTTAATCGATGAAGGATTGATAATCTCAATTTCCAACTCTCCTGACCATGTTCCATCGAATTCATAAACTGAAAAATCATTTTTAAAGTCATATTCTATAGAATCATTCCAGTCATCATCCATCACAAATGGAGTTTGGCTAGGCAGAGAAATCATAAACACTAAGAAAAGTATAAGACCCATTTTTGAGACAGAATTTGGTTCTATTCCTCTGGGCTCATCTAGAACAATTGGTATTCTTTTATCTGAGCCCATAAACAGTAGTAACGGAATAATTACTCCGAGAATAGGTAACCAAACTGTAAATCCATCAAATGCCTCAAACATCCATGCAAACACTAAAATTATCATAAACAAGAAGAACTGGTTTGATGAATTTCTGGCATCATTTAGACCCACCCTTGCGACTAAAACCCTTCCACCAGGGAATGTAGGAATAGGTAGTAATGAAATCCATCCAAAGAAGCAGAGAAGAGTTCCGGCTTTAGTAAATGGATGAGCCCATAGCATTCTTACAGGAAGATCATCAAATGTTAAGACGCTGATAAGATTAACCAATAAAGGAGCATCTGAAACATATTGCTTGGAGGTGATTGCAACAAACTCTGGCGTCAAAAACAAACCTAAAAGCCAAAGGAAAGTACCAAACGATACGAAAATAATCGGAACAGATAATGCAACCCATCCTAATGTCTCTCGATTTTTCCACGGCCTAGCATCCATTCTAGGCAAGGAAGGAATTAGTAAAAGACCAAAAGGCCAAATTAAATAAGATTTTGATATAAATCCTAGACTGAAAAGAGCGATTGTTGGTTCAGGAAGTGGAAATAGATGTCCAACTCTAACACCTTTTCTTTCCGCTAACTTCTTTTGAATAAATGTCGCAATCAACATTACTGTAAATACTGGTAAAACATACCCGATAATAGCGTCTAAAAATATAGAATCATGAAACCAGCCACCATCTGGTATTGAACCTTCAATCCAATACATTCCTGCTAAAGTAAGTGAAATTGCAGTTAAAGACCACATTGCATAGAGGCTCTTTTTTGACGGAAATTGCCTCTCTGGAAGAGGTAGAACTTGAAGTATCCAAGGCTCTCCAAACTCTAACTTAATCATCCAACCAAGCTTCTGGAGATAATTATTTGCTGATTCAACCGATTCATGAATGTCTTCATCATCTTTTGAATCTGCTTTCCAAATAGGCCATCGACTTCCACCAATCTCTCCGTACAAATGGAAATATCTTTTCAAAATAGATTCCAATAATTGCTTTTGACCCCAGGTCTTTTTTTGTGCAATCAAAGGCTCTACATGCTCTGAGTCGGTATTTTTTGACTCATCAACCACGGACATGTGACTTCCTCGATGTTAACCTGTCGGCATTTTCCTACTTTAACCATCGGAGAATAAGGATTGAAGAAATCAATCACTTGTTCTTGAATCGCTTTAGACGGAATGTTTCCTCTCTCTCCATCTCTTCAAGTCTAAGTTGGATGAATACTTTGGCTTCTTCAAGTTCTGGAATCACTTTAAACTCCAGAGCATTGACACGTCTTTTTGTTGCTTCAATTTCTTCCAATAAACGCTTAAGGGTTGCTTCCATTTCAGAAGCAATAACAATCTTTTCAATCAAGTCACTGAATGAGTCTCCAGCCTCATCAATATATGGTGAAGAACCAATATATCCTACACCTCTCTCCTTGAAAGTTGATTTTAAATTAGAACCACTGACGCTTGGAACAACTACTCCCATTATGTTTCGTCTCTCAACTTCGACCTCAGGATGGGCACTATTAGCGATTGCAGCTGCTCTAACAGCAAGTCCACCATCTATAGCATTGGCTAAGTCGATTCTTTGTTTTGCTAACCTGTAAGAATCTGTAAGATCACGTTTTGCTTCAATCATTTTTGATAAAAGTTGACGGAATTCATGGAATAGTCCATCTCTTTTCATTTTCAGTAACTTGTAACCATTCTTGGTTTGCTTAATCCTTGTTTTGAGTTTGATTAGTTCACTTCTTGTTGGTTTAATATCCAAAGCCATGAAAAATCACCTCAATTATATGTTTACTCTTTATTCTCAGGATGATACTTTTCAATCCACTTTTGGTCGAGACGTACTAGATACTTTGTATCGATAGAAGACATCAAGTTCCAGCACAAGTCTAGGGTTTCGTCAATTGAACGATCTTCGTCGCGTGTTTGTCTTAGGAACTTATCTTCAAAGACACCTGAGAAGTCCAATAATTGCTTATCACGCTCATTCAATGCATCTTCACCAACAATTGCAACCAATCCTCTAAGTTCACGACCCTGAGCATAAGCAGCATACATTTGATCAGATACAGATTTATGATCTTCTCTT
>MDTA01195562.1_pt1 | contig 10968 bp, 12 predicted proteins | sample 811151 | NCBI WGS metagenome assembly MDTA01 (sample SAMN05326648, study PRJNA326480) | marine metagenome | isolation source: seawater | place: Indian Ocean: South | collected 2010 | reverse complement strand
TAGTGATTCACAAGGAATTCACTCTGAGTACCTTTTCCTGCACCCGGAGGGCCAAACAATACAATATTACGCATAATATAAATTTAGAAATACAAAGGTAGCCAACCCACAGTCACGATAATACCCCTTCAGGCTTTAACTTCGCAACTTCAAACTTGTATAGAAAGAACTCTATTTATGAAATACGACGTAATTGTATTAGGAAGTGGCCCTGGAGGCTACGTTACAGCCATCCGCGCTTCACAACTTGGACTTAAAACCGCCATCATAGAGCGAGAATCTCTTGGTGGAATTTGTTTAAACTGGGGTTGCATACCTACTAAAGCTCTTCTGAAAAGCGCAAACGTATTTGATTATATCAACCACGCAAGTGACTACGGAATCAATGTAACAAAAGCTGAAGCTGACTTTACTGGGATAGTAAAGAGAAGCCGTGATGTTGCAGAAGGCATGTCTAAGGGAGTTACTTTCTTACTTAAGAAAAATAAAGTAGACGTAATCATGGGTTCAGGAAAGATTCTTCCTGGAAAGAAGCTAGAAGTAACGAATAATAAAGGAACAACTCAAATACTTGAAGCTCCGCATATCATTATTGCAACAGGTGCTCGTTCAAGAGTACTTCCAAACCTCCAACAAGACGGAAAGAAAATCATCGGTTACCGCGAGGCTATGACACTTAAAAAACTACCTGAAAAGATGGTAGTTGTTGGATCTGGTGCCATAGGAGTAGAGTTTGCATATTTCTACAATTCTATTGGAACTGAAGTAACTGTTGTAGAATATCAAAACCGCATCGTACCAGTTGAGGATAAAGACGTAAGTAAGCAACTAGAGCGCTCATTTAAGAAGCAGGGAATCAAAGTGAAAACTTCTTCAGAAGTCCTTTCTGTTGATACATCTGGCAATGGATGCGTTGTAAACGTTAAGACTAAGAAAGGAGAGGAAAAAATCGAATGCGATATTGTTCTTTCAGCAGTTGGAGTTGTTGCAAACATTGAAAATATTGGCCTAGAAGACGTGGGTATTGTTACTGACGCAGGCAAAATCATCGTTGACGATTTCTACGCAACGAACATCCCTGGGTATTATGCTATTGGCGATTGTGTTCCTGGAGCAGCTCTTGCTCACGTTGCATCTGCTGAAGGAATAATTTGTGTTGAGAAAATCGCTGGAAAATCTCCAGAAGCACTTGACTACGGCAACATTCCTGGTTGCACTTACTGCTCACCAGAGGTGGCATCAGTAGGTATGACTGAAGCAGCTGCAAAAGACGCAGGCTACGACGTAAAAGTTGGCAACTTCCCATTCTCTGCGTCGGGAAAAGCAAGCGCAGCTGGACATAAGGACGGATTCGTGAAGCTGATTTTTGACGCTAAATACGGCGAGCTGCTTGGAGGTCATATGATTGGTGCAAACGTTACTGAAATGGTGGCTGAGTTAGTTGCTGTTCGCAAGCTTGAGACTACAGGCCACGAAATAATTAAGACTGTACACCCTCACCCAACTCTTTCTGAGGCAGTGATGGAGGCAGCAGCTGCGGCGTACGAGGAGGTTATCCACCTATAGACCTCATTTTCTAGAGACAACATGAAAAACACTCTACTCCTTGCATTTGGCCTTTTCCTAACAATTATTAGCACATCTGCTCAATCCCAAACCTATGAACAAATAGGATCATACACTCAAGCAGATATTACATCAATGGCTGCATCATTTGGAATTCCAAGCAATTTATATACAGCTGAATATGGCGTAGATGCATATAAGGTTCTTTACACAATGCCTTATATGGATGAAGACATTGAAGTAAGTGGAGCAATGTTTATTCCTACAGGAGTAGATTCTAACTGCGATCTTCCAATTCACACCTATATGCACGGAACCATTTTCGAAAGAAATCAAGCTCCATCGTTTATGAGTATTGAGGGAATTTTAGGATACCTTATGTCCAGTCCTGGATACATTGTTTTAATGCCTGACTACGTTGGCCTTGGGGAATCTCAGTTGATGCATCCTTATGTACACGCTCAGTCTGAAGCTGATGCTGGAATTTACATGATAGAAGCTATTTCAACTTTCACAGACGACTTAAGTTTTACATTGAACGAGGAAATTTTTATCTCAGGATATTCACAGGGAGGTCACGCAGCAATGGCTATGAACAAAGAAATTCAGGAAAATTGGTCTGACTCTTACGAGGTCACCGCTAGTGCACCAATGGCTGGACCTTATGACATGTCTGGAGTTCAAGCTATTCTTTCTGTTGATGTGGAAGCATATCCTTCACCTGCATATTTCGTTTACAACGTAATTGGATGGAACAGCTTTTACGGAAACATCTACGAAGATTTGAGTGAGATTTTCCAAGAGCCATATGCTAGTTTGATGCCGGATTTATTCGATGGTGAAACTGGCCCAGCAGAAATCAACGCAGCTCTTCCAACTCTTACAAGCGAACTGCTACAACCTGGTATAGTGGATGAGATCTTAAGTGATACAAACCATCCTTACATGCTAGCCGCTATTGATAACGATGTTCACGATTGGACTCCTGAAAATTTTATGCAGATTTACTACTGTAGTGGAGACAATACGGTTTATCCTGAAAATTCAATTTCAGCATACGACCATATGATTGAAAACGGTGCTGAAAATGTTAGCCTATTTGATGGTGGCAAATTAAACCACGGTGAATGCGCTGGACCTTCCATTTTTGGAGGGCTACTTTGGCTTCAACAATACTATGAAGAGTGTGAACCTGAATCCGTTACAAATCTTAACGATATGGACTGGACTATCGCCCCAAACCCTGCACCACAAGGAACTATTACTCTTATAGGTGTGCCATCACAGACTAGATGGAATGTAAGAGATCTAACGGGAAGGGTTGTGAATTCTGGAGTGGGTAGCGAGGTTAGTTTAGGCCATACAACAAGTATCTACTTTGTAGAAGTAGAAGGCCGCGGAATAGTAAAAGTTCTAGCGAATTAGAGTTATATGCATGCATCCTCCCTCGGGGATAATAAGTATGCGTCCTGCCTTTTGGTATTTTAAAAGCAATTTCTGAATCTCCCTAGTAGGCCTGCTACAATTATCTTTCTCATTAGGCCGATCCATAAACGCTATGTCAAAAGAAGCTCCATAGCTATGTGTAGACTTCCTCTTCGTTGCATTTCTATTTCTTCTAGCAAGCTTCTTCTGTTGATCTTCTGTTCTAGTTAGAGAAGTAACTCTAAAAACCGTTCCTTCTGAATCAGTTCCTTCTAAAGCATCTGCATAATCATTGCCCATCTCAACTAGCAAGTCCCTAACTTCTGGAAGGAGAAGTGCCGTACTATGTTTAAGTCTATCTAATCTGTAGCCTCTTCCATCTTTAACCTCAACAAGTTTATTGACATTCTTGCCGTACTTCACGTCACTATCATTTCTGATAAAGAAACTATTAGGTAAAGCTCTCGCTGCTGCTTGGTGGCGTGTGTAAGGGTTTTTTGGTACTCTAATAGTCTTTTTACAGCAACTACAAGGCAAAAGATCGCCTAACTCTATTTTCTTTTCCTGGTCTTGCACTGCTTCTGCAACTGTCTCCTTAATAACAGGCTCCTCAGTCCTGACAAGAAGTATCTTTTTTTCAGGCACATCATATCCCTTGACTTTTACAAGAGGCTCTGGAAAAGACAATAGAATTGGTGTTTTACTTACCTCATCAGAAGAAGACACAAGAGCTACAACACCACTAGAGCAACATATCAATACAAATGCAAGTAGGAAAATCCTGTTTGAATCCATAAAAGCAAATTTGGCTTACAGAATAAAAAGCAGGACAATTTAATTGAATAATTTCTCACGTGACTGTGTTGATACTTAACTTTATAGACAATGAATTACGCGATTTGGAAAACATTAAGCGTCCTGAACAAGGTGTTATTGCCTAAGATGTATAAGAGACCAAACCTTGTGAAGCTCACAAACTTTGACAAAGCAATCATAGGCTGGAAGATATATGTAACTTATCGCTTTTTAGAGGCTGCCAAATTACAAGGGCGTAACGTTGCCTAGCCTGATTTCATTAAAAAGAGGATCGAAGGAAATATACCTTCCTTTCACCCTTACTTTCTCACCCAACTTATAGCCCAAACCCGTACTATCAACCGTAGAACAAACCACTCCACCTTCAATTAAGAATCCATTCTTCATCAACTCAGCCACCTCACCCTCAACAGCGTAGACCTTATTTCCAAGCTCTCCTCTTTCAACTTCAGTAAGCTCACTTACAAACTTGTTGAACTCATCGGCAAAAAACTCGGCAACTGGCTCAACTTCTGAGTAATTTTTGTGCTCTTTATTTAGCAATACGTATCCAACAAAAATGGAAATTAGCGATAATAGAAACCCTAAGGCATAAACTTTTTGTCTTGTATTCATCTCGACCAAAGTAATAATATTAATGTATATTTAGCTCTATGAAAATTCAGATTACTTCATTCCTTGCTTGCTCATTTATTGCCGTATTGTCTTTGATGTCACACCACAACGGGGTTGCTGAAGAACAAAACAAAGACAGAACAGGCGCACCTGGTTCATCTCAACCATGTACTCACTGCCACTCTCCTGCAGGGAATGTGAACACTACAAGTACAATCAACGTTTACGACGCAGATGGTGTAGCGGTATCTGAATACATTCCAGGCACAAATTACGAAGTAGAATTTAAAGTGGTTAGTGATGGAGCATTAGCATACGGATTCCAAGCGACTTCTATTTTAGCAGACGGTTCTAATGCTGGGTCCTTCTCCAACCCTGGAACTAACGTTCAACTTGAAGACGTAAACGGCAGACATATTGTTGAGCAGAGTGACCCATTAGCAAGTGGAGTGTTCACAGCGTCTTGGCATGCTCCTGATACAGGAGCTGGTGATGTAGCATTTTATATGGCTGGTCTTGGAGTTAATCTTGCGTATGGAAACAGCGGCGACAACCACCATGCTACAGCTTTCTCATTAACTGAAGGCATCAACAATGGAATTGAAGAATTAGCCATTTCTCTTCCTCTTGTAACTGGTAAACAACTATCGTGGCGAGCGCATGAAAATGGAGTGCTAAATATCTATTCTCTAGGCGGATCTCTCACTTCAACTGTTAATTGCTCTACGGGAGCTACAGCTATTATTGACGGTTTGGACTCAGGCCTAATACTAGCTCAATTCGTACCAAATAACACAGAAGACTTCACTCCTCTAACGTGGAAGTTGGTCATCAATGATTGAGGAGAAGAAAGTATATACTTTACTCCAGTTAAATAGGAGCATAAAAAATGCTCTTGAGACTAAATCAGGACATAGGGGGTTTTGGGTAAAGGCTGAAATAGCTAAGGTCACCCACACAAATAAAGGCTATGCGTACATCGACTTTGTTGAAGAAAGTAATGGAGTTAGGAAAGCAGCAATTAAGGGCAATATTTGGAGTAACTCTCTTAAAAAGATTAAAGATCAACTAGGCTCTGATTTCAATAGCGTATTAAATACTGGCTCTGAAATAGTATTCCTATGCAATGTCACATTCCATGAGGTGTATGGATTAAGTTTGAGCATAAGTGAAATCGACTTGAGTTTTATGCTTGGCGAAATAGAGCGCAGGAAAAAAGAAGCAATTGAACACATTAAACGGGAGGGGATTGACAAGCTTAACAAAGCTCTTACTCTACCTCGTGTCATTCATAAAATCGCTTTAATTGGTTCTCCAGGAACTTCAGGGTTTAGAGATTTCTGTCATCACGTTTGCTACAATAAATATCGATTCAAATTTGATATCGAAGTGTTTAGATCTCCTGTTCAAGGATCTGAGGCTATACCTAAAATTATCGAGGCACTCAGATCTGCTGACTCATGTAGGTCAGATGCTATTGTACTTGTGAGAGGAGGAGGTTCTCCTCTTGATTTGGACTGTTTTAATAATCTGGATCTTGCTATAGTAATGGGTAATTTGAAAACACCTTTACTTACTGGGATTGGCCATGAAACTGACTTTTCGGTTGCTGATTTAGTAGCCCATGAACACTTTAAAACACCTACTGATGTGGGTGATTTTGTGGTTAATCGCTCACTGAAGTTTGCTTCTCTATTGATAGAAATAGCGTCAAAAGTTGGATCGCGTTCAATAACCGCACTGAGCCGTGAGAATAAATTTTTAAGCAACGCTTCATTACTCATCAGAGAAATGTCTTTAAAGATTTTATCTGCTAAGCAAGCTGAATTAAGCCAAATCAATATCGACATCAAGCGCGAATTCGAGAGGTGCCTATCTAAAAACAGCGACACCCTAAATTCTATTTCCAATACTATAAAGCTTTTACATCCCAGTAACACCCTGCAAAGAGGGTATAGTATTGTTAAATCTAGAGGAAAATCTATAGCTCGTGTAACTCAAATTTCTATAGGCGACACTGTAGAAGTGGAACTAGCTGATGGGTTTCTTAAGGCAACTATAAATGAAATTAATAAAAAGTAATATGGAACAAACTCCAGTAAATGAGATGTCTTATGACGATGCTGTAAACGAGCTACAAACAATTTTAGCTTCGTTACATGAAGAAACGCTTTCAATAGATCGACTTACTGACTCTATCAAAAGGGCTTCTGATTTATTAGAATCTTGCAACCAAAGGCTTGTAAGCACTAAGGAAGAAGTAGATTCTGTAATCGAAAAACTTGGCTTAGGTGAATAGTATTAATGTGCGCTTTCTCTAAGCTTATCTAGAACCTCATTAGCACCATCATCTATACCTTCAACGAATTCATTCTGTTCAACAGTCTTCATTTCATTTACAGCATCCTGTATTGTAACCATAGCCTCGATAATTGAACCGTATGTTTCACAGCCCTTGAGGCTTTCAGACCAAGCAATATCTGCCTCTCTATGACCAACAGGAGCTATACATCCATCCATTGTAGTTTCTAATGCTTTATTTAAAGCATCAGATGAAGAATACTTACCATCTTTTATCTCAACGAGAAATATATCTACAGCATCAATCTTGTCATTAATACAATCACAAGGATCTCCACGCTCAGCATTAATTTCTTCAACTGTTCTTTCAATAACATCAGCAGTTTCAACTGATGCGTCATTACCACAACCAATTGCCACAAGTACAATAAATGGTAGGATGATTTTTTTCATTTTTGTTTCGCTTTTCTCAATTGTAATAAATCTAACATGTCTTTGAGCTTAAAATTGTGATCTAGTCACAATCATCCCCGTAAACTGTAAGCATGATTAGAAGGTCAGAAGCTCCAATTTCAGCATTCTCATTTAAGTCATAAGGGCCAGTCCATCCTAGACCATATGCTGATAAGAATAATAAAAAGTCAGCAGAACCTACATGCTCATCTCCATCGAAATCACCAGCACATGCACCACTTGGCAAGAACCCATCTCCACCAAATTCCATTGCCCAATCTGGGAATACAATAGTTTCAGCATAGTTAAATGCATGAACCCCTACTACCTCACCAACCTTTCTACCTGGGGCATCATCCACTGGAGGGTGAATACCTCCCCAAATTCTTGATAGAGCACTCTCGTTTGAAGCATCCATATATGTAGCCCACTGAAGGTTGAAAGTTTGCGAAGGACCATCCTCAAATACAAGGAACTCATTCATTGGAGCAGGCCATTCAGCTAGTCCGCCTGGCCAGTACTCTGAACCAGTCAATAACTCAAGAAGTTCAGCTGCAGCTCTAGAGAAAGTTGAGTGACCTGAGAAGTAACCGGCAAAAGGAGGTGTTACGAAACTAGGTCGTTGGTATGGCCACCATCGATCAGCAAGTATCCAATCCACACCAGCCTCATCTATCATAGGAATTTCAATATAATCTGGACCTTTCCAAGCTTTAATAGACACTTTTCCAACCTGATCTTCTCCACCAAACATTGCAAGTGGGCTATCATCATCAACAAGATCAACTAAGTTCTCCGTTAACGGTAGTCCTGCAGGGTGATAATTAGGAAGTCCCGGATCAGTACTTTGTCCTTTCTCGGCCATATATCTGATTGCAGATACTGGACGGATATAGTCGTAGTATCCCTTGTTGCTCCATGCAGAAATAGCACAATCGTGCATCGCTCCACCTAATGCTAAGTAAGATTTTACTGAGAATTCTAAATCATCGATAACTGGGCCTTGACCTCTCCATCTATTATTTCCAGAGTTCCCTATAAGAATGAATTCATTTAAAAGAGTAAACCAGTGACCTGGTGGTGTCTCAGAATCTGGGCCATCAGCCCAGAACTCAGCTACAACTCTTCCGTAATCGCCTCTTGGCACAATATTTGGCTCGTATGCTTCGCCAGTAAATGGGTTAATCTGGTGACCATTACCACCAAACGTCCCATCCTCATTATGCCATGCAACAAGACCGCCTTTTTCCCAATCATAGAACTCTTGGTATTCATTAATTTCTGGAATGCTTCCATCATATTTCAATGAAGCTGGACTGATATCCCACATTACTCCATCATATGGATCTAAATGTTGAGACCAGTTTACAACCATACCAAATCCCCACTTATAGTCACTTTCTGAAAAACCAGATGCAACAGTAGTATCTAAATAAACGGGAGGACCTTGATTGTGGTAAGTATTATAAATACATCCATCTCTCTCAAGAGCTGTCTTATTAGAATCTCTTAGTGCGAATCCATCTACATTACCCCACTCTGGTCCTAGAAATGGTGGAGTTTCTGTAAGAAGCTCACCACTTTGGTCTATAGCAAAAGAAAGCTCAATAGCTTGCCAACTGTTTGGATCTAAAAGCCCATTTGTACCAGGCTCTTCTGGCAAGATGTTGGGAATTTCAGATACGTAACAATCGCTTGCGTAGTCATTAATCTCATTAGCTCCATCCTGCATTCCGTATGCAATAATTTGCTCGCCTAGATAATTACCAAGTGCTGCTGGACCATCATTAATATAGTCTGTAGATACTACCGCAGTATCAAGTTCCATCTCTTGCATTCTAGCTCTGATGTTAGACATCGTAGCATCAGCCTGAGGAGAATTTCCATATCTATGATTCATCAGTCTGTATACAGCATAACTCATCGCAGTCTCCTGTGCAAGCTTTCTTTCCGCTTCGGATTCCGGAATTGAAAGAGCTGATTCATCAAACTCACATGTATACCCATGAAGAGTTTTACCTAAAAAATAATTTTCAGACAATGTATTGTCATACGCAGCCCATGCATCATACATAATTATACTCGAGTGAAAAAGATTTCTGGCATGTACAGTGGGACGCGCAAAATCATTTCTAATACCTTCAAGAACCTCTTCGTTCCAGTGAGTTGCAACTGTAGTGTTTTGGGCTGTTACCGACGAAACGACTAAAAATATTGAAAGCAAAAAAAATATATATGAATTTTTCATTTATTGTGCTTTTTAGGCATTTCTAAAAATACCCATTTTTATTAAATCATACAATTTATGTAGGAAAAATGTTAATTTGCACTGCTCAAATCAACACCACAAAATGCTTTCCAAAAAAGCTCAATACGCTTTCAGAGCTCTAACTGTTTTAGTATTAAACCATGGTAATGGTCCATTCCCAATTAGCGCTATTGTAAAAGAGTATCCTATTAGTACAAAATTTCTAGAGACAATATTATTAGAGTTAAAAAGAGGTGGAGTTTTAGGAAGTAGAAAAGGCAAAGGTGGTGGATATTACTTGCTTGAATCTCCAAAAAATGTAAGTTTTGCCAAGGTTATTAGAATTCTAGATGGAGATAAACAGTGGGATTGGGTGAATGACTCGGATGAATTAGACGGTAGATTTTATGAAATAATGACTGAGGTAAGAGAAGCTAAATTAAAGGTTTTAGACCATAGAACTCTAGCTGATTTAATAGATTAAGAAATTTAAATCTAGACCCTAAAAGATTTTTTGGGTTAGGGGTTGGTACCCCCTTTCTATTAGTTTTTATAACTTAGTTAAATGATAACTTTTAGACAAGCAGAAGGATTTAGCTTGTTACTAATCCTATTTTTTGCATCTTGTCAGGCTAATAATAAAGCCCCATATCCAACCACCATTATCCTTTCTAAGGAATACTCAAGCAAAAACTGTCAAAAATATTTTGAGAGAATTGATTCTACATTAGAATTCAGATTTGTCAACGCTTACAACTTAAGCAGCGACTCTCTTGAAATTGAATTAAGCCTTGCAAACGGAATAATTCTAACTGGTGGAGCTGACATTAATCCAGCTCGTTATGGAGCTGACGCTGACACAATTAAGTGTGGTGCTATCGACAACAAAAGAGATTCTATCGAGTTCAGATTGTTATCTCATGTTAAAGAAAATTCTACTCCATGCTTAGGGTTTTGCAGGGGGCTACAAATAATGAATGTATTTAATGGAGGGTCTCTTCACCCTCACCTCCCCGACACCTTAAGTAGCATTCACCGTGGCCTTGACGGTGCTACAACTCACTCCATTCAAGTAATCAAACACATAAACAGCTTAAATCTAGAAGTTGGAAGCACTAACGACATTATTAGCCACCACCATCAGGGAATAAACAAATTAGGAGCAGATCTAGATGTTTGGGCTGTAGCGCCAGACGGACTTTCAGAAGGCATAAGGCACTCAGACACCACAACTTACCCATTTTACGTAGGTGTTCAGTGGCATCCTGAACGCTGCTCCCCTGGTAATGAGTTTGATAATAGCATTGGTAAAAGCTTCATAAACGCCATAATTTTCAAGTAAATATTCTTGAGAATTATTCTTGTATAAACATAAGATAGACGTACATTTGTCCTCCGCTTACTCGATGGAGTTGATGATCAGCATCAAGCAAAGCGGAACTTATATCGCGGGGTGGAGCAGTTGGTAGCTCGTCGGGCTCATAACCCGAAGGTCGCAGGTTCAAGTCCTGCCCCCGCTACTAAGAAAACTCAAGAGTCAGCTT
>MDTA01130342.1_pt1 | contig 10968 bp, 10 predicted proteins | sample 811151 | NCBI WGS metagenome assembly MDTA01 (sample SAMN05326648, study PRJNA326480) | marine metagenome | isolation source: seawater | place: Indian Ocean: South | collected 2010 | reverse complement strand
TTCTTCATTATTACCTTGGAACCAAATAATGCCTCCCCCACTTTTTAAGAAACTGTTAATATCATTAACAGTTTCTTCTTTTAAATGCGTAGGATTATGACAAATCAAAACATCTATATCATCCAAAAATAATCTATCCATATTAGGATATATTTTTGTTTCAATATTAAGAAATTTATTTTCTGGGTCAATTGATCCTAAAATCATTTCTAGTAAACCAATATCATCTTCTTTTGCCCCAATTATACTACAATTAATTTGATCCATTATGGGTATAGATAAATTCCAAATATTATCAAGTTTATAATCATCGTTTGGTAATACTAAATTACTTTCAACAATTCCTACTTCTGGTGGGTAGGCCTGAAAAAGAAATTCTTTTTCTTTATTTGTTTCAAACTCTGAAACAACTTGGCCTACTCTATCTTTATTAAATAGCAATTCTAATGGTGTATTTGGTTTTGGTAAAATTCCTGAATTATTAATTCTTGCATTAAGCTTTACTAAGTGATGCTTGGTTTTTATTCGGTTAATTGGTGAAACATTTATAATCCCTAAATTATCATATATATTATTGGGTTGAATGAAATAAAATTTCCATTCATTTATATTTTCAATATTATAAAGTAATGATGAATCTGGTACATGCATTAAATCACTAAAAACTATACATTCTTTAATTGACTCTTTATTATTCTTAACAATAAGATTATTAACAACATTCCAAATATTATCATATGAAGAAGTATGGTTTATCATTTTTAGTGAATTACGTATTTCAGAATAGTTTGGGTATCCTGAGAAAACAATTTTGGGAGGACATGTTTGTGAAACTACAATTTTTGTCTCATCTTTAAATATAGGTATAAGACTCATCAAAGTACTTTTAGATTTAGCTAAAAAAGTTTTACCATCATCTTCTGCAGTCATACTTGCTGAATTATCTAATACTACTATAAGTATGGATTCTTGATTGGCAGATAACCAGCCAGGAAGGAAACCCTTTGTAACAGGTTGGGCCATCATTAAAACCAAAGAAGCGATGCACAGAATTCTAACAAAAAGTAATATAATTTTTTTTATTTGAATTTTTCTTATTGAACTTGTTTTTAATTGTTTAATAAATCTTATAGTACTGAATTCAACTTTTTGAATTTTTAGTCTACTCAAAAAGTGAATGATAATAGGTATACTAATAGCACTTAATAGCCATAATGCAGATGGATATAAAAAAGTCATAAAATAATATCTAATATTTCCATAACAGTACCAGAAAAAAGTGGTATAGTTATATTATCATTTATTCTTATTGGTATTAATTCAATTGTCATCGCAGCGATTGCACCATAAAATATTACTAATTGTTGAAGATCTTGGTTTATAGATAATACTACTAAATATGATATGATAATCCCTGCAATAGATCCTGTAATATGCTTGTTACCAATAGAGAAAAATGGGAAGATATTACCCACCATTGCTGCAATTGAATCTCCTATTGATAAAAAAATTAATGCAGCAATTGCGATTGGTTTAGGAAAAATAATTATGGTAATTAGATAACTACTTAATAACCAAGTTGCTCCTGTAACTTCCCCATCTGATTCACTTTTACGAAGCATTGAACTAAAATATCGTTTAAAAATACTATTTATAAGTTTATTATGGTTCCTTAATAATTCAATTGTTATTGCAATAATTATCAAAATAACCAAAACTAAAATTATAAATTTCTTATCTTTGATAATCCATAAATAGCTTATAGGAATGATAGATGAAAAAATATGAAATAATTTTCTATTTATCTCATTTTTTATAATTTTCTTCACTTATTAATCATTTGGTTAAATATATCTTGCATATCTAATACACTAACAGTAAGGTCAATATTTATTGGTTTCTCTAACACAGTCTCAGCTGCAATAGATTGGTCTAAAACTGTATAAGGTATAAGATCTTCATTTTGTCGATAAAAAATTTTTCCAATTTTAAATCCTGCTTTTTCTATATCCAGTATTGCTTTTTTCTTGCTTAAGCCAAATAAATTTGGTACTTGGAAAAAATTTGGTGGCACCCCTAAACTAATTGTTAAATGTAGTCCCATACCTTTATTTAGCATATCTCCACCTTTTGGATACTGCCATGTCACATTACCAGATGGAACATCAGAATTATATTCTTCATAAACAGTATCAACCTCTAATCCAACCTGATTTAACGCTAATTCAGCGCTCCTTAATGATCGACCCAAAAGGTCAGGAATTAATACCATTTTTTCTGGACGAGCTATTTTTAAACGTACTGTTCTACCTTCTTTAACTCTTGTATTTGGGACAGGATATTGGTCCACAATAACACCAGATTCATATGATGCTGAAAAAAGAGTATCTGATACTATACTTTTATATCCTTCAGACTTTAAAACATTTTGGGCATAATCTAATTTTTTATTCTTTACATTCACCATATATCTCCCAGATTCCATCCTAACATAGTATGGCATAATTAAATAATCGAATAAGAGGATTATTATTAATGCTAATCCAATAAAAGTTGATATATATACCGCTGATAATTTCATACTTTCCTTTTAATTTTTACTGCAAACATTCCATCAACTCCATGAATATGAGGATACGTCCTTAGACATTTATTATTATCAATCCATTCTCTAGGAACCTTAGGAGGAATATTATCTATAATAAAATCATCGTTTAACTTAAGAAACTGGTCAACTACCTTCCAATTTTCTTCCTCCTCCATTGAACATGTAGCATAGACCATGGTACCGTTCGGTTTCAAAAATCTTCCACAATTGGTAAGTATACTTAATTGCAATTTTGACATTGTAAACACATCATCTAATTTACGTCGCCATCTAATATCTGGTTTTTTTCTAATTATACCTGTTCCTGTACATGGTGCGTCAATTAAAATTCGATTAGATATTGGAAAAACAGCACTACTTGCGTCTTTAACATCCCATTTTATATTTTTTTTTCCATGTCTATTAATATCTTTTTTACCCTGCTTGACTCTCACTGAAGAAGAATCTGAGGCTAATATCATTCCTTTTTTCCCAACAATATTTGAAAGGTACAGTGATTTTGTTCCTGGAGCAGCACAAACATCTAAAATAACATCTCCTCTTTTAGCATTTAAGGTGTCAACAATAGCTGCCGAGGCTGGATTTTGAATTGAGATTATACCATTCTCAAATAAATTTGTTTTAAAAATTTTCCAAAATCCATTTTTTATTTTTAAAAAAGATTTAGAAAATATTTTTGATTGTATACCTTCTTTCCCAAGAATTGTTTGTACCTCTTTTAGTTTATATTTATTATAATCAACTCTTATATAATTAGAAGATGGTGAATTAACACATTTTACCAGTTGAGTAAATTCCTTATCTCCGTAGCAATCTTTCCAACGTTTTTGAATCCATATTGGTAAAGAATTCCAGGAATCATTTGCTTCTAGTTTTTTATACCAATTATTATCATTATTATTTAAACGGACAAGCTTTCTTAATATCGCATTCGCAAATCCAGTTGCTTTTTTATTTACAGTATTCTTAGTAATATTTACTGCTGAATTTATAGCTGCATAATCTGGAATATTTTCATCTATCATTACCTCATAAAAACCAATTCTTAAAATAGATTTTAAAGGTGTATCAATATTTCTAATTGGTTTGGATGTTATATGCTCAATCATTAAATCTAATCTTGATCTTAGTCTCACTACTTCATTTACAATTACAAACGCGCGGGATTTTGAAGAAGTTTTTGGAGTATATTTTAAAAAGACATCATTAATTATTGTATTGAGCTTTCCATCACTTCTTTCAAATTGTTCTAATATGATATATGCTAAAATTCTTGCATCATTTTTCATATACCTAAAATTTCCCCTGGTTTTATATTTATACCTCTAAGAAATTTTTCAATCATCATTCTTTTTTTTCCTTCAATTTGCAACTCTAAAAGTGAAAGTAGCCCTCTACCTGTTGATATAATTAAACTATTCTCAGATGATTTAACAACCATACCAGGATTTTGAGTATCTCCTTCTATTATCCATGATTTAAAAATCTTCAATTGTTTACCTTGAATAGTTGTAATCATTCCAGGGTTAGGAGAAAGACCTCTTATCCAGTTATGAATCTTAATATTATCCCAACTCCAATCAATGAATGTATTATCCTTTGTAATTTTTGGTGCATGGCTTACTAAATCTGAATTTTGCATAATTCGAGATATCGATCCATTTTGAATTTTATTAATTGTTTTTATTACCAAATTAGCACCTTCTTCGCATAAACGCATACCAAGACTTAACATATCATCATCATCATAAATTTCAATCTCTTTTTGCATTAATATGTCACCTGTATCAATTTCTTTTTTTAATTGAAATATCGTAACACCTGTTTTTTTATCACCATTCATTAATGCCCATTGTATTGGCCCAGCTCCACGATACTTGGGTAACAAAGATGCATGGAGATTTATAGAACCATATCTAGGTAATTCAATCAGACTATTAGGTAAAATTCTAAATGCTACAACCACAAATATATCAGGATTTAATTCCATCAATTTTTCTTTTAAGTTATTTTGTTTTAATGAAGATGCTTCAAACAACTTAATTGAATGGTCTCTAGCATACTGACCTACAGGAGTTGAACGAATGAATTGTCCTCTACCCATAGGCTTTGGCGCGTTAGACACAATTGCCATTAAATCATGTTTTGATTTATGTATTGCTTTTAATGTCGGTATAGCAAAAATAGGGTTTCCCATAAATACTGTTTTCACAATAGTTAACCAATATAAATGTAAATATTAAAGGACAAACCCCTTGCCTTCAAAAGAAGAATTTTTCTTATTTTTAGATTCTTTTTCTAATTCTTTTAAAATACTCTGGTACTTCAATTTTACTAATTCTTCTACCCTATCAATAATGAATATACCATTAAGATGATCCATTTCATGTTGAATTGCCCTAGATAATAAACCATCAAATTCATTTTCATGCCATTGACAATCAGGAGTTTGGTACTTTAAGACTACTCTTTCTGGCCTCTTTACATCTAAAGCTATACCAGGCAATGACAGGCATCCTTCTTGAAAAATCTCATTGTCTCCATTGGTAGATATTATACTACTATTAATAAAAACATGGGTTTCATCTGCTTCATCAGTATGGGTAATATCAATTATAAATAGATTCAAATCAATACCTACTTGATTGGCAGCTAAACCTATACCTTCAGCTTCATACATTGAATCAAACATATCATCTAAAATCGGTTGTAAACTCTGAAAATCGGTTACATTTGAACAAATTTTTCTGAGAATTGGATTTCCATAATTAACCACATCAAGTACAGCCATTAATTCTGCTCCAATTCTTTAGGGTCAACCTTTTCAGAAAGACCTGCTATGGCAGCTTTATTAATAATTAAATTTGTGTTATTATCAACCTTTATAATTACTTGTCTACCTTTTTCCTTAAATCCTTGTACGGTTCCATAGATACCACCCATAGTAATGATTTTGTCCCCTTTTTTCAAAGCCTCTCTCATTTCTTCTTTCTGTTTTTGCTTTTTTGTTTGTGGGCGAATCATTAGGAAATAAATTATAAACATAATTATAATAAATGGTAGAAAGGCCGCGAGACCTCCACCTTGCTGTGTTTGTCCAAATAATAATTCCATTTTAACCTACATTATTTAATTTAAAATTAGCTATGATAATATTATGTTTAAAGACTGATCTCTAAAATGGTACCATCATCAATTGAAGAATCTACAATCTTAAGAGTGCCTCCATGAATTTCTTCAATAATTCTACTTGCCAAAGATAATCCTAACCCCCAACCACCTTTTTTTGTCGTGAAACCAGGTCTAAAAATATTTTTCCAATCCTTTTTTGGAATACCTATACCATTATCCTTTATTCTAATTATAACTCCATTATCATTTTTTCTTAAAGAAATATTTATCTTACCATCTTCACATTCAATAGCATCTATCCCATTACGAATAATATTTTCAATAGACCATGCTAACAACGAACCATTTGCAGTAATTATAATACTTGGATGAATATCATTTATTAATTCCACTTTTTTCCCTAGCGTGGGCAATCTTTTATTTAAATAATCCACTATACGTTCTATTCTTGATGAAAGATCTAATTCTTTAAAATTAGAATTTGAACCCATTTTACTAAATCTTCTCCCAATTTGCTGTAATCTTTGAATATCTAATTCTATTTCCGGTAGAATATCATCAATTTTTTCAGGATGCGCCTTTAACCTATCTATCCATCCCATCAAAGCAGATACGGGAGTACCCAATTGATGAGCAGTCTCCCTAGCCATTCCAACCCAAATATGCTTTTTTTCATTATTCCTAATAAAACTAAACCCAGAAAAACCTAAAAAGATGAATAAACCAATAGCAATAATTTCAACATAACTCCATATTTGCAATTTTTCAACAATTGCTGAATCTCCATAATGAAGATAACCTAAAGTAAAATTATCTTTATAAATTAATGGTATTGGTGAATTATTTTCATCTGCCATATCCATATATTTAATAACTTTTATCGTATCTTGATTATAAGAGGAAGGCAGATTTCTCCAAGTTTCCGGATAATGTTCAGAATCTGTAACTATGAGAGGAAACTTAACTTTTTTAATTATTTCCTCAAAAATAAAATCTAAGTTTGTATCATTATCATCGTGCACTACCTGCGCTATCATACTAGCATATAATCGAACTATTTCTCTATTATCATTTCTAAGTTCCTTAACTAAGATTTGCGTATAAGTTAATAGGCAAATAACAAGACTTATTCCAATTATAAATAATCCAGCTTTTATATTACCAGCATATTTATAAAATTTCATTTTTATGATTTATCATTATAGTATTTTTCTCTTTCCAAATTAATCCAAAAAGTCCAAATAAAACCAAAAAGAATGAACTTCTGGAGAGCAATCGCGCATTCTTCCATTTATTGGTGTCATATTGAAATATTATTTCAGAATCACCTTTTGGAATTTCAACAGATCTCAATATATGATTTGTTTGATAAATTGGAGTTTCCTTTCCATTTACTTGAGCCTTCCATCCTGGAGCATAAAATACCTCAGAGAGCACTAATAAACCTCCTGTATCAGATGATGATAAAAGTTCAATCTTATTCTCACTACGCGATTTAATTTTCACGCTACCATTTACATATTCAGGCATTTCAGACCCATGATAGTCATATACGATAGCTTCAGTTTTTGGGTTAAAACCACTGAGGAGAATCTCCATTAATGATTCTCTTTGAGTTTTTACATTCTTTATCTGGCCAACAATCCATGATTTTGGTAGTACATTTTTATTTTCGTAAAGGCCTTTGACATCTTCTATTTTTTCATAGGAGGGATTATTTATTCTTTTGTTTGTAATAACATATTTTACATTGAGCATATCCAATACTTTTGGACGATTAAAGCCCTTCGCATCCATTAAATCTTGGTAATTTCTGAGCTTTATTGGTCTATAACCTCCAATACTTTCAATATTCCAATAACTATATCTATTTGAATTCAATTCATCGGCTGGAAAAATTCGAAATTGTCCTTTATCCTTAGAAAGATAGTCTATTATATTATTTTGTCTAAAGTTCCTATCCATATTAGATGGTTGTTTAATATCCATAAACTCTGAATTAACTATCCATATATCCATTACAGCTATTGCAATTAAACCATATTTAAAAATAGTAGTATCTATTTTTTTTTGTACTAAACCATATATCAAACCAGATATGCTAATACATATGGTAAGCGCCAATAATAAACCTCGATTAAATAATGAAATTCTTGCTGATTGGATTTTTGTTATTGTCATAGGGTCATATCTAATATCCATAGTTCCACTAAATGACACAATAAATTCCCCAAACATAAAAAGGATGAGAGTCATTACCGTCAAAGCACCTAAAACATAAGAAATCCTTTTTATAGTCTTAACATGATTAAATCCACTAATGAAACTTTCAAATCCCCTAGCACCTAAAATGGGTATAGTTATCGCTAGCATCATATATATCATTGATGGAATCCTGAATTTTGAAAAAAATGGCAATAACATATAAAAAGGTTTATATAAGATTGAGAAAAATGAGCCAAAGCCAGTAACAAGAATTAAAATAGTTATTACCAAAAATATTAGTTCAACTCCATCTGGCCTTTTTTGTAAAATTCCAAAAAGTGCAAAAATCAAAACAACCAATCCCAAATAATGAGTAGATTGTGTAAATGGCATAAAACCCCAATATGCACCACGATCTAGTTCGCTTGTATTTTGTAATCCGAAATGATACGGATATATAAATGAAAACATTTCTTTAGGGTGGAAAGACCATTGAGTTGCATATTGCCATTTTGTTCCAACCTTTGTCTGTCCTGATTGATCTAAAACTGAAACTGCACCACGGTTAGAATATTCTTGAAACCTATAGATATCAGCATACGGGTCAGATACAATGAATAATGCTATTACTATTCCTAAGATTAGGCCAAAAAATGGATATAGTGATTTTTTAATTGAAAATGTTTTAGATAAAATGGATAAAGAAATTATCCATAGATAATAAAAACCTATAATCATCCATGTATAGTAAGCAACTTGTGGGTGATTAGCCCATAACTGTAGAGCTGTTGCTAAAGATAACATTAATAATCCTTTTAGTTTTGGAGAATGGATGAAATATATTGCCGAAGCAACTACCCAAGGAATATAGGCCATGGCAAATATTTTATTTAAATGTCCTGCATTAATTAATCCAAATGCATATGGTGTAAGTGCTGAGATGAGACTCCCAAAGAGAGAAGCGGTTCTTTCTATATTAAATAATTGAAGTAACACAAACATGCCAATGCCTGATAAAGATAAGTAAAACCAAACTTTAAGACCTGGGTTAAATAATATTTTACTACGGATAAATTTTGTTAAATCCCCGTTTGTATAAATGTATCCCCCATAGGAAGGCATTCCTGAAAATAGGTTTGGATACCATTGTGGTATGTCATCATTTTCTGATAAATATGTATCTCTCCATTCATTAATAGGATGTCTTTCTAACTCATCATTTGTGGTAACTATTTCGCCTAAAAAAACCATCCTATAAAGGAAAAGCAGAGGAAGTATTACAAGGATAAACAACTCAAATTTATTATCATTGATAAATTCTCTCATAATTCACTCTCAACATTGTTTATAAGGTCAATCCAAAAGTTCACATTAGATCCTTTTACTGTTTTCCAATGAAAAACTCCTGACCCATACATATGTGTCATGAATGGGTCTTTATTGTAAAAATATAATTCAAATTCTTTAGATAAACGATATTGGGATAAACTTGCTTTTGGTGGTTTTAAAAGATTGCTGTGAAAAGCTTTAAAATTTATCGATTTGTATGATTTTTCCCTAAGTGAATTAATTATGTCTTTTCCAGTATCAGGACTTGTGGTACCAAAGAGACTTTCAAGGGTTATTGTAAGCTTTTGCAGAAAATGACTTTTATCTAGCCTCTCTCTACTTCCAATAAAACCTAACCTATTTACTTTTCGCAAAATACTATTTTTCAATTTTATTACCAACGATGGAAAAGGGTAAAATGATTTATTTAGATTTTTGATCTCCTGTGTTCGGAAAAAGAAAAAGACGACACTTGGATAGTCATGTACTTTCCCAAGTTTCCACTCAGGGTAAGGTGCACCGATTACCAATCTTTCTTCTTTTTCATAATAATCCAAACAAAAATTATCCCATCCATTTTTAAATACATGTACATCAGGGTCAATAATCAATGTGTATTCAGTTTTTGATTCCTTTAAACCAATATCAAGAGCGCTTGCATGAGAGATTGATCTTTGAAGATTTCTACCATCATTTACTATTATTTTAATATCAATGTCCTTAGAAAACAGATTAATTAATTTGCTATCTTCTCCATTTGTATTGTCTATAATCAAAAATTGCAATGCATCTTTGTTTTGAGCTTTTTCTATCAAATTTTTAAATAATCTATTTAGATGTTCTCCGGAAATGTAACTAGTAGATAAGATTGTAATTCTCTTTTCCATATAATAATTACATATTATTTACTAGAGAGTAGATTTTTTCTTCAAGCTTAGAAATAGTTGTCGTATAAATTATTTCCTTACCTTTCTCACTAGTACTAATCTTACTATCAATAAATTTTTCTACTATATCATGATCCCAATCTTTTCCAATGAATTCAAATAAGGAGTTGCATATTTTATTTGGATTATTCAATAGTTGTTCAAATGAACAGTAAAATGTTGGAAATTTATAATCTTGGCAAAACTTTAAGGCTCTTTCCGTATAACTTTTCCATAAGTCCATTCCATTTTCAAAAGCAAGTTTATTGCGTTTATTTAATGAACGCGATACAGAAGAAGCCTTACGGACCATAAAGATTATTTTTAAAGTATCTCCCAATCCTAATGAATTTATAGCATTTGCCCAATGAGAGGCGGTTAGGCATGTACGAGGATCTTTCCATCCCCAATATGGATACAATGAATTTGATTCTTGGATTAGCTTTTCCATTCTATTTGATAGGTTATTAATGATGTTAATGGTAGGTATATCTGCAATATATGATTTAACATCATATCCAGACTGATTTAATAAATCATCGTTTATTTTTCTAAAATCGTAATTCTCGTAAAATCCTTTTGGATTTTGCTTTAATGGGCGAGGCCAAAAATTTTGATATGTACCCATTACGACTTTATTCATATGTAATACACCTGCAACAGTTGACGTGCCACTCCTGTGCATCCCTAATATCATAATTATCATTTGTAATAATTCTTCTTGAATCCAATCATTTAAGACTCTTTAAAAATAAAACGCCTTAAGAA
>MDTA01088125.1_pt1 | contig 10968 bp, 8 predicted proteins | sample 811151 | NCBI WGS metagenome assembly MDTA01 (sample SAMN05326648, study PRJNA326480) | marine metagenome | isolation source: seawater | place: Indian Ocean: South | collected 2010 | reverse complement strand
ATGCAATTCTTATTTGCTCTTTAATAATATCTATTCCAGTAACAACTTCTGTAACGGGATGTTCAACTTGAACTCTTGTATTCATTTCCAAAAAATAATATTTCCCATTTTCATAAATAAATTCAACTGTCCCGGCACCCTCATAATTAATTTTTTGAACCATCTTTACGGTTCTATCTAAAAGATCATTTCTTACTTCATCTGTAAGAACTGGGCTTGGTGTCTCCTCGATTAATTTTTGATGTCTTCGTTGAACTGAGCAGTCTCTCTCATACAAATGTACTGTTCTGTTTTTTCCTGATAAAATTTGAACTTCAATATGCCTAGGATTTTGAAAAAATTTCTCTATATACACCTCATCATTAGCAAAATACTTTTGAGCTTCAATTTTTGCTGTTTTAAAACTTTCTTCAAATTCAGTTTCATTTTTAACAATTTTAATTCCTTTACCTCCACCACCGCCTGATGCCTTAATTAAAATGGGAAACCCGATATTTCTACATATATTTTTTGCCTCTTTAATATCTGTTATTCCTCCGTCAGAACCTTCTATTACAGGTAACCCATATTCTTTAGCAATTTTTTTTGCTTGGATTTTATCCCCCATCATTTTGATTAATTTTGAGGAAGGTCCTATAAATTTTATTTTATTTTCTTCAAGTATTCTTGCAAATTCAAAATTTTCAGATAAGAAACCATAACCAGGATGTACTGCATCTGAGCCTGTTAGTTCAACAGCAGATAATAAAGATGGAATATTAAGATAACTATTTATTGGTTTATGCGAACCTATACAAACACTTTCATCAGCTAGCTTTACATGCATACTATCTTTATCTACATCTGAATGTACTGCAACAGTAGAAATACCCCATTCTTTACATGCCCTAATAACCCTTACAGCTATCTCACCTCTATTAGCAATCAATATTTTTTTAAACATTATTCTATAATAATTAGATTTTGACCAAACTCTACAGGCTCACCATCCTCAACACAAACTTTTTTAATTATACCATCAACATTTGATGGAACATGATTCATTGTTTTCATTGCTTCTACAATCATAATTGTATCTCCTTTTTTAACTCTCTTGCCAACCTCAGAAAATTGTTTAGCACCAGGTTCTGGTGCTAAATATGCAGTTCCAACTAGGGGACTTTTTACTACAGTACCAATAACTTCTTCTTCTTTTTTAGAAACATTTATATCATCGTCATTGTTAAGGTCAGAAATATCTTTTACTGACTTTTTTAAATCCTCTAAAGTCTTAATTAATTTTAATATTATTTTTTTATCAATTTCCATCTTTTAGTAAATCTTGCATTGCATTTATGGCTAAAATATAACATTGAGGTCCCAAACCAAAAATTCCACCATCCACAACGCCGCTAATTAAAGATTTTTGTCTAAATTCTTCTCTCTTATATATATTAGAAATATGTACTTCAATTTTAGGTATTTTTAATATACTTAAAGAGTCGCGTATAGATACAGAAGTATGAGTAAAACCAGCGGCATTTATTATTAATCCATCAAATTTGTTTCTGCTCTCTTGAATTTTGCTTACAATCTCTCCCTCAATGTTAGATTGAAAAAAAATTATATCAGAATTTATTTTTTTGGAATATTTATTACAATCATCTTCTATTTCTTTTAAGGTTGTTTTTCCATATTGTGATTGTTCTCTTTCTCCTAATAGATTAAGATTTGGGCCGTTTATAATTATAATTTTTTTACTCACGAATGACTTATAATATATGATAAAAAAAAATAAAATAAAAATAAAAGCAAATGGTAGATTCATTTATATTAATAATAAATGCACAGTTAAAATGCTGCTTAAAAAAAGGAAAATCCCTTTAAATATGGTAGCAATTGAATTGAATAAAAAAATTTTGAATAAATCAAAAATAGATAAAATTTTTTTAAAAAATAATGACAAATTAGAAATAGTACATTTTATTGGTGGAGGATAATTTGGAAAAAAATACGTTGAAAATTGGTACCAGAAGATTTAAATCGAGACTAATAGTTGGCACCGGCAAATACAAGAATTTTGTTGAATGCGCAAAAGCTATAAAAATTTCAGGAGCGGATATTGTTACAGTCGCAGTTAGACGAGTTAATATTGTTGATAAAAAAAAACCTTTATTAATGGATTATTTAAATCCAAAGAAGATAACTTATTTACCTAACACAGCAGGTTGCTTCACTAAAGAAGAGGCTTTAAGAACTCTAAGGCTAGCAAGGGAAATTGGTGGATGGAAATTAGTTAAACTAGAGGTTCTCGGTGACAAGAAAACATTATTTCCAGACATGATTGAAACTTTAAAATCCACAGAAATTTTAGCAAAAGAAGGTTTTAAAGTTATGGTATATTGTACTGACGATCCATTAATGGCAAAAAGACTAGTAAACTCTGGTGCGTCTGCAATAATGCCTTTAGCTTCTCCAATTGGATCTGGTTTAGGAATAGTTAATAAAGTTTACATAAATTTGCTAAGACAACAGATTAAAATTCCTTTAATTATAGATGCAGGTATAGGGGATGCATCTGACGCCTCAATAGCAATGCAATTAGGATGCGATGGAGTACTGGTGAACACTGCCATCGCAAAAGCTAAAAAACCATTCTTAATGGCTGAAGCAATGAAATTAGCGGTAATATCTGGACGCAAATCATATTTGGCGGGAAGAATTAATAAAAATATTTTTGGAAGTCCTTCATCTCCAAAATCTGGAATTATTTAACTTTTTTCTTATAAAATTTTTTCTTATGAAATGTTTTTTTTTTAAATTTAATTATTTTTTTTTCTTCAATATTGTCTTTAGTTATTTTCTTTTTTATATCGGAAATATTTTCAATTTTTTCTATTAGTTTACCTGACTTTAATTTAAACTCAATTAAATATTCGGAGATTTCAAAATTTGTATTCGCTTCAAGTATTAAATCTATTTTATTCTTTTTTTTAAAATAATTCAGACTATCAACAAAGTTATTATTCATAAAATCCTTAACGCTTTCATTTAAACTCAATATTATTTTTTTTGATTTATTTTCAATTGTTTTTAGTTCTAATAATTTTAAAATTTTTAATGAAAATGATTCTTTGGTTAAATTAATTTGCCATTTGACACTACTTTCCCTTAATCTTTGTCTAGACATTTCCAATAATCCAAAATTACTTATTCTACCAATTTGTATTCTTGCTCTATCTTTTCTACATCTCTCTTTTAATCTTCTTTCAACAAGTCTTTTGTTGTTAAAACTAAGCATATCTATGAAATCTATAATTATTAGTCCCGATAAATCTCTAATTTTTATTTGTCTAGATATTTCTTCTGCAGCTTCTAAATTTGTATCTAAAGCAGTATTTTCCACATTTTTTTGTTTAATTGATCTACCCGAGTTTACATCTATTGAAATTAGTGCTTCTGTGGGATTAATTACAAGGTAACCCCCAGATGAAAGCTTAACTTCAGCTTTAAATATTTCATATAGTTTTGTTTCAATTTTCTCTTTAAAAAAAAGAGGTGTTTTTTCTCTATATTTTTTTACTTTCTTTAAGTGTTTAGGCAACATTGATTTTACATAATTTTTAGTTTTTTGATATCCCTCATTTCCTTCAACTATAATATTTTGAGTCTCATCGTCGAACATGTCTCTTAAACTTCTTTTTATAATATCACTTTCTTGATGAATTAAAGCTGGTGCAATAGAATTGAGAGCATTTTCTTTAATCTTTTCCCATACTTGTATTAAATTTTTTAAATCGTTATTTATTTCATTTTTTGTTTTATTTGAACCCGCGGTTCTTACTATTAAACCCATTTCTTTAGGAATTATAATTTCATTTAAAATTAATCTAATTTTCTTTCTATCACTTGTATTAAATATTTTTCTAGAAATACCACCACCCTTTGGTGTATTAGGCATTAAAACTAAATATTTTCCTGCAATAGATATAAATGTACTTAAAGCAGCACCTTTAAGACCTCTTTCATCTTTTAATACTTGAACAAGAATTACCTGATTTGGTTTAATTACTTCTTGAATTTTGTATCTTTTTGATGGATATCTTCTTTCTTTTTTTTCAATCAAATTTTCATTCTCAATATTCTTTTCAATAATGTTGTCGTCGTCGTTTCCATCTTTTGTTTCAATTTGATTTGTCTCCTTGATTTCACTTTCTTTTGATAATTCTTCTCTTGCTTGTTCTTCCTCTTTTTTTATTTTTTCTAAATCATCTTTTGGTAGTTGATAGTAATCACTCTGTATGTCATTGAAGGACAAAAAACCATGTCTTTCTCTTCCAAAATCAACAAAGGCTGCTTGAAGAGAAGGTTCTATTCTACTAACTTTACCTAAATAAATATTGTTTTTAATTAAAGTATTATTTATACTTTCGTATTCGTAATCCTCAATATTATTATCTGATTTAAGTACAACTCTGGTCTCATTTGGATGCGATGCATCAATGTATAAATTCTTTGCCATAATTTTAAATATATTTGTTTCATTTTTTTTTATAAATTCTGTGCCTTAACATTAACAAATTCGTCAATTAAATTAAACCAAAATGAATAAATATATAAAGAAATTTTTGATTATTTCAGTTTTCTTAAGTTTAGCGACTATTTTAATAGTTATTGGTATTTTATGGAATTATTCAAATAAACTCCCAGATTATAAATTTCTTAAAAATTATAAACCACCAGTCTCAAGTAAGCTTTATTCAGGAAATGGCGAATTAGTAATTGATTTTTCCTCTGAAAAAAGAATTTTCATACCCTATAATTCAATACCAAAAAAAGTAGTTAATTCATTTTTATCTGCCGAAGACAAAAACTTCTTTTCCCACCCAGGTGTTGATGCAAAGGGTGTGTTAAGGGCAATTTATAACAATATTTTTAACATTTTTTATTCAAAGAGACTTGAGGGTGCATCGACTATAACACAGCAAGTAGCAAAAAATTTTCTTTTATCAAATGAAGTTAGCCTAGACAGGAAAATAAAAGAGGCTATTTTAGCTTTTAGAATTGAAAGAGCGCTCAGCAAAGAAAGGATTCTTGAACTTTATTTAAACCAAATTTACTTAGGAGAAGGAAGTTACGGCGTCGCCTCAGCTAGTTTAAAATTTTTTGACAAACCCATAAGTAATTTAAATTATGGTGAGTCCGCTCTATTAGCAGCCCTACCTAAGGCACCAAGTAAATACAATCCTTATAAAAATTTAGAACTAGCAAAATATAGAAGAAATTTGGTTTTAAAAAACTTATACGATAATTCTTATATAACAAAAGATGAATTTAATAAATTAACCAGTTCTGAAATAATTTTAAATAAAAGAAAAAGAATTTATTTAGAAGACTCGAGATACTATGTGGAAGATGTACGAAAGGCAATTGTAGATAAATATGGATTTGATAAAGTTTATAAGCAGGGGTTTAATATTAAAACTCCCCTAGATTTAAATTTACAAAAAATTGCAACAAATGCATTAAGAAATGGATTAATTGCATTTGATAAAAGAAAAGGATGGCGCGGGGCCTTAACTAATACAACTAAAGATAATTGGCAAAAATCAATTAAAAATTTTGAATTAGAAAATTCTTTAGGTTGGGAAATTGCAATAATTAAAAAAATCGAGAAATTCGAAACAGAAATTGAAACAACTGAAGGAGCTAGTGGAAAAATAAATTATAATGATATTTCTTGGACAAAAAAGGAATTTAATGAATTATTAAATATTGGTGATGTGGTTTATGTAAAAAAATTGTCGGATAAAAAATATTCTCTGAAACAATTACCAAAAGTTAATGGAGGTATAGTCGTATTAGATCCTTTTACTGGAAGACTTAAGGCTATGTCGGGAGGCTTCAGTTTTAAAAAAAGTGAATTTAATAGGTCTACCCAAGCTTTGAGGCAACCAGGATCAGCATTTAAACCTTTTATTTATGCATTAGCATTAGAGAATGAATTCAAACCTAATTCTTTAATTTTAGATGCTCCAATTGTTTTAGATCAAGGAGAAGATTTGAAGTTATGGAAACCAGAGAATTATGGTAAAAAATTTTATGGTTTATCGACTTTAAGAACTGGTCTGGAAAAATCAAGAAATTTAATGACAGTCAGAGTAGCTCAAGAATTAGGTATTGATAAAATAATAAAAGTATCAAAGGAACTAAATATTTATGACGAGCCAAAAGAGCTAATGTCAATCTCACTTGGTTCTGCGGAAACAACCTTATTGAAATTAACATCAGCATATAGTTCTTTTGTAAATGGTGGCAAGTTAATCGAACCTATTTTAATTGACAGAATTCAAGACAGTCAAGGAAATACAATTTTCAATACAGAAACTAGAATTTGTAAAAATTGTGATAGTATTTCTTATCTAAATAAGGATTTACCAACAATAGAGGATAATTTTAAAAGAGTATTTTCTGAGGAGACTGCATATCAGATAACTTCTATGTTGGAAGGAGTAATACAAAGAGGCACTGGTAAAAAATTAAAAAACCTAAATCTCGACATTGCTGGCAAAACAGGAACGACAAATAAAAATACTGATACTTGGTTTATAGGTTTTACCTCGAACCTAGTAATTGGTGTTTATGTTGGATATGACGATCCTAAGACTTTAGGTAAGTTTGAAACTGGAGCAAAAACAGCAATGCCAGTATTTAAAGATTTTGTTATAAATGCAATCAATAAGGAAAATGCGAGACCTTTTAAAGTCACAAAAAATATTAAAATGATGTTAGTAGACTCAAAAACAGGGAAAAAAGCTAATTATGGTACAACTGACACTATTATTGAAGCATTTAAAATAAAAAAATCAAATAAATTTTTTGAAGAACAAAAGAATTTAAATTATAAAATAAGTACTAACAATATTTTTAATTTTTATTAAAAAATGCATGAAGATATAATTAAACAAATTAAGTCATTAAATAAATCAAATCAAAGAATAAAGGAGTATCTTTGACAAAAAAAATATTTATCAAAAATTAAAAAATATAAATTCTAAAATAGATAATCCTGATTTTTGGAGAAATAAAAAAGAGGCAGAAAAAAACTTAAAATTAAGAAAATTTTTAAGTGAATTAACTCAAAATTACGAATTAGCTCAAAAAGATTTATTTGATACTTCAGAAATCTATAAACTTGCAATCGAGGAAAACAATAAAGAAGTCATTAACGAAATAAATTCAAATTTAGAAAATCTTCAAGAAATAATAAAGAAAAATCAAATAAAATGCTTTTTATCAAAAGAAAGTGATGTGCTCGATGCTTATATAGAAATACATGCTGGCGCAGGTGGAACAGAAAGTCAAGATTGGGCAGAAATGTTGAGGAAAATGTATATGAAGTGGTCAGCAGATAAAGATTTTAAGGTACAATTAATTAGTGAACACAAAGGAGATGAAGCAGGTATAAAATCCTCAACTATCAAAGTTCAAGGTGAATATATTTACGGTTTTTTAAAATCAGAGTCAGGAATTCACAGGTTAGTTAGAATTTCACCTTTTGACTCTGGAGCGAGAAGACACACAAGTTTTGCTAGTGTGTGGGTTTATCCAGTGGTAGATGAAAATATTGAAGTTGAAATTATAGAAAAAGAAATTCGTGTAGATACCTATCGATCGAGCGGCGCAGGAGGTCAACATGTTAATACTACAGATAGTGCAGTAAGAATAACTCATTTGCCAACTAAAATTGTGGTTCAGTGCCAGAATGAAAGATCACAACATAAAAATAAAGAAACTTGTATAAATATGCTTAAAGCAAGATTGTATGAGTATGAAATAAAAAAAAAAGAAAAAGAAAATATTGATATTCAAAGTAGTAAGTCTGATATTGGATGGGGTCATCAAATCAGGTCATATATCTTGCATCCATATAGATTAGTCAAAGATAATCGAACAAGTTTTGAGAGTACAGATCCAGATAAAGTTTTAAATGGAGAAATAGATGATTTTATTGAAAAGTCATTATTTAAAATAAATGGTTAATAGATTTATTAAAATTATATTATTTATTTCAATATTAATAATATTATCCTTATTCTATTTGTCTTTCTTTGGAATTAGTACAAATAAGTTCAACAACATAATTATAAGTAAGGTTGAAAAAATTCCTAATTTAAACATTAATTTTAATGATATTTTTTTTAAACTTAATATTCTGAACTTGGAATTTAAGTTATCAACATCTAATCCAAAAATTTATTATTCTAATAACGAGATACTTCTAGAAAGCCTTGAAACAAATGTCTCACTTACGAAACTTTTAAAGGATGATTTTGTATTAAAAAATTTAGTTTTAAAAAGCAAATCGAATAATATTAAGGGTATTACAAAATTAATTAGGTCATATAAGAATAATTTTCAAACACTTTTATTAGATAAGCTCGTTAATAATGGTAGGATTAGCTTTACTTTGATGGCTAATTTTGACCGTAATGGCAATTTGCAAGATAATTTCTTGATTACCGGAAATATTGAAGATCTTAAAATTAAAACTCTTAATAAAAACAATTTAAATGCTAACTTCAGTTTTAAGATACTAAAAGATTTTATAAATCTAACTAACGCAAATTTTAAATATTTAGACTATATCTTTAAGTCAAAATCAATCATTGTGAAAAAAAAATCAAATAATTTTGTAAAAGTAAATGGCGACTTATTCTCTAAAAAAATTGAAATTAATAAAAAAGATTTAAAAAAAATAATAAGTCTTGAAATCGATAATTTTATAGATGAAAAAATTAATATTTCAACTGAGAATACCTTCTCTTTCGATATAAATAAAAAATATAATATTTCAAATTTAGAATTAGAGTCTGATAATAATTTAGTGGAAGTAAATTACTTGATAAACAATAATAATATAAAAAGGATTTTTAATATTGAAAATAAAATTAAGTTTTCTAATCATAATATAAAAATATCTTATAAAGGTGATCCAAATAAAAAATTACAAAATGAATTCTTAAAAATTAATGGCTCTGGAAATGTATTATCAGGAAATAAATCAGATAGAATTCAATATAAATATAATACTAAAAATTCAAAAAATAATTTTAAAATAAATTTTCAAATTAATGAAAATCCGATAAAATTAGACTCTTTAGATTATTATAAATCACCAGGGGAGGAGTCAGATCTTTATTTAGATTTTTCTTTCGAAGATATTAACAATTTTAATTTTAACGAAATATTATTCACACATAAAGAAAACAAATTTACTTTTAAAAACTTATTTTTTAAAGAAAATAAAATAAAAGATTTGAAAAAATTAGAATTAAATTACTTTAATTTGAATGATAAAAAAAATAAAATTAAAGTAATTAAATCCAATAATAAATATAAAATATCAGGTGTTTCTTTCGATGGATCAAAATTATTAAATAATATTTTCAATAGGGGTAATTCTAAGAAAATATTTTATAGTTTAGATTCTGAAATTTCCATTGATATAGATAAGCTCTATATTGATGATAGTAACTTTTTAAAAGTGAAAAATGGTGAAATTGTATTCAATGACAATGAAATAATTAAATTAAATATAATTTCAACTTTTGCTAATAATAGTGAATTATTTTTTAAAATTTTTACGAAAAATGACGAGAAAATTACAATAATTTCAACTGATTATCCTAAACCTTTAATAAAAAGATATAAATTTATTAAGGGTTTTGAGGAAGGGGTATTAGATTTTAGATCAATTAAAAAAAATGGAAGATCAAATTCTACTCTTATAATTGATAACTTTAAAGTAAAAGAAATCCCAATTTTGGCAAAAATTTTAGCTCTTGCGTCACTTCAAGGTATCGCTGATATCCTAACAGGCGAAGGTATAAGGTTCACTGATTTTGAAATGAAATTTTCAAATGAAAAAAATTTAATGAAGATAGAGGAGATTTATGCAATCGGTCCGGCTATTTCTTTAATGATTAGCGGTTATATAGTTGAAAATGAATTAGTTAGCTTAAAGGGTACATTAGTTCCAGCAACTACGATTAATCGCACTATATCATCCATACCTGTATTGGGTGATATTTTAATAGGAAAAAAAGTTGGAGAAGGTGTTTTTGGGGTTAGTTTTAAAGTAAAAGGACCACCAAAAGATTTAAAAACTACTGTAAATCCAATTAAAACACTTACACCAAGATTTATTACTAGGACTTTAGAAAAAATAAAAAATTAATTTATTTCAACTTTTAAATGTCTTTTTTTTCCTATTGAAAGTTTTATATTTTTTTCTTTAATAAATATTTCTTTTTTAATATGAAAGTTTTCATCATTTATGACTTGATTATTTAGCTTAATACCATTTCCTTTTATAAGTCTTCTAACCTCACTTTTTGAAGTAATAATATTTGATTGGATTACCAAATCTGTGATTTTTAGTCCTTTATCTAAATCTACGGTGTTAATTTTGATTGCTGGTAAATTTTCACCTAGAGAGTTTTCTTCAAAAGTTTTTTTTGCAGTTTTTTCAGAGTTTGCAGAGGCATCTTTTCCATGGAGCATTGTAGTCGTTTCATTAGCAAGTCTAATTTTTAGTTTATTAATATCCTCTTTTTCAATTTTATTAATTTCTTCAATACTAATATCTGTAAACATTTTTAAAAATTTAATAACATCTTTATCATCAATATTTCTCCAAAATTGCCAATATTCATAAGGTGATAGTAAATTTTTATCAAGCCAAACTGCACCGTTTTCAGATTTACCCATTTTTGCTCCTGATGCCAAGGTTATCAAAGGAGTTGTTAAACCAAAAACTTGTTTATTGGAATATCTCTTAACTAATTCTGTTCCATTAACTATATTTCCCCACTGGTCAGAACCACCTATTTGCAAAGAACAATCCTCTTTATTATTTAATTCTAAAAAATCATATGCTTGTAGAATCATATAATTAAATTCCATGTAACTTAGAGATTGTTCTCT
>MDTA01062961.1_pt1 | contig 10968 bp, 4 predicted proteins | sample 811151 | NCBI WGS metagenome assembly MDTA01 (sample SAMN05326648, study PRJNA326480) | marine metagenome | isolation source: seawater | place: Indian Ocean: South | collected 2010 | reverse complement strand
ATTACCTGATGTAGTAAAAAAATATTCTCAAACCGATTATTGGGAAAGTTCTCCAAAATTTGGAAGAGGAGACAAAAGACATCAGTTTGAAGGGGATGCGCATTACTGGGGGGTATGGCATGATGCAGAGCCTTTTAAAAATTTTGAAACTAAAGTGCCTAGGTTTATGAGTGAATTTGGATTTCAATCATTTCCCGAAATTTCAACCATAGAAACATTTGCAGACTCTAAAAGCTGGGATTTGAACTCAAATGTAATGAAGGCTCATCAAAAACACCCGAGGGGAAATGAGTTAATTAGAGATTACATGTCAAGAGAATACAACGTACCTGAAGATTTTGAAAAATTTATATATACTAGTCAAATCTTACAGGCTAACGGAATGCGAATAGGCTTAGAGGCTCATAGAAGAAATCAGCCTTATTGTATGGGAAGTCTTTACTGGCAACTTAATGATTGCTGGCCAGTAGCTTCTTGGAGTAGTATAGATTATTATGGAAACTGGAAAGCATTACATTATACTGTTAAAGATGTTTTTGCTCCAATATCTATATCTATAGAAAAAAATAAAAATAATAATTTTAATATTTGGGTTATTTCAGATACTACAAATTTTATTGATACCTTAGTTATTAATATTTACTCATTAAATGGAAAATTATTATCTAAAACAAAAAAAGCAGTTGAAATTCAAGCAAAATCACAACTTGTAGATTCAGTTTTTTTCAATATAGATGATGCATTTATTATTTGTAAGCTGAAAAAACAAAAAGTTTATTCCAAAATTGCTTTCAATAAACCTGTTAAATATTATAATTTCCCAAAACCAAATATTCAATATCAATACACTAATGGAATATTAAAATTAACTACTGATATTCCTGCATTTTATGTTTATTTAAATGGTATAGACAAAAATTTATCTGATAATTTCTTTACTCTGTTACCTGGTGAAGAAAAAAAAATAACAACTAAGTCTAAATCATTTAACCCAAATAATTTATTAATTTGGTCGCTATACGATTTAAATAAAAAATAAATTTATGGCAAACAGAAGAATTTTTTTAAAATACTCGACAATAGGTGCTCTAGGAGCAATAGTTTTACCTAAAATATATAATAATTTTAGTCGTAAAAAAAACCCAAACTCCTTAAAAGGATTTCCAATGGTAATTTCTACTTGGGAGCACGGATTAGCTGCAAATGAAGCTGCTATGAAAATTCTTGAAAAAGGAGGAAAAGCAATTGATGCTGTTGAACTAGGAGTTAAAGTGCCTGAAGCAGATCCAGAATGTATGTCAGTTGGTTTTGGGGGGCTACCTGACAGAGAAGGCAACGTTACTCTTGATGCTTGTATTATGGATGAAACTGGAAATTGTGGTTCAGTTAGTTTTTTACAACATATCAAACACCCAATTTCTGTAGCAAGAAAAGTAATGGATGAAACTCCGCATGTTATGCTTTCTGGGGAAGGGGCGTTAAAATTTGCATTAGAAAAGGGGTTTCGTAAAGAAGTTTTGTTAACTGAAAAAGCCAAAAAAAAATGGAAAGAATGGTTAGTTAACTCTGAATACCAACCTATTATTAATGTAGAAAACCATGATACAATTGGGCTTTTAGCATTAGATCAAAATGGAGATATTTCAGGAGCTTGCACCACTTCAGGTCTTTCATGGAAAATGCATGGAAGAGTAGGAGACTCTCCTGTAATTGGCGCTGGCATGTTTGTGGATAATGAAGTAGGTGGGTGTTGTGCTACTGGTGTTGGAGAAGCAGTACTTAAAACATTAGGGTCATTTTTAATTGTTGAATTAATGAGACAAGGAGCAAGTCCACAAGAAGCTTGTGAAGAAGGGATATCAAGAATTATAAAAAATCAAAATTATAAAGACATGCAGATTGGATATTTAGCAATAAATAAAAAAGGAGAACATGGTTCTTATGCTGTTCACCCTTGGTTTAACTACGCTTTACATCAAGGAGGAAAAAATCAAATGATCGATTCTTTATCTTACTTGTAATGTTTAAAAAATATTTTTTTATATGTTTTCTTTTTTTTTCTTGCAACAATTCAATTATTGAAGAAGTAAATCTTATTCCAAAACCTCAAAAATTACAAATCAAAAATGACTTTTTTTCTTTAGACCATAATACTAACTTAATAATTGATAGTATTTTTTTAAATGAAGCTAAATATTTAAAAAAAATACTAAATCTTGATTTAAAGGGGAAAAAAAATACAGTTCAACTTTTAAAAAAACCAGGGTTAAAAGAAGAAGAATTCTTTCTCAATATTTCTAAAAAAAAATTAGTTGTTGAAGCAACGACACCTCAAGGTATTATGAGAGGAATACAAACACTAAGACAATTATTGCCAATTAAAAAAGGAATAATAGCTACGAAAATTCCTTGCATAGAAATACATGATTTTCCTAGATTTAAATGGAGGGGAATGTTGTTAGATTGTTGTCGACATTTTATGAAAAAAGAGTTTGTTATGCGCTATATTGATTTATTAGCATATCACAAAATGAATATTCTACATTGGCACCTTACTGAAGATCAAGGGTGGAGAATTGCAATTGAAAAATACCCAAAACTCACAGAAATAGGGGCTTGGAGAAAAAATAAAAACGGAGAATATTATGGGGGGTTTTATAGTAAAAATGATATAAAAGAAATTGTGAATTATGCAGAAGAAAGAAAAATTACAATAGTTCCAGAAATTGAATTTCCAGGACATAGTGTGGCTGCAATAGCCTCATATCCATATTTATCATGCACAGGAGATAGTATAGCAGTTGGAACTGAGTGGGGTGTTTATAAAGATATTTATTGCGCTGGTAACGATAGTGTTTTTGTCTTTATGGAAAATGTTTTGTCAGAAGTATTAGATTTGTTTCCATCAAAATATATTCACATTGGAGGAGATGAAGCGCCAAAATACAGATGGGAACATTGTAATAAATGCCAAAAAAGAATTACTGAAGAAAACTTGCATGATGTTCATGGGCTCCAATCTTTTTTTATAAAAAGAATTGAAAAATATTTGACTAAGAAAGGGAGAAAACTAATTGGTTGGGATGAAATTTTAGAAGGTGGTATTGCTCCTTCTGCAACAATACAATCCTGGAGAGGTGAAGAGGGGGGAATTACTGCTGCCAAAAGTGGACATGATGCAATTATGTCTCCAACTTCACATTGCTATTTTGATTATGATCTAGACGCAATAGATCTAAAAAAAGTTTATCATTATAACCCTATTCCCAAAAAATTAACAAAACAAGAAGCAAAACATATTTTAGGAGGAGAATGTAACATGTGGACTGAAAGAGCTCCTCAAGAATTAGTTGACAGCAAAGTGTTCCCTCGTATATTAGCCATGAGTGAAGTTCTTTGGAGTTCTAAAGAAAAAAATTATGATGATTTTTATTCACGTGTACAAAAACACTATCCTAAACTAGACGCAATGGGAGTAAAATATGGATTTGAAAACATTCCAATTACTTCTGATGTATTCTTTGAAAATAATTGCTTTGTTGTTTCTCTTAATAAAGGAAGTCCTAATATGAAAATAGAATATAATATCAATAATAAAAAATGGCAAGAATACAATTCTCCTTTTAAAATATATAAAACAAGCATTGTAAAAGCTAGAGGGTTTAAAAATCAAAAAAAATATGGACAATTAGAAAAAAAAATAATTAAACACCTGGCAACAGGCAAAAAAGTAAATTATACATACCCATATAATACAAACTACCAAGGAACAGGCAAAGGAAATTTAGTTGATGGACTTATAGGTAGTCAAGATAATTTTAGAGATGGATACTATCAGGGTTTTTTTGGAACAGATCTTGAAGTTATAATAGATTTTGAAAAAAAAACTACTTTTTCTCAAATCCAAGCTATATTTTTTCAATATCATTTGTCTTGGATTATATTACCATCATCTGTAAGCTACTCTATTTCAAATGATGGAAAGAATTTTCAAAAAGTTAAAATTATAAAAAATAAAATTCCTTTAATGCGTGAAGGAAAATTTAAATATACTTTTAGTTTTGAAAATAAAAACACAACTGCTCGATATCTAAAAATAAATGCTAAATCTGTTGGTAATTTACCCGAAGAACATCCTGCCGCAGGTTCAGATTCCTGGATGTTTATAGATGAAATAATTGTTAATTAATACTCTATACAATGAAAAAATTAATTCCTATTATAACCTTGTTGTTTTTATCATGTCAAGAAAAAAATAACTCCTTAACAGATTATGTAAACCCCTTTATTGGAACTGGTGGCCATGGACACACATATCCTGGTGCTAGCGCTCCTTTTGGAATGATCCAACTTAGTCCAGACAGTCGACTAGATGGTTGGGATGGATGTGGTGGATATCATTTTTCAGATTCTATTATATATGGTTTTTCACATACTCACTTAAGTGGTACTGGCGTCTCAGATTATGGAGATATATTACTAATGCCAATTACAGGAGAAATGCTTTTAAATAATGGTGCAGATGGAAAAAAAGGATATAGCTCTAAATTTTCTCATAAAAATGAACATGCTACTGCAGGATATTATAATGTGATACTAGAGGATTATAATATTTTTGTGGAGTTAACTGCAAGTATAAGGTCTGGGTTTCATAAATATACATTTCCAAAAAAAGAAATAGCTCAAATAGTACTAGATTTAGAACATCGAGATAAATTATTGGCACATAAAATAGAAATCATTGATAGTAATACAATACAAGGAATTCGGTATTCAAATAATTGGGCTGAAAATCAAAAAATTCATTTTTATCTACAATTTTCTGAAAAATTTAACAATCTTATTTATAATGATAAAAAAACAATTACAGGTTTCAGTTTTGGAAAATTAAATACTCCTCTTTTATTAAAAATTGGAATATCTGCAGTGAGTACAGAAGGAGCAAAAGCTAATTTGAAAAAAGAAATACCACATTGGTCTTTTGAAAAAACAAAAAAAGAAACAACAGAATTATGGGAAAAAGAACTTAATAAAATTAAGATAAAAACAAATTCAAAATCAGAAAAAGAAATTTTTTATACTGCATTATATCATTCTTTTCTTAATCCAAACATATATGTTGATGTTGACGGACATTATAATGGAACTGATTTTAAAAAACATTATACCGAAGACATGCATTATACTATTTTTTCACTTTGGGATACGTTTAGAGCTACTCATCCCCTATTTACCCTTACGCAAACAAAAAGAACAGAAGAATTTATTCGTACTTTTTTAAGACAATATAAAGAAGGGGGTCAATTACCTATATGGGAATTAGCCGCTAATTATACCGGTTGTATGATTGGTTATCATGCTATTCCTGTGATTGTGGATGCTTATATAAAAGGAATTAGAAATTATGATGTTAATTTAGCTTTAGAAGCAATGATAAACTCTGCTACAAAAAATCATTTAGGATTAAAAGCTTATAAAAAAAACGGCTTTATTTCTGCTTCTGATGAACCAGAATCTGTTTCTAAAAATCTAGAATATTCCTATGACGATTGGTGTATAGCTATATTTGCAGATTCTTTAGGTGAAGAAAATACTGCAACTAATTTTTATGAAAGAGGTCAGTATTATAAAAATTTATTTGATCCCAAAACAGGATTTTTTAGAGCAAAAAAAAGTCATTCATGGTTTGCGCCATTTAAACCTGAAGAAGTTAACTTTAATTATACCGAAGCAAATGCATGGCAGTATTCTCTTTTTGTTCCTCAAGATATTCAAGGGCATATAAATCTTATGAAAGGAAAAGAAAAGTATGAAAAACATTTAGACAATCTGTTTAATGCTTCTATTAAAACCTCTGGAAGAGAACAGCCAGACATAACAGGCCTTATCGGGCAATATGCACACGGAAATGAACCAAGTCATCATATGGCATATTTATATAATTATGTGGGGAAACCTCATAAAACTCAAAAAATAGTACGTCAAATTATGGAGGAGCAATATTCTAATTTGCCAGATGGCCTTTCTGGTAATGAAGACTGTGGGCAAATGTCATCATGGTATGTTTTAAGTGCATTAGGATTTTATTCTGTAACACCTGGATTAGATTATTATACTATTGGAACCCCTCTTTACAAAGAAGCTATTCTAAATTTAGAAAACGGTAATACATTTAAAATAAAAGCAGAGAATGTTTCTAAAAAAAATATTTATATTCAGTCTGCAACATTAAATAATAAGATCTATGAAAAAAGTTTTATTAAACACAATGATATAATTAAAGGTGGAACTCTAGTTTTTAAAATGGGAAGCACCCCTTCTACATGGGCTTCAAACAGTATTCCATATTCTGAAATTAAAAAAAATACTATTGTTTCTGTTCCATACTTTGAAGCAAAAAGTCAAACTTTCACGGATTCACTTAGTATTAAAATAGGATCCGCTGTAGGGGGAGATATTTATTATACCATAAATAATGAAATTGAAAAAATTTATACCAAACCTATAATTATTAATTCTGATGCAGAAATTACTTGTTACACAAAGAAAGATAAAAAGATAAGTAAAAAAGCTTCTGCTAACTATTATAAAATTGATAATACAAAATCCATAAAAATTAATAGTTCTTATGCTAATCAATATGCTGCTGCAGGAGATAAAACTCTTATCGATTATTTAAGAGGTGGAGAAAATTATAGAACAGGAAACTGGCAAGGGTATAGAGAGGATTTGGATGTTGTCGTAGATCTTGGAAAAGAAAAAAAAGTCTCTTCAATTAGTCTTGGCTGTATGCAAGATATTAAGTCCTGGATTTTTTTTCCAAAAAAAGTTAAATACTTTGTTTCAAAAGATGGAAAAGAATTTTCATTTATTGGTGAAGTTAAAACTACTTTTAGTGACAGTTTACAAGGTAGTTTTATTAATGATTATACTATTAAAAATTCAACCAATAATGTAAGATATATAAAAATAGTGGCAGAAAATTATGGTGTGTGTCCTAAATGGCACCTAGGTGCTGGAGGTAAAACATGGATTTTTGTAGATGAAATTAATATAAGATAATATGACAAAAAAAAAGATTTAAGTTTTTAATCTATTATTATTTTTTTAACTGATAATCCTTGATCTGTAATAATCTTTATAAAATATACACCTATATTGTTTATTGTAAAATTTGGAGAAGTTGTATTTAAAATCAACTTTCCATCAACATTATAAAGTTTAATCTGTTTTATTTCTAAATCTGTTAAAATCTTTATCTTCCCTTTACTTGGATTTGGAAAAACTGAAATATTAATATCTATTAAGTTATTTATTCCATTAGTAGTATTTAATTCTGCCCATCTTTCTTCAAATTCTTGTAAATAAATGTTTGCAATAGTTGGGTCATATATAATAAGAGTATTTTCATCAGAATTATTTTCCGCATTATTACTCCAATTATGTGAACCTGTTATAACACAAGGATTAGAAGCGGCTACATTGGCATCAGCAATAGCATATTTATGATGTAAAGAATTTGGTACGCCACTATGAGATCTCATATTAACTCCATTTGATTGTAAATTTGCAAACTCACTTCCTGTTGAATTTTCATCTTCTATTATTCCTCTGATACCAACGCCAAACTCAGCATTTTTGTCAATTATTGTTTGAGCTAAATCATCACGAGTAAAACTTAACAATCCAAATTCAAAAGAATAATCTACATCTTTTATAACTTTATTTATTTGAGCTGTAGTTTGGTCAGAAGGAGAAAAATATACCTCAACCTCTTTTCCTCCTACGATAAATTTATGTGGAGTATTATCCATTTTATTAGCTCCAAATTTTCCTCCCCACATTTCATTAAATTCTAATGTATATGCTTTAGCAATTGCCTCATCCTGAATAAAGATTATATTATTATAATCATTAAATAAATTTGATGGATTTGACCAATTACAAGAACCGCCCATAACCCATGAATTATTAGTAGAATTAGCATCAATAATTATAAACTTATTATGCATAATTCCCGCGACTCCAGGGTCCCTATAAAGAATTGGAATATTAGGGTTTAAAGAAGATAGCATTGAATTAACCACATCATCATCTGCAATATAACGAACCGAAACTCCTCTGTCATAAGCATCATTAATAGCTGTAGCTATAGTTGCATCTGATGCATTATAAACACAAATATCTAAAGTGTTTTGGGCTAAATCCATATATGCTTTAATTGTGTCATTAAAATAAGTAGTAATGTTTTGTGCATCAACGCCAGTTGAAAAAGTGTTGTCTACCGAATGATTAAAATATGGACGTATAACTCCGGAAGAGGTAGATGCTGTTGAATATAATCCAACAGAAGAAAATGCAGTATCATTTCCATTAATAGAAAAACATTCAACATAATAAAATGTGGCAGGGTTTAGTCCTGTTAAACTTATTGTATGTGTCATTGTGCTTCCCCCATTATTTATAATAGTTCCTAAAGAAGAGGTTACCCCATAATTACAATTAGTTGAAGATGAATCAGAAATAGTCCAACTTAAATCAAAACTTGTAGTTGTTATGTTTGACTGAGTAACTGCAGATGTAAATAACAATGCTCCTGTTGAAATAATATCTGAGCTATCTCTAGGTAATATTTGATATCCATCATTTGCTGGAACTGAAAATGTATATTGAGAAGAAATTCCCACTAATGTCACTGCTCCCATAGGTATCATAGAGTTCTCTAATGGGCTGCCTGCTTTAATATAAATTTTTCCACTTTCACCATTAGAATCGAAATCATGAGTTCCAACAGTAAATAATGCTCCGCCATTATTAAATATTACATTATCAATTTGAATTAATTCTCCTTCAGTTGCTTCTCCAATCTGCAAAGGAGTAACAAGTTGTGGAGTAATTGAATTTCCTGATGAGTTTATAGTAAATGAATTTACTGGCTGAATTTCTAAAAGACCATTGTAATCTACTAATACTCCTGTTACTGTTATCTCTTCTCCTCTTAATATTCCCGTCATTACCGTTGGATCATAAATTGCTATGCCAGCTGTGGCATCTTCAATATATCTAATTGGACCTAATTCATCTCCATTTGTTACTATTCCCGTCACCGTAACTGTGGCTCCAACTCCTTGAGATCTTGCTGTAGCAATGTCTTGCGAATAACCTACTAATGATATTAATAAAGAGACTGAAATTATTGTTATTGTTTTCATTTGTAATTTTATTTTTTATTAAAAATTAAATTTTGCAGATATATTAATCCTTCTTCCTAATCCAAAAAATACTCCAGCTGATTTTGCATCAAAGTCTTGATAATTTGCATTATAAGGATCATTATTTTGAGCATCTGAAATATACATTTCATTAAACAAATTTAATATACTCATTTTTACATCTAGTTTATTTTTTTCAGATAATTTAAGTTTATATCCAGCATGTAAATCTATTAATTGATATGCTGGTATAATCCAGCTTTCTCTACCAGCATTACTGCCATTTAATGATAACGGATCAAAATCAGAATAATAATCATCAAAATAAGTTCCTCGTAATTTTATATATGAATTATATGTTGGTTCATATCTAATACTTAAACCAAACTGTGTTTGAGCAGCGTCTCCTACATGCACTCCTTCAGCATCAAAACTAGCTATAATTTCAGTGCCAAAATCATCAGTAATTGGATTGTTATTATCATCTAAAAACCTTACTGTGTCTGCAGAAGTCCATCTCCAATCTCCTAATGAAATTAATCCTTCTAAACTCAAATTATGTAAAATTTTATATGCAAAATCCATTTCTAAACCTTTATGTAAAGCATCCATACCATTAATATTAGCTCTATAAGGAATATCATCAACCATTACAGTTACTCCACCACTTGAAGGTTTGTTTTCCCAAATAGTATAATAAGCATTACAGTTTGCAGAAAACAAGGAAGATCTATATGAATACCCTCCCTCCACTGCTTTTACTATTTCATTTTTAATGTCTCTAAATAACGTATTATCATAATAAAAAACATTATTAAATCGTGGAGCCTTTGAAATATACCCTATGTTAAAAAATATATTATTATACTCATCTAAATTTAAATTTGCTCCTGATTTTATTGTAAACCCTTTAATTTTTTTCCATTGAGTTTCAGCAACTTTTGCTTCTGGAGAATTCATAGTGTATGCCTTGCCATTGTGCCAAATAGTGTCTTCCACCATTGTTTTATTAGCCCCTATTAAATTTCCATCATCATCAAATTCTAATTCTGTAGTAACAGAAGTTCCTAATGCTTCATAATATGTGGTGTCTTCTAAAACTAAATTTTTCTTTTTAAAATAATCAATCCTCTTATAAGCTGAATTAGATCCTGAAAGATTAAAAAATGCACTTAACATACCATTACTATATTCAGCTTGAGAAAACATGCCTGTCCACTTAACTATACCATCATTATAATAACCAACTTTATCTCCTACTTTTTTGACTTCTGAAGCTTGTATTCCATTAGCAGCATCTAATGCGTAGTCAGCCCCTAATAAATCATACACCTCTCTATAATGCTCCCCTTTATAATAACGCATATCTAGTCCTGCTGATAATGATATCTCTTCTGTTGCTTGATAATTAAATGTAGAAAGTCCTCCATACCAAAAATGATTATTAATTGAGCTTCTTAAATAGGTTCCTGCTTTATTTTCATTTGCTGAATACAAAGCATCAATATTATCACTATTCGCATTATATGCTTCTTGTAAATTATATTGTCCGTTTTCATCATAATTGTTTGTGTTACCGCTTAGCCCTGTCCCTCCTCCATTTCCTAATGATGCATATAAAATATTTGAAACATAAAACTTTTCATTAACAGTCCAGAAATCTCTAATAGAGAATTGAGGTTTGTGATAATAATTTTGTTTTGTGTTTAACGTTTCTCTATTATGAATTGTATCTCCATTTGAGTCAATGCGCCAT
>MDTA01026900.1_pt1 | contig 10968 bp, 8 predicted proteins | sample 811151 | NCBI WGS metagenome assembly MDTA01 (sample SAMN05326648, study PRJNA326480) | marine metagenome | isolation source: seawater | place: Indian Ocean: South | collected 2010 | reverse complement strand
TGATAAAAATGTTTATTCACCAACTATTAAAAATGATCCTTACAAACTTTATAATGAGGCTTATGAAGCTTTTAAAAATAACGATTTCTTTTTTGCTAGTAAAAAATTTTCAGAGGCAGAAATAAATTTTGATAGCCCAAAATATGCAGCTAAATCTTCTCTCATGAATGCATATTCATTGTACGGAATAAACTTATACGATCAGGCTGCACAAACTTTAGAAAGATATTTTAAAAATTATCCTGCGGATACAAATATAGTCTATGCACATTATTTAAATGCTATTATTTATTTTGAGCAAATTGGAGATGAAAGACACGATCTTCAACCCTTAATTTCCTCAAAAGAAAAAATTGATTTTTTTTTAAGCAAATATCCTAAAACAGAATATGCAATAGATTTAAGATTTAAAAAAGATTTATTGCAAAATCAATTCGCAGCAAAAGAACTCTACATCGCAAAATACTACATTACGGTCCAAAAATGGATACCAGCAATCAAGCGTTTAAAATTAATTGTTGAAAAATTTGATGAAACTGTATTTGTAGAGGAAGCGCTTCATAGATTAGTTGAAATTCATTATCATTTAGGATTAGAAAAAGAAGCAAAAAAATATGCAAGTATTTTAGGGTACAACTATAATTCAAGTGAATGGTTTAAAAAATCCTATAAAGTTTTGAACAGAGATTATTCAATTGTTTTATCAAAAAAGTCTAAAAAAAAAGAAGGTTTAATAAAAAAAATAATTTCTAAAATTAAGTAAAGATGAACAAGAATAATGAAATTATAAAAATTTTTAAAGATAAAGTAAAAAATTTAAGAAGACATAGCAAATTATATTTTAACGAAGATAAACCAGAGATCTCTGATAGCGAATTTGATAAATTAAAAATAGAAATTTTTGATCTTGAAAATAAGTATAATTTTTTAAAGTCATTAAAACTAACAAGTAACATTGTTGGGTCAACACCTTCTAATAAATTTAAAAAGATTAAACACTTACGTCCAATGTTGTCGTTATCAAATGCATTTAACAAAGATGATATGAAAGATTTTATTAAAAAAATTGGAAATTTTGTAAATATTAAAAATGAAAAAATTGAAATTTTTTCTGAACCTAAAATTGATGGTATTTCAGCCACATTAATTTATGAAAAAGGTAATTTAGTTAAAGGTCTTTCTAGAGGCGATGGTGTGACGGGAGAGGATATTTTAGAGAATTTAAAGACAATTAAAAATATTCCGTTGAAGATAAATGATATTAACATTCCTAATTTATTAGAAATTCGATGTGAAGTATATATTGGTAAAAAAGATTTTCTTAAAATCAAAGATAATTTTGCTAACGCTAGAAATGCAGCAGGAGGATCTCTGAGACAAAAAAATCCGAAAGAAACAAAGAAAATTCCACTTAAGTATTTTGCATATGGATTAGGAGCTATTGAACCTATGATCTTCAAAACTCAATCTGAATTTTTAAAAAAAATTTCATCATGGCAATTTAAAACAAACCCTTTATCAACAATTGTAAATGGAATTGATGAAATTGAAAAACTACATACTAAACTTGATAACGAAAGAGCCTCATTAGATTATGATATTGATGGAATTGTTTACAAAGTAAATGATCTAAATTTACAAAAAAGATTAGGACATACTTCAAATTCACCAAGGTGGGCAATTGCATATAAATTTTCAGCAGAAAAAGCTATAACAAAAATTAAAGACATAATAATTCAAGTTGGTAGAACCGGAGCGATTACTCCTGTAGCGAAAGTTGAACCAGTAAATGTGGGTGGAGTAGTTGTGTCTAATGCAACTTTACATAATGAGGACGAAATAAATCGAAAAGATATTAGAGTTGGAGATACTATAAAAATTCAAAGAGCAGGAGATGTGATTCCTCAAGTTGTATCCATTGACTTATCTAAAAGAGATAAAAATTCAAAAAAATTTATCTTTCCATCAAAATGCCTTTGTGGAGCTGAAACTAAAAAGGAACTGAGTAAAAATACAAAAAAACAAGATGCAGTGAGGAGGTGTAGCAAAGGTTATGATTGTAAATTTACTGCTAGAGAAAAGCTCAAACATATAGTTTCAAAAGAAGCTTTTAATATTGATGGATTAGGTAAAAAAGTTATAGATCAATTTTGGGAGTTGAATTTAATAAAAGAGCCATCAGACATTTTTAAGCTGAACTATAATAAAATTGAAAAATTAGATGGATGGGGTGAGCGTTCTATAAATAACTTGAAAAAAGCTATTTTTAAATCTCAAACAATTCCTCTTGAAAAATTTATTTTTTCAATTGGTATAAGGCATATTGGTCAAGAAAATGCAAAAATTTTAGCAGGCTTTTTTGGAAATATTAAAGAATTTATGAAGTTATTCAATCATGATGAAAGGAAAAAAATTTTACTTAATTTAGTTGATTTAGATGGAATAGGTGAAACACAAATTCAATCTATAAATAACTTTTTCTTAAATAAAACCAATACTAAAATTATAAGAGATTTTATAGACGAATTAAGAGTAATTGAATTCACAACTCAAAATATTGGTGGAAAATTTTCGAACAAGAAATTGATGTTTACTGGTGGTTTTCAAAATATGAGTAGGTCTGAAGCAAAAGCTGTTGCGGAGAGTAATGGTGCAAAAGTGTTAGGTTCAATTTCTAAAAAACTTGATTTTTTAGTTGTAGGAAACTCTAAGCCAACAAAGAAAAAAATTGACCAAGCAAAAAAACTTAAAATAAAAATTATGTTTGAAAAGGATTGGAAAAATATTTTAAATAGCTGAACATGCTTTTTTTAAATCCTTAATCTCTTTTTTATTCATTGAAAATTTAAGGTTCAAGAACACTTTTTTATGGTAATTATTAATCCAACTTTTTTCACTTTTATCAAGAATACCTTTATCAATTAAATCTTTATCAATCGGCACCATTGTAAGATTTTTAAATTTTTTTATATTTTTTTCTTTTTTAACGTAAACAAGGTTTTCAATTCTAATCCCAAAATTATTTTTCTCATAATAGCCGGGTTCATTAGATAAAATCATCCCTTCTTTTAAAATTATTTTATTATTTTTAGATATAGCATGCGGTCCCTCATGAACATTTAAAAAATATCCTACCCCATGTCCAGTTCCATGCGCAAAGTCTAAATTAATTTTTTTTAAATATTTTCTAGCTGAGATGTCTATGTTTGAACCAGAAGTTTTTTTTTTAAATTTATAATTTGACACAGCAATATGACCTTTAAGAACTCTGGTGAAAATATTTTTTATTCTTTTATTCTCATTTTTTAAAGAAATAGTTCTTGTAACGTCAGTAGTCCCAAATTCATATTGTCCACCTGAGTCTACTAAATAAATATCCCCTTTTTTTAATCTTCTATCTGTTTTTTTTGTAGCTTTATAATGAATAATTGCACCATTAGGACCAGTGCTAGAGATTGTTGGAAAACTTAAAAACTTAAATTTTTTATTTTTTTTTCTTAATTGAAGTAATTTGTTTGAACCACTTATTTCAGTTATTCTTTTTTTGATAAAGTTGTTTTTAATCCAAAATAAATATTTCGTAAGAGCTACACCATCATCAATATGCGCTTTTTCTATATTTCTAATTTCATTTTTACTCTTAATTGCTTTCATGTGATAAATAGGATCCGAAATATTAAGTATAGAGTTTTTTTTTAAAATAATTTTTTCAAAAAAAAGTGAGCAGGAATTTTTGTCTATAATAAATTTTTTATTATATGTGTGAAAAAGTATTTTTTCTAATTCACTAAATTGACAAAATTTAACTTTTGCGAAACTTTTTTTAAAATACTTAGGAATATTTTTTAAATTACAAAAAAGTTTGATACCTTTATTTTGATCTATTAAGGCGTGACTTAAGGGAATAGGAGCATATTCAGAGTCTTTACCTCTGATATTAAATAGCCAAGCGTTATTTTCACTGGCAGTAATTAATTGAAGATCAGCTTTGTATTTTTTCAGATTTAAAACAACTTTATTAATTTTTGATTTAAAATTATTTCCAATAGAATGTTTTGGCAACATGTAAAAAAAACTCCTAGATCTAGTTGTTTTTCTTCTCCAAATTTTATCAATTAAATTTTCTTCAATGGGTTTTAAAATAAAATTTTTTTCACCAAAAAAAATATTCATTGAATTTTTAGTAAATAGTTTTGGATCAAACCCCAAAGATAATTTTTTATTTTTTAAAATTTGATAAGGCATGATTTTTGGAATTGTAATTATTTTAAAATATTTGCCACTTTGATTATTAGCTTGAAGTGTATATCTTCCATCAACAAATAAATAATTTCTATCTTTAAGTATCAAAGCAAAACCAAATGATCCTGAAAAACCAGATATAAAATTTAATCTATCTTTACTTTTTGAAATGTACTCTCCAAAAAATTCGTCATTTTTAGGAATTATGTAACCATCGATTTTTTCAATACTAAAAAACTTTCTTAAATTTGTTATTTTTTCCATTTTAACATTTTGTTTTTTTTATACCTATCCCATCCAGGGCTTCTATATCCATCGTCATATTCTATAGAATTATCTTGATTGAATTCAAAATCATCATTGATATCAGAGGTAATTTCATTTTTTTCGACGCTATCATCAGGAATTTCATTAATAAATCTTGATGGAAGTGTATCCATCCAGTCTCCATGATATGCTCTTTTCATAGCAAACGACAAATATGCCTCTTTCTTAGCTCTAGTAATACCTACATAAGCTAACCTTCTTTCCTCTTCTAATGCAAAGTCGCCTTTTTCCTCAAGAGATTTCTGATGAGGAAACAAACCTTCTTCCCAGCCAGGAAGAAAAACAACATCAAATTCTAATCCTTTAGCTGCATGCATAGTCATTAAATTTATTTTTGCACCTTCCCATTCCTGATCAATTGAAGTAGCTAAAGCCACGTGTTCTAAAAAACTTTGCAAATTATCGTAGTCTTGCATGGCTCTAAGCAATTCTTTTAAATTTTCTAATCTATTCTCATTTTCTAAATCTTTTTTATTTTTTAGCATCGATGAATATCCAGACTCATCTAATATTATTTTTAATAAATCATAATGTTTCATTCTCATTGAGTCTTTACGCCATTTGTGAATCATATTAATTAATTGGTTTAGTGCTGTTTTTATTTTTGGTTTAAAATCTCCTTTTTCAATAATTTTTATAATTGAGTCTTCTAGACATAATTTATTAGCTTTTCCATAAGAGTAAATTTGATTTAAAGTATTCTCTCCTACGCCTCTTTTAGGTGTTCCGATTACTCTTTCTAAAGCTAAATCATCAAATTTTTGATTAACAATTCTGAGATAAGAAACAGCATCTTTAATTTCTGCTCTTTCATAAAATTTTATTCATCCTAGCACACGATAACCTATTCCAACTTGAAGAAATCTTTCTTCAAATTCTCTTGTTTGATAAATTGCTCTTACTAAAATCGATACATCATTAAGAGAATATTTTTTTTTAATTTTTTGATCAATAATATCGCTAATTCCTTGTGCTTCTTCTTTACCAGTTCTATAACAATTCAATTTGACTAACTCACCCTGATCTGATGAAGACCATAATTTTTTTCCAACTCTATTAGAGTTGTTTGAAATTAAATTAGAAGCTGTATCTAGTATGTTTTTTGTAGATCTGTAATTTTGCTCTAATTTAAAAACTTTACAATTTTCATAAATTTTATCAAATGTTAAAAAATTTTTAATCTCAGCTCCTCTCCAGCTGTAAATTGATTGATCATCATCACCTACACAACAAATATTCTTATCTTCATTAACTAGTAAATTTAACCATTTATTTTGAATAAAATTAGTATCCTGAAATTCATCAACTAAAATATATTTAAAATTTCTTTGATAAATTTCTCTTATGTCTTTATGTTCATCAAAAAGTTTAACGCAAAATAAAATTAAATCTCCAAAGTCAAAAGCATTTAAATCCTTAGTTTTCTCTTGATATATTTCATAAACTTTTAAAATCGATTTAATTATCGTTCCTGGCTTTTTTAATCTTATATCTCTGGGCAAAAGCCCTTTATTTTTCCATTGATCAATATGATATAATATGAGTTGTGGAGAAAATTTTTTTGCATCTAGATCCTCGCCTTTAACGATATTTCTAATTAATTTTTTTTGATCATCAGTGTCTAAAATTGTAAAATTGCTTTTATATCCCAATGCCTCAGCATGCCTTCTTAAAAATTTAACGCTTATTGAATGAAATGTTCCTAACCATGAAACTGAATTTGAACTACCTTTAATATGTTTCATTACTCTATCTTGCATTTCTTTTGCTGCTTTATTTGTAAAAGTTACGCATAATATTTGATTAGCCCAAGCTTTTTTTTCTTTTATAATATGAATAAGTCTAGTTGTTAAAACTCTTGTTTTTCCTGAACCGGCACCAGCAACAATTAAATTTGGGCCCTCTGTACTAAGAACTGCTTCTTTTTGTTCTTTGTTAAGGTTTTCAATTAAGTTATCTATGTTATTCATAAGAGTGAATTTTCATTTATATACTAGTAATAAAAATAAAAAAAATGATAAATAAATTTTTTGCAACTATTCACAATAAATATTCCAAATTATTTAAGTTTGTATTTTTTTTAAGATATCTAATAACAATATTCTTTATTTCTAGCATCTTATTTTTCTCTATTCCTAAGTTTTTTAATTATGAAAAAAAATCCAAAATTATTTTTAAGCATCTAATCAAAAGCTATAATTATGAAATAAAGAATTACGAAAAAATACAATTTCAAATTATTCCTCTTCCAAACATTGAATTTAAAAATGTTAATATCAGATTGTCATCATCTCCAAAATTACTTAATGTAAGAAGTTTAAAAATATTTCCTAAATTTTTGAGCATCTACAATTTTGAGAATTTTCAGACGAATAAACTTGTTTTAAAGGATAGTTATACAGATTTAGAAATATCAACATTTAAAAATTTCATAAAAAAGCAATTTACGCATAAAAATAAGATAATATTTGATAATCTCAATTTAAAAATTATTGATAAAAACAAATCAATAATTCATTTTGAAAATATTCAATTTGCCAACTTTGGATACAATAAAAACCTTATCAATGGAGAGATTTTTAAAAAAAAATTTAAGGCTAAGGTAAATAAAGATTTAGATGATATTAATTTTTCTTTGCTTAAATCTGGAATTAACGCAAATATAAATTTTAGTCTTAAATCAGATTCTATAGAGGGAATTTTTAAATCAAAAATACTTAATTCTAACATAAAATTCGATTTTAATATCAACAAGAAAGTTATAAGAATTTATAATTCATTTTTTAGAAATAATTATCTTTCTTTTAAAAATGAAGGTTTAATTATTTTAGAGCCCTATCTTTATATAAACTCTTTTTTTGAAATAGAAGATATCGATAAAAAAATATTAAAAAAAATTGATTTAGAAAAATTATTAGACTCTAAAAATTTTGTTAAAAAATTAAATAGTGAATTTGAGATAAATTTTAAATCAAGAAAATTTAATCGGGATCTTGTTGACGATTTAAATTTAAAACTTGATTTAGCATACGGAAGAATTAATTATTTAAAAAAAATTACAATTTTAGATAATATACTCATATGTGAGGGAGATTTAAATTTTCTAGAGGAATACCCTATATTATTTTTTAAATGTTCAATTTCATTAGAAGATAGTCAAAGATTTTTAAAAAAATTTTCTATTAAAACAAAAAATAAAATTGAAAATTTCAAAATAAATTTTGAGGGCAACTTAAATATTCTTAACAATAGGATTAATCTTAAAAAGGTTTTAATTGATAACAATTATGAAGCATCAAAAGAGGATTTAGAATTTTTTAATAAAATAGTAGAAAACAATATTTTAGATGAAAGTATTTTTGAAATATTCAAGGTTAAAAAAATTAAGGAATTTATTGAAGAAATAATTTAAGTTACTTAGGTTTCGTCATTTTCAAAGGGTTCATTATTTTGTCATACTGTGACTCTTTTATTAATCCAGCTTTGATGACCTCATGTTTTAATGTAGTTCCATTTTTGTGGGCTGCCTTAGCAACCTTAGCTGCTTTGTCATAACCTATTTCTGGCGCTAATGCAGTCACTAGCATTAAAGAATTTTCTAATAAATATTTTATCCTTTTTTTATTTGCTTTAATGCCTTTGACGCAATACTTGGCAAATGTATTAGAGGAGTCACTCATGATTTCAATTGATTGTAAAATGTTATGAATAATTAATGGTTTAAAAACATTTAATTCAAAATGTCCATGAGACCCAGCCATTGTAATTCCATTGTGGTTTCCGATAACTTTAACACAAACCATAGTTACTGCTTCTGACTGTGTTGGGTTAACTTTACCAGGCATTATAGATGAGCCAGGCTCATTGGATGGAAGTATAAGTTCACCATAACCAGCTCTTGGTCCTGAACCTAAAAATCTTATATCATTAGCAATTTTCATTAAGCAAACTGCTGTCGTATTTAAAGTTCCTGAAAAATTCACTATCTCATCGTGAGCAGCCAAAGCTGCAAATTTGTTAGTTGTTGGTTTAAATGAAATTTTAGTAATTTTACTAATCTCTCTAATAATTTTTTTATCAAAATTTTTCTTTGTATTTAAACCAGTTCCAACTGCAGTTCCACCTTGAGCTAAAAAATGAATTTCTTTAAGAGCGTTTTCAATTCTTGAAATACATTTTTTTAATTGAGCATTATAGCCTGAGAATTCTTGACCTAAAGTTAACGGAGTTGCGTCTTGCAAATGAGTTCTACCAACTTTTACAATATTTTTAAATTCTTTTGATTTTTTCGCTAGTTCTCTTTCAAGCAATTTTAAAGAGGGTAAAAGTTTTTCTTTAGACTTTAAAGCAATAGCGATATGCATAGCAGTTGGAAAAACATCATTAGTGGACTGAGATTTATTTACATGATCGTTAGGATGTATTGGTTTTTTAGATCCTAATTTTCCACCCATCATTTGAATAGCTCTATTAGCTATTACCTCATTAACATTCATATTTGTTTGAGTACCAGACCCAGTTTGCCAAACTTTTAAGGGGAAATGGTTATCAAGTTTTCCATTAATAACCTCATCAGCAGCTTTTATGATATATTTACTTATTTTAGGATCTAAATCTTTATTTTTTGTATTAATAATCGCAGCGGCTTTTTTTATGATTGCTATTGAATGTATCACTAAAGGTCTGACCAAAAAATCTCCAATATTAAAATACTTATTTGATCTTTCAGTTGATGCCCCCCAATACTTATCACCAGGTACCTTAATATTTCCAATACTATCAAATTCTGTTCTGTATTTCATATTTGAATCATTGATATAATACACTCTTATTAAACAATTATAAAATATAAAGGAATAGAAATGACTAATTTTGAGAGTGTTAAAAAATTTATGGAAACATTTGGTCAAGAAATCAGAGAAAAAGCTAGTTTTCCAAATGAAAAAATTACATCACTAAGGTACGAATTAATTGAGGAGGAGCTTAAAGAATTGAAGGAAGCTATAAATAACAAAGATATCAAAGAGGTAGCTGACGCCTTAACTGATATTCTTTATGTTACCTATGGAGCTGGCCATGCATTTGGAATTAATTTAGATAACTGTTTTAAAGAAGTGCAAAATTCTAATATGAGTAAACTTGGTATAGATGGTAAACCTATATACAATGACAAAGGAAAAGTAATGAAGGGACCTAATTACTTTAAACCAGACTTAGGAAAATTTGTAGCATGATGAAAGATAATTACTACTGGATATTGCTTGGTATTGCTGTTGGAATAATTATTTATTTAGTAGATAAATACATTTTTTAAAAGGGCTTTCTGTTGCAAGGTGCCCCAAACCCCAAAGGTTTTTTAATTTACTAATGCGTATAAAATTCCAATAACAATTAACATCTCTAATCCACTCATTTCGACTCCTTTCGATAAGACCCATTATATAATAAGTAGCATTCTGTTGCTAGGTACCTTTAACTTAGCATCATTATTTATTATTTTGCAGCATTTGCAATTGTATAAAATCTAAATCTTTAAGGAAATTACGACTTAGTAACGACCTCCCAGCGTCATAACGATCATGTAAAAAATCATAAAAAATTATATGGTTAGACATGTCTTTCGAATTGCCAAAATTAGATTATTCAAAAACTGCTTTAGCTCCAATAATGTCTGAAGAAACTTTAGACCTTCACCATGGTAAACATCATCAAACTTATATTACTAATTTAAATAAATTTATTAAAGATACGGAAATGTCAAAAATGTCTCTTGAAGAAATAATAATTCATTCATCAAAAGACAAATCAAAAATAGCCATTTTTAACAACGCTAGCCAGCATTGGAATCATATTTTATTTTGGAAATGTATGAAACCAAATGGAGGTGGGGAAATGCCTAAAAAATTGAAAGACAGAATAATTAGAGATTTTGGAAGTGAGGAGAACTTTAAAAAAGAATTTATTCAAGCAGGTGTCACTCAATTTGGCTCAGGCTGGTGCTGGTTGTCAATTCAAAATGGAAAATTAGTTGTAAGCAAAACTCCAAACGCTGAAAATACATTAATTCATAATATGAAACCAATTTTAGGATGCGATTTGTGGGAACATTCGTACTATGTAGATTATAAAAATAGGAGACCAGAATATTTAGAAAATTTTTATAGCAAGCTAATTAACTGGGAATTTGTAGAATCTAATCTTGATTAAAAATCTATAAAACTTTAACAAATAAAATTGCAAAGTTGTTAGGGGCGTTCTGTTGCCAGGTGCTTATAATTTTAGTTAATATATTAAATGTATGAATTGTTTGCAAATCTGACATTAATTGCACATTTTATCTTTATCTTATTTGTTATTTTTGGTGGATTGCTCTTCTTTATTTTTTCAAAAATATTCTAT
>MDTA01057905.1_pt1 | contig 10970 bp, 6 predicted proteins | sample 811151 | NCBI WGS metagenome assembly MDTA01 (sample SAMN05326648, study PRJNA326480) | marine metagenome | isolation source: seawater | place: Indian Ocean: South | collected 2010 | reverse complement strand
TCGCGCTCCTCCCGCGGCCGCTCTTTTTCTTTCCCGTGTGGTCATGTTGACCAATCAGAAACGCGAACGAGATTGGATCAGTTCTTTTATGAACGAAGATGGTCCCTCCGTCCGTCCCGCCGTCACTGCCGTATCTTGATCTAGTGACCTTTTTTTGCAATGAAAGTTCACCTTGGACTTTTTTTGCAAACTAAAAAGCCATATCCAGAAACCGACCCTTTACTACCTATCGCTCCCGCGCGGTCCTCTTCCCAAGCAGCCTCTCCACCCCCTCAGGCCCCTCGCGCATGGCGTACCGCACCGCACGACTCTCCCCGTTTACCCACGGGTTCTGGAGTAGCACGCTGTGCCACCCCTCCTGCAGCGAAGCGCCTATGGACGACATCCAGTAGCATCGGTGGGTCACCGGGTCGTGCCGCGGGCACCGCGCGACGTGGTCGTGATGTTCCTCCCCAGGCGCCCACGACACGAGCCTGGGTATGTCCGCGATCCCCATCCTCGCGGCGACCGCCTCCAGCAGCAGCATGAACACGTTGCTGCTCGCGTCGCCCACCACGTAGTCGGAGAACTTTGCCGCCACCCACAGCTCCGCGGCGAACAGATGCTCGCGACGGACAGCCTCCACCGCGCTCTCGTTACCCTTGCGCCCCACGAGGCTGTCGACGAACACCGGTAAGCTGTATTCCCTGTCCGCGGCGATCGCATCCGAGAAGACTAACGCGGGTTTCTCTCCGCACACCGTCAGGTTCCCGGCGGCGTGCATCCGCCGCAGCTCCAACACCGCGTGCTTGGCGTCGGTCATCAAGAAGACCGTCTTGAAGCACTTGCCCGTGGCCGTCGCCGCGTCGTCCAGGGCCCGGACGTACGTCGAAAGGTCCCTGTATCCGTTGTGGATGTTGTAGAAGGGATCCTCGCCCAACTTGTCGGAGCGGCGCACCTGGAGGGTGACAACCGGGTGAGCGATCTGGTCCAGGTTTCTGAACGTCGCCGGGGTTATGAACCCGGCGACGGCCGCGAGGGGGCGCGTGAGGATCCACGAGGTGAGCATGGCGTGCAGCGCGAAGTGCGGCTGGCACGCGGACGGCCAGTCGTTGCACCCGTTGGCAAATGAGCCGAGCGGGAAAACCGGTATCCGCGGGGGCAGCTCGGGGACGGACACCGCGCGAGGATAAGGGTACCCCGGCAGCGGCAGTAAACCCCGCCCGGACTCTTCCTCGTCGTCGCCCCTCAGCATCGCCTGCACCTCGCCCGCGACGGAGGCCCTTTGGTCGTCGAAAGCCTCGATGATCCGCGCGGCATCCTCCGGCGTCGGGCCGTACTCAATCGCCGCGGGGTCCCCCTCCGGCTGGTTCGACAGCCAAAAACCGGGCGCGTTCCCGGCCGCGGGGTTCCGCATGATCCGCCAGAGAACGTCGGGGAACTGATCGTTGTTCAGGCCGACGCCGGGGCATCCCTCGGGTCTGACGCACGCGCCGCGCGCCGTCGCCGCATTGTCGCACCGTCCGTTGCTGCACACGATGATGTCATTCGCCGCGGCGGTGTCCCCGCCGTCCTTCACCAACGCGCGTCCCACCGTGTACGGCGCGAGCATCGCCGCCGCGCGCTTCCACCGCGGCGAGTTCTTGTTCCAGTGCTCGTCGCCCAGGAACTGCTCGCTGGCGTGCTGCTCCCGCATCAGCTCGCGAAGACCCGCGAGCCAACCGTCCACCGCGCGAGCCGGGTTTTCTTCATCCCCCCTGTAACTCGCTTCGAGCGGCTCGAGCTTCTCGTGCGGCGCCCCGGAATTGATGAACAGGTCCGTCAGCGCCTCCATCGCCTCCCCGAGCTCCCTGCGCGTCCCATCCGTCGCTCCTTTTTGGCCCGGTCGAAGGCTGCAGTTGGTCACGGGTTGGAACAGGTGGTCGAGCCCCGCGTCCCACGGCGGGAGTGGCACCAGCGTGCGACCCAGCGTCACCGAGGCGATCAGCGCGCGCTGCAGGAAGATGTGCACCCTGCAACCCAGCGGGCACATCTCCAGCGGGACCGCGAGCACGGCGGCGTCGTCGCACGAGGCGGGGAACTGCAGGCGCCGCAGCTCCGCCTCCAGCGCGGCTCTCGCCGAGGGATCCCACCCGAGCGTTCCCGAGGGCGGGTCGCTCAGTCCGCCCCGCCGGCGCACGGGCGTCGGGGGCACGCGCGGACGCCTGAACCACTCCTCCGTCGTGATGGGTGTGGCGACGTCGTCCACCCCGGGCGTGGGAGTCAGCGGGTAGACGGACCGGAAGCCGTCCCCGTCGCCGTCGGGGAAGTCGGCGCGCCCCAGCTTCGACCTCGTCGCTTCCTCGTCCTCCCAGCGCACCTCGCGCACCTCGAGCTTCGCGGCTGGCGGATCGAGGGCGTCGATGTCGTCCTCCACCGGGGTTGGGTCGACGCCGGCGGGAGCGATCTGCGCCGCGTTGGCCAGAGCCGCGCGCGGCCCGTCGTCCGCGTCGTACCCTTCGCCCCATCCCTCGAAGTACGACTCGTGGTACGACCCCCCCGCGGGCGACGAGACGGTGGACGAGCACGCGGGACAACGCGCGAGGAGGAGCGCCGCGAGGAGCGCCGCGACCGTCGCCGTCCGTCCGGACATTGCCCTCCCGCCGCCCCGATTTCCCGTCCCTCGGCGCGCGTCGGCTGTCGTGCAAGTGTCTCGAGATGTGTGCCCCCGGCGCACTTTAGCTCGCGCGATGGAGGAGTACGCGCGCCGATGCTCGGAGTTGATCCGGCCCTCCACGGGTCCGTACCTCGAGGTACCGCACATGGGTCCCGAGGACGCGCGGCGCGTGGTATCGCAGCTGCGCAGCGGCCTGAGCGGCCCCATCGCCGCGGCAATCAACGCCCTCACCGTGATCTCGGCGGACGCGACCGATCCGATGTCGACCCAGGACTGGCCGGGGCTCGCCGGGGCGCTCTGCGAGGTGGTGCGAGGCGGCCTGGAGTTCGACGCCGGGCGCGGTGGGACCCCGGGCTGGGCCGCGGCGGGCGCCGGGAGGACCGCGGCGGGCGCCGTGGAGGACCACGCGCTCTGGGCCGAGGTGGAGGCGCTCGCTGGTACGAACGAGCCCGAGCGTGCCTTCGCCGGGGAGCTCGCCGCGGCGGCGCTGAACGTACTTCGGAACCTATCGCTGACCCCTGGAAACCGCGCGGCCATGGCGATGGACGCGGACGGGGCCCTGGCGCCCCTGCTGGTCCGGTACGTCGCCGCTTTCAACGCCGGGTCCGACGCGGAGTCGGGCGGGACGATTCGCGATCCCCGGGCGGCGGCTGACGCGGCGGACGTGCTCGTGAACCTGGCGTGGCTGGACGACGACGCGCCCCTGAACGCCCCGTGCCTGTTGCGTCCGACCCGACGCCTCGCGGACGCGGCGCTGGGTGCCCTGGAGGCCCCGCGGTTTTCGACGGCGCGTGAAGTTGACGCTGAAGTCGACGACGCCGCCGACGACTGGAGGGAATCAGCCGCCGCCGACGCGGACCTCAGGTGCGCGGCGGCGTGTCTCCTCGGTTTCGCCGCGACGGGCACGATCGAGGAGTGCAGCGGGTGGAGGGACGAATCGTTCGCGTCCCGCGCGGTGGGCGCCCTCGCGTCGAACGTGAACGCGGCGACACGGTTCGGCGGGTTCGGCGGGTTCGGCGGCGACCGGGGGGGGGAGGACGCCGTGAATAACGCGAGGATGTGCGCGGCGTGCGTTCGCGCGTTGCACGCGATGGCGTCCAGCGGGGGCGACGGCGCGGGGGCGAGCGCGGCGGCGGTGGCGTCGCACCCGAGCGTGATCTCATCGCTGGTTGAGCTCGCGGCGAGGCGAGGCGGGCCGTGGAGGGAGTGTCGCGTCGCCGCGCTGGACGCCGTGGCCGCCGCGGCGCTCTCGGAGGGGGGCAGGCGGAGGCTATCGGCGCACGAGGAGGACCTGCTGCGCCTCGCCGTGGAGGATAGGGGCCTCGCGGAGGGACCCGTCATGCTCACCGTGAGCCGCATCGCGGAGGGGAACAAGGGTCGATAGATGTCACGATTTCTTTATATCGAGGAGAGGGCTCCGTTCCGGTTCGTCACGACACCGGCACATCCGCGAGGGGTACGTCCAGTTTCTCGCTCTGCAGGTGCAGCAACCGCGCCTCGATGGACGCCAGCAGCGGGTGGTACGCGCGCCCCAGGTCGCTTCCCTGCAAAATGTCTGCCGCGAGCTTGACGGACGCGGTGGACGCCCGGCCCGCGCCCCGGTGGCCCCGCGCGGGCGCAGCCGGGACGGTTCTCGCCCCCGCCCCCGGCGTCGAGTCCTCGTCCCCGTCCTGGACCCCGGAATCCTTGGCGGGCGTGGCCGGAGCCGATGCGGCCACTCCCTCGCCGCCCGCGGCCCCTTCCCGCGCCGCCGCCGCCGCTGCCTCGGCCGCCTCCCTCTCCCACTCCTCCTGCTCCGTCAGCATCTCCATGAGCCGGTCCGTCTTCGTCGCCGCCGCCGCGACGCCCTCCAGCGCCTCCCTCTCCCTCTCCTCCGCGGCCCTCGCCCTCTCCTCCGTCGCGTCGAGCTCCGCGTCGAGCCGCTCCAGTTCACCCGTCGCGGCGTCGATCTCCGCCAGGAGTCTGTCCTGCGCCGCGTCCATGGTTCGAATCTTGGACCGAAGCGCATCCTCGGCGCCCCCCCGCTCCAACCGCTCAGCCTCGAGCGCAGCCGCCGCCGTCGAGGCCGCCTCCTCCGCGGCGGCGATCCTCGCGTCCGCGTCGCGACGCACGGCGGCGACGGCCTCGTGGACGGTCGACGGACGGTCGGACCCCGCATCCCCCGCGTCCGACCGGTGTTGTCCGACCGATGAAGCGGCGTCGGCGAGCGCGGCGAGCGCGGACGCGAGCTCCCGCTCCGCCTCCGCCGCGCGGGTCTCCGCGGCGGCGAGCCTCTCACGCTCACCGGCGAGCCTCTCGGCGACGTCACCGGCATCCGCAGCCGCGCGTCGCGTCGACTCCCGCGTCGCCTCGAGCTCGGACGCGAGCGACTCGATCTTTGCGACGGCGAGGTCCCTCTCCCGCTCGGCTTTGTTCGCCCTCGCGGCGGCTTCGTCCCCGACGCCGCGGAGCCTATCAGCCTCCGCCTTGGCCTCCTCGAGCTTCCGAGACTTAGCCTGCAGCTCGGCGACGAGCTGGTACCTCTCCACCTCCATCGCGGCGGCCTCGTCGGCGGAGATACCGCCCGATTGGGAGTATCCCGCGCCGTATCCGTCGCCAGCCGGAGACGACGCCGAGGAGATACCGGGGTTACTCCGGGCGGCGGCGCGAACCTCGGCGAGCTCGGCGCGCGCGTTTTCCAGCTCAGCCCTGAGCTCGGCCGCCTCCTCCTCGGCCCTGATCTGCTCGTCCAGGGCGTCCTGCATCTTCCGCTCCGCCAGCCTCGCGCGCGCGACGGCCTCGTCCTTGGCCCTGACGGCCTCGTCGCGCTCGCCCCCCGCCCGCTCCGTGGACACGGCAGCGCCGTCGACGAGCGCCTCGGCGTCCTCCCTCGCGGAGCGTTCCCTCGCCACGATCTCCTCCGCCCTCGCCCTCGCGGCGGCCTGTTCGCGCGCATCGATCGCCGCCGCGTCCCGCTCCGCGCGCATCGCCGCCGCGCTCGCGACCGCCTCCGCCGCGGCGGTCACCGCCGCGTCCCGTTCGGCAACCGCCTCCGCCGCGATTGTCTCCGCCCGCGCCGTCCTCGACGCCCCCTCGTCTCGCTCCGCCTCCGCGCGTTCCCTCGCAGCCTTGGCCTCGGCGGCGATCCTCCTCGCGGCGTACAGCTCCGAACGCGCCGTGTCGACCTCCGCCCGGGTCTCCGCGAGGAGCTCCCGCAGCGCGGCGGCTTCGCGAACGTCGCACGCTCCGGCGGCGTCGTCGGGCGAATCCGGCGGTCCCGTCGCCGGCGGGGCGGCGGGGGGCGGCGGTCCCGTCGCCGGCGGTGGCGGCGGAATCGTCGAGGGGACGTGTACCGGCGGTGGCTGGGGCGGCGGGGGCGGTCGGGTCGCCCGCGGCGGCGCGACGTCCGCCGTCGGCGACTCCGGCAACGGCTGGAACGCCATCTCCCGCGACGGCGACGCCGCCTCCGCCGCGACGGCGACGGGTGGAGCCGCGAGCGTCACCGGCGGGGGCGGCGGGGGAGCCGGAGGCGGAGCGGCCGGAGGCGGGGGTTTTGCGACCGGCGGAGGCACGGGTGGAGCCGCTCGGGGGATCGGGGGAGGCATCGGGGGAGGGGGCACGGGCGCAGGTATCGGGGGTGATTGGGCAGCCGCGGCCCCTCCGATCCCTCCGCGCGTCCCTGTCGTCCCCGTTGAAGCGGGCTCGGGACCGGGCTCCGGGGGAGATGGGATCATGGTAGGTGCATTCGGAGGACGCTCGGGCTCGGACTCAGCCTGACCCGCGGGCGTCGCCGTGGTCGCATCTCCCCCCGCGGACTCCCCGCCTTCCTTCTCCCCGCGCGATTTGCCAGATCTCGAGGCTGCCGCCGCTGCCTTCTTCTGCCTGAACGCCTCCAGCTTTTGCCGCCCGGCGGCCCGGAGGTCGTCCTTCTTCGGCGGCATGTCGACGACCGGCGCCGGGCCTCTTCCCCAGCCCTGCCCTACGGAAGCCGCCTCGTTCTGGCGATCGGCACCCTCGACGAATTCTTGAAGGACCAAAAGGACTACTGTACAAGTCTAGAACTCTCAGACTGAGTGGCACCGTGGTTCGAGCGCTGAAGTCGGTCGAGATGTCGGAGGTGATGATATCTCAGGTGAGATGCGATATCGTGAACGTACCGGGCGCGTCTGCACGAGTGTCGCCGTTTCCCTCAGCGCGCAACCCATCGCCCTCCGACGTACAGGCGTCCCCAACACCCCCATCGAGCGATGCTGACGCACGACCCGCTCCGTTTCTCCGCAGGTGAGCGCCGGGACGGTGGTTCGAGGCACCGTCCTCGTCGCCTTCGTCACCCTGGCCACCACGTATACCATAGCCGTCCTCCACCGCGACGCGCCCCTGGTTCCCATGATCAGCGATACCTTCGTGTACGCCCCGGAGAGCTACGTCTCCAGGTTTGGCGTCGTGACCGCGTCCGCGATGCTGCAGCTCGTGGTGTGGCTGCTCCGCTCCTATCTTTGCGCGTTCGCGTCGGGTCACCGAGCGTGGAGGTGGTTCGCCACGGTCCACTCCCTATGCGGCGCGGTGGCGAGCGCGGCGATGGGCCTCGTGGGCGCCATCAACGACCAGGAGAACCTCAAGTACCACCTCTCCGCGGCGACGGTTTTCTTCTACTCGGTGATCCTGTGGCAGGTTGGGTACACCGCGCAGCTCGCGGCGCATCCCTCGGCGACGTCGCTCAGGTCCGTGGCGCTCAAGGCGGCGTGCGCGGTGAGCGCAGCGCTGGCGCTGACCGCGTTCTTCGCGTTCGCGGGGCTGGACCTGATGCGGTACTACACGCGGATCGCGGCTTGCGAGTGGGTGTTAGCAGCGGCGACGGGGTTGTCGGTGTACAGCCTCGGGTTTGAGCTGGAGGGGGGCGCGAGCGGACGGGAACGTGGGATAGGCATGGAGCTCGGTAGTCTGTGGCGGGGACCGGCGCCTGGGGACGATGAGGAGGACAAGGCCGACGAGGATTACCACCCCCTCTGATGCTCTAAACGACGAGCTAGTTGTAGATTCGCGATTTATTTAAGGCAGGCGCCAGCCGTAGTTCTTCCCCGAGGCGTCCAGCGGGAGCCACTGCTTCTCCGGCGTCGGCGGTCTCGGCTCCGGGGCCTCCACCGGCCACACGCGGTACTGGAACACGCACCTGTCCCGTCCCCCCGAGGAAATCACCCGCTCACCGTCGGGCGAAAACCGAACCGAAGAAACGTGCGAAGAGTGGCCGCGGTACGTTCGGTGCGCGGCATCCTCGACGACGGCGGGGTGGGCGAACAGCTTCACGGCGCCCCCGTCGTCCGCCGTGACCAAAAATTCACCGTCCGGGGACCTGTCGCACGCGTTGACGTCCGTGCCGTCGCTGCCCGGGGGCCAAATGCCCATGACCGGGAAGCCGAGGACCCGCGTCCACGTCGCCCACCCGGTGTCCATCTGCGAATCCAGGTTTTGTCGACCGGTCCGCGCGTCCCAGTACAGCAGCTCGTAGTCGGCGCCGTCGCTGGACAGCACGGACGAGTCTTCCGACCAGTCGAGGTGACGCACCGCCGCGCTGTGGCCCTCGCACTTGGACTGGAGGGCGTAACCCCTGCCCGCCCTGCCCCGCACCAGGAATATATCCAACGAGGAGTCCCTCGTGCTCACCGCCAGGCGCGTGTCATCTGGAGAGTACTTGACGTCCTCGACGGACGCACCCTTGGACACGACCGTGCTAAATATCGGGCGCAGCGTCTCTTCGTCAAACACGGCGAATTCCCCGTTCTTTCCCCCGACGGCGATGTGATGCGACCGCTCGTCGTCCCCGGCGGTCTTTGCCAGTGCCTTGTTGCTGCACGCCACCGCACTCGCCGGGAACCCGACGTCGGCGCATCTGAGCACCTTGGTCTCGGCCGCGCTCCACAGATACAAGCTGCCGCTCTCCGACGCGCTGATGAACACATCCGGCGCGGTCGGATGCCAGCACACGGCGCGAAGGTCCGCCCGGTGGCCCTTCATCACCATCTTGGCCCTCTCATCTTCCACGTTGCACTCCCACACGTCGCACTTGTCCGTGCCCGCGACGACGACGTCGGAGCCGGGATAGCAGTCGATGGAGCGTATGGCGACGGGCGGCAATGCCCTGGTCTTTTTCTCGCCTCCCTCGCCGTCGTTGACCTCGTCCTGTTCCTCCTCGTCGTCAGGGGTCTCCATCCTGGCCGAGTACTTGGCGAGCGAAACCGGGTCGGTGACCTGGTCGCCGACGGTGTTCTTCCGGGCGTCCCACTGTCGAATGCACCCGTCCGCGCCGCCCGTGAGCAGAGTGAGGCCATCGTCCCTGAGCCGCAGCGCCCTGACGCCGCCGCCCCACGCGACCGTCCCATCCGGCTGGATCGTCCTCTGCCCGCGACCGTGCGCCTCAACCCTCTTCACCGCCTTGCCGCCGCGCCACAGCAGCAGGGTCCCGTCGGGCATGCCCGTGACCACCGCGCCCTGCGTCACTGGCATATCCCACGCGGACGTTTTGCTCGGCTCGGGAGGTTTCAGGAACTCGCACGACAGCACGTTTCCGACGCCGAATTCCCCGAACGACATCGTGATTGCGGACCACCGCTTCGTCGCCGGGTTCATGGTCCACTGCTTCAGGTGCTTCTTGCCCCAGGTGCAGAATCGCTCCAGGCCGGGCTTCGCGAACGGGTCCCACTTGACGCCGAAAACCCCCACTGGTCGCTCCTTGAACCCCGGGCCCTCGCCGACCAGGCCGACGACCTTACCCCCCGGCCTGGCCTCGCCGACGCCCGGCTTGCGCCAGTTCCAAATCTGCACCGTGTGGTTGTTATCGCACGCGACGGTCACCAGCTTGGAACCGTCCGGACTGAAGCTCACCGCCGCGACCGACCTGAAGTTCGTCTCCAGGGGCACTCGCGCCACCTCTTCGCACGTCCGAACGTCCCAAATCGCGACAAACGGTCTCTCCTCGTCCTCCGTGTCCGTGTCCTCGATGGGCTTCCTCTGGCCCGTCGCCGCAAGGGTCAGCGGGGGATACGTCACGCCGCCAATCTCAACCTCGGCGGCGCACGTCGTCATGTACGTGATGTCCTTCGTGTGGCCGGTGAAGAACCTCTGGGTATCGCGCGCGCGGTCGTACACGATGCCCAGGGAGGCTGCGTGGTACGCGACGACGTCGCCAAGCTTTGGCTTGGACGAGGCCGCCTCGCGGCCGGCGGATGGCCGTCCCGCGCCGTTGACGAAGAAGAGGTTCTGCGCGTGGCTCGTCACCCCGTCGTAGCCGTACACAAACTCCAGCTCAAGCTTAGCCTCGGGAGGAAGCGTGGATCTGTCCGCGAGCGCCACGTCAAAGTCGCTCGGCGCGTTGACCCCCTTGCGACAGCGGGGGTATATAATCTTCCTCTTGAAATCGTCGTCAACCACCGGGTACCCCCTGCACACGGGTTTCTGCGCGCTTTGCCTCGCGGCGCCCCGCACCATCCGCTTGATGAAGTTCTCGTACGGCATCGCCTCGCCCTCGGCGCCGCCACCGTTGAACCTGCACATCGCCCTCGTCTCCTCTGCGGTTAGGTCCACGCCGAGGTAATCCCACACCCTCTGAAAGTCCTTGTGCGACACCATGCCGATGCCGAGCTCGTCCATCTCCTCGAACGCCTCCGTGAGGTGCACCTTCGACGACCTCGCCGCGGTGTGCACTCTGCGGAGCTCCTCCCGCATGACCTGCTCGAGCTCGAGGATGCGGGACTTGGGCACGCCGAACGGCGGTGCGTTCCCGGCGGAGTCGTCCTTCCTGGGAGGGGGACGCGCGGGGGGCTTCCTCCTAGGCTTCCTCCTGGACGGATCGTCGTCATCGTCGTCGTCGCGGTCGTCGGAGATAATGCCGAGCTCGCGCTTTTCGGGAACCGAGAGGAGCCTCCCCATCGGCACCTTGCCCGCCGAGCGGCTCTTGGAGGAGGATCTCGACCCGGAAAGGGGCGCGATGTTCATCCTCGCAGTCGAGGTCAACGCGCTCCTCGAGGCCGAAGTGCCCACGCTACTCGTCGTCTTCGACCTCAGCTTCGTCTCTGACATGATCCTGCTCTTGTTGGACCCTTCCATGACGAATGGTGGGTGACGGTCAGCCAGGGCGCTACAGGACAGTGTCGACGCGCAGCCGCTGTGCAACAAACGCACAACAACCGTAACCCTTAGCACAAACGGTCCTCCGGAAAAATTTGCGCGAGCGGTCGGTTCACACTGGGATCCGGTCGGAAAAATCTCAAGCGAGGAGGTGAAAACGCGCGTGACTGTACTGCATCCCTGCTCTTTTTCCCTTCGTCAGCTCGTCTGCTCAATTAATCCTCGCTTCTGATTG
>MDTA01010254.1_pt1 | contig 10970 bp, 9 predicted proteins | sample 811151 | NCBI WGS metagenome assembly MDTA01 (sample SAMN05326648, study PRJNA326480) | marine metagenome | isolation source: seawater | place: Indian Ocean: South | collected 2010 | reverse complement strand
CCTCTCATTTCCGGTAACTGGAAGATGAATCTCAATCACTTCGAAGCTATTCAACTGGTTCAAAAATTAAGCTACGAACTCCGAAACCATGACTATGACAAAGTGGAAGTTTCAGTTCACCCACCCTTCACTGATCTCCGGTCAGTGCAGACAGTGATTGATGCCGACCGGATGCTCTTTCGGCTGGGAGCGCAGAACTGCCACGCTGAAACCTCAGGTGCTTTTACAGGTGAAGTGTCGCCGGCGATGTTGCAGAAGATGGACGTCGACTTCGTCATCGTGGGGCACAGCGAACGAAGAGCTTTATTCGGAGAAACGAACGAGATTGTTGCGGCGAAAGCATTAGCGGTAGCAACACACGAGATGACCCCGATTGTCTGTGTGGGGGAAACACTGCAAGAAAGAGAAAGCGGGGAAGCCGAATCAGTGGTCGAAGCTCAGGTGTTAGGCAGCTTGGCTTCTTTGAAGGGAGAGAAGCTGACGAAAACTGTCGTCGCGTACGAGCCGGTCTGGGCTATAGGCACAGGAGCCACGGCGTCTGCTTCGGATGCGCAGCAGATGTGTGCCCATATTCGAAGTGTGATTGAAACGATTAAGAAATCAGCGGCGGGTGAGGTGAGAATCCAATACGGGGGATCAGTGAATGCAGCTAATGCTGGGGAATTGATGTCGATGCCTGATATCGATGGGGCTTTGGTTGGCGGCGCATCGCTGGATGCTGCCTCTTTCGCGAGGGTCGTCAGCTTTCAAGACACCTAGTATCAACTTATGTCCCCTGCTCAGTCGAGTCCCAGCCGCCCAGCACTCCGAGATGGCCTCATTGCCGTTGTGAAACGAGACTGCCCTACTTGCGTTGATATTGCACCGGTCCTCGAAGAGATCAACCAGCGAGGCCCGGGCGTTACCGTCTATACCCAGGACGACCCTGGTTTTCCGGAAGTAATCACAAATAAGATCGACGACCGAACTTTAGAGTTTTCATGGCATTACGACATAGAAACGGTGCCGACCTTAATGTTTGTGCAAGACGGAGTGGAGTTAGCTCGCACTGTCGGGTGGAGCCGTTCCGATTGGGAAGCGATGTCTGGAGTCGATGATCTTGGTAGCGACCTGCCCGATATGCGTCCTGGATGCGGATCTTTGTCCGTGGACCCTAATTTGGCGGATTCGCTAGATCTGAAATTCGGAGATCGCTTAACCCAAAGTCGGCTTGTGGAATTCGCGACCCTTGAGGATGAATTCGATGCAATGTTCGATCGAGGGGGGTCCGATGGGCTGCCTGTGGTTCCGCCCACCGAGGAGCGAGTAGCGCGGATGTTAACGGGAACTGTGCGCCAGCCAGACGAAATTGTGGCAATCGTCCCTCCTACACTCAATTCCTGCACTGTGGAAAAAGTTGCGATTAATGCTGTTATGGCGGGATGCAAACCGGAGTACCTGCCAGTGGTGTTGGCGGCGGTTGAGGCAGCGTGCACCGACCAGTTCAACATGCACGGTCTCCTGTGCACCCTATGGTTCTCCGGTCCGATCATTATCGTTAACGGCCCGATTCGGCGGCAAATTGGAATGAATGTGGATAAGAACGCGTTAGGGCAAGGGAACAGGGCAAATTCCACAATAGGGCGGGCACTGCAACTGGTCGTAAGAAACGTTGGCGGTGGCAAACCTGGGGTGGGTGGAATTGATCGGTCCGCGTTGGGGGCCCCATCTAAAGTTGGGTGGTGCTTTGCAGAGGATGAAGAAAATCTGCCTGACGGGTGGGACCCACTTTCCGTTACTCGAGGTTTCGAACGAGACGACAATACGGTCACTTTGTTCGCGGGGCACGGACCTATTGGTTGCATAGATCAAATCTCCCGAACGCCTGAGTCGTTGATCCGGACTTTGGCTCAGCAACTGCAAGCAGTTGGTAACCGCAAACTTCCGAGTGAAGCGATGATTGTTATGACCCCCGAGCATATGAATGTCTTCGCCGGGGCAGGCTGGTCAAAGGCGAGGTTTTATCAGGAGTTGGAGCCCTTGCTTCAAATGGATCCTGAACTTTCAGCGAGAGGTGCTTTGGGTATTGAAGAAGGTCTACCGCTGTCGTCGAGCGAGGAGACGGTATTTGGCTCTCAACCCGGACGTGAGATCCGCAAACTCCCGGAGTGGTCACCGATGATTGTTCGGGCTGGGGGAGGAGCGGGGGGCTTCTCGGCGATTTTGGAGGGTTGGGTTCCAGGGAGCAAGGGAAGCACGCCCATTACTCACCGGATAGGTAGCTAACTTGCGTTCTCGATCTAGCGGCTTGAGATCGAGGAGTCGTGGAGAGACGCTGGTACCATCTTCCCTGTGTTGACCTGGATAGTTGGTGCTTTGCATCTAATCTCTGCATTCTCACTTGTGGGCCTTGTGTTGCTGCACAGCGGCAAAGGTGGAGGTGTTTCCGACATGTTCGGAGGGAGCGTCGGTGCAACTGCTGCTGGTTCAACAGTCGCAGAAAAGAACCTCAGTCGCATTACGGTGGTTGTAGCAGTCACCTTCGGTTTCACTACTTTGATATTGGGTCTATTGCTCGCCTAAGCCTGTTCCTTGAGGCGATTGAGAGCGACCGACTTATGTTGGCAACTTTGAGGACGTTGGTAGAGTAGTCCTTCTTCCGGACAACCGGAACGGCGTCGGAGTGGCGGAATTGGCAGACGCGCTAGACTAAGGATCTAGTGCCCGTTAAGGGTGTGGGGGTTCAAGTCCCCCCTCCGACACCACCACCACTAGCCCTCGGTGCGGCCGAGAGCTGAGCACATGGGTTCTTGTGGTGGTGCAGTACTTCGAGCTGAGCAGTCTCGCAGAGACGTCGACGGTCTTGCGTTCGGCGCGAGCACGTCTGGAGTGAGACCCCTTACCGGTGGATGCTGCCGAGTCAGTCATGTCGTCCTCGAGTGGACCCCTTCTGACCGCACAATGAGACGCTGAGGGGCAATGTGCAGCATGCTGGTACTCCCTCACAGCGTAATGAGGCCTTTTGTGCCGTTTCTTACAAAATCTTAAGGTTCTTCTTAGGAATAGGCGGCAAGCTTCGTCCGTGCTCAAATTCCTATTGTTGGAGGGTCTCACTGAGTGGACACGACATCCGGACTCCGCTGGGTGCATCGATGCGAGGAGCGACGGCGAAATGTTTGAACGAGGGAATGCAGATCGACGCCGAGCCCTTTTCGGAGTGCGGTTGCTGATTGCGCTCCTGGTCGCCGCGCTGATCACCCTCGGCTGCGGTAGCAACGCGACCGATGAACGATTGGTCGAGGACCGCAACGATGTCGGTGCTCCGGAGGCAGATGACCATCCAGACCCCGAATCCGCTCCGGAGTCGCGGGCGGCCGAGGAGGTGGCAGCTGACGCCCCGCTCCCGTCGCTGCCGACCGGCCTCGGTGCTGCAGGCCCTGACGCTGATGACTCCCCACCGGCGTTCCTCGACGACCGGATCATCGCTGCGGACCTGTGGGGTCCTGAGTTGGCGATCCTGTCCGCGGGAATGGGGTTCGACGGAGTGATCGGCCTCCCCGACACGGACCTCGAGACCGTCCGTGCCGCCGGAGGCTCCTACTACTTGCCTGAGTGCGCCGACACTCCGATCGTCAGCGGGGCAACGGCGGTCGGGGTCGACGCCTTGTACCGAGGCACGGCAGACGACTTGCCCGACTATGACGACGGTCTCCCGGTGGTGTTCACCTGGCCCGTGCTGGGTTCGACGGTGCATCCGGAGGACTTCCTGTTCACCTTGACCAACGGCGACCAGGTAGTGCCGAACTCCGCGGGCCTCGTGCCGAACTGGGAACTCAACGAGCGCAACACGGTGGTCGTCTTCGGTGACTTCGGCAACCGAGGTGCACCTGGAGAGGTCGGCGCGGTCTACCCGGCCAAACTCGAGATCGTGGACGACGGCACCCCGCTGCGTTTCCTTGGGCCCGATGGCGAAGAGAGCGGTGTCGGACTCACCTGGGAAGGTGAGGGCGCCACGGGTTACGGCACCGGGCCGCAACTCGTTGGGGCCAAGCTCAACTATGTCGGCGATGCGCCGGCCGGCGAAGGTGGCGCGCCCTTCTTCGAACAGGTGCAGTTGCCCAACGACGAGTTCGCGCTCTACGGCGGCGGCGACTTCCGTTTGCGCATGCTCACCTCGGGTGGCTTCACCCCGACCGGAATCACCGGGCTGACCCCCGACGCCTACGAACGTCACTTCCGGGTTCATGCGACTGCAGAGGATGGTTCGACCGTCCTGCTCTCCGAGGTCGATGTCGACTACGAGGTCGCCGGAGGCACGCTACGAGTCCTTGGTTTAGCGGACCTTGGCCAACCGCTCGGAGACGGTGTTGTCTACGATGACTGCTACGTCGAGGACGTCGACAACCAGATCGACATCATCCTGCAAGGTGACGATGCCGCGGCACGCTCGATCACCCACGTCGAGGTGCCATCGAGTGGCGACTATCTCCCGCTCTACAACCCCGGAGGCCCAGGCCCCGAGCCGTTCCCAGGGGTGCGCTACAGCGAGCCGAGCCCATATGACCTCGAACCGGTCGTCATCGCCCTCGATGATCCACTTCGGGTGAGCAACGCCCCGTAGCTTGCCCGGAGGTGGCTTCCCGTTCTGCGCGACGCCCCGGCTGCGGCCTGAGCGTGAGGGTGGGACCCTCGTGTTACACCTGTACAGCATGGACAACATCACCAGAACCATGTGTGAGGGGGGAGTGTGTTTACGCGAACCCTCCGGCACGAGGAATAACTCAAACGCTGGGAAGGACCGCGGCGGGCAGCCTTTTGGCCCGCGAGGCCTTAGTCGAAAGCTATTACGGTGCGCCCTTCTGCTCCAGTAAGCATCGCGTCTATCGCTAGCTGAATGTCCTGAATCGCTACTCGTTTGGAGATCAGCCGATCGACAGGTAAACGTCCTTGTAGATAAGCGGCGCAGAGGTCATCAATTGCTTGCCCTGTGTCAGCAGCTGCGTAGTAGCTGCCTTTGATTGTCTTTTCTGAACGTATGAGGTCAGCGCTGATGAAACTTGTCGAATCGGATGTGCTTGGTACGCCCACCAATACCATGGTCCCTCCTGGTCTAACGGCTCTCAGCCAACTCTCTTGAAGGGCGGTGTTGCCAATCGCTTCGATCACCACATCAGCACCTCGACCCTCGGTGAGGATCAAGACTTCATCTATCGCCCTGTCGTCAGCGGTAACAAAGTGTGTTGCGCCTAGATTAATTGAAAGGTTCTTTTTGGATGCTGCGCGGTCGACGGCAATAATCCGTTCTGCGCCCGCCATATTGGCCCCCATTACCGCGCTTAGGCCCACTCCGCCAGCGCCGACTACAACCACGGTGTCGCCCTCTGAGAGTTGCCCCCTGTGAACGGACGCGCCTACACCCGTTGCCACTCCGCAACCGATGAGCGCCGCTACCTCATAAGGCACGGCGTCGGGAATGCGTCTACAGCTAACTTCTGCAACGACCATGTGTTCGGACCAAGTTGAGATGCCGCAGTAGTGCAATATCGGTTGGCCGTCACGAGAAATCCGACTTGTCCCATCTGCCAAGAGACCGCTCCAAATCCTCTCGGTGCCATCCGAACACAAATGTTGCTGTTGTCGGATGCAGTAGAAGCAGACCCCGCAACTTGGGACCCAATTGAGGGCAACCCGATCGCCGACCCGTATTTTCTTAACGTTCGGACCAACTGCAACTACCTCGCCTGCTCCTTCGTGGCCAAGCACACAAGGTAGTTCCGCTCCGTGTTGACCCGTGATCGCGTGTTGGTCGCTATGGCAAATTCCTGCTGCGCCCATCTTGACTAAGACTTCCCCGTCAAGAGGCTCACTCAAATCGAGAGTTTCTACCTGAACAGGCCCTCCGACAGAATTTAGGGTGACGGCAACGGTTTTCATGAACACCTCCTAGATCACTCAATTTAGGGTCCCCGGGGCGACTAGGTGGGACATTGAATCTCTGAACGCGTTACCTGCATCATGCGAGACTGTGGGAATGGGTATTGACTACCGGCAATTGGTTCGTGGTGATCGGGTGCACTCAAGCCTGCTCCATGATTCCGAAGTCTTTGTGGAAGAGATGGAACGAATCTTTGTGCGAGGTTGGGCTTTCGTCGGACACGAATCGGAAATAAAAGGCAACGGGGATTGGGTTAAACGTCAACTGGGTAACGAATCGGTAATTATGGTTCGAGCAGATGACGGGAATGTCAATGTTCTTTCGAACCGTTGTGCGCATCGGGGAACAGCGCTGTGCTGGGAGCACAGTGGCAACGCTGCATTTTTTCAATGCACCTATCACAATTGGAGATTTGGGCTAGATGGCAGCCTGCGTGCAGTCCCGTTTCCGGATGGGTATTCGAAGCCTAAAGCGGCCCTCGGGTTAGACCGGGCCGGCCAGGTAGCGAGTTATCGAGGGTTTGTATTCGCAAATTTAGATGGAAGAGCTGGGTCAATAGATGAACACTTAGGAGTTGCTGGTTACGAACTCATAGACCGGCTCTGCGAAATGAGCCCCACCGGCAGAGTCGATCTTTCGAAGGGTTGGATCGGTCACCGAGTGCAGTCAAATTGGAAACTCTGGCCCGAAAGCGACAGCGATGGATACCACGTGGGGTTTGTTCACGCGTCAATGTCGGCTTCCACTGACACTTACTACGACGATGTTGCAGTAGGGGGAGACGCAGTTAAGAGCTCACGAGCGGTTGACTATGGAAAAGGACACCTTGAGTTAGATTGGCGTCCAAGTTATAAGCAAGAGCTCTCCTGGCTTGGGGTAACACGAGAACGAGTCGAGACCTACATCGCCGCGCTCTCTAAACGTGTAGGCGAAGACTCGGCCCAGCAAATGCTCTGGGACGGCCCACCACACGCGTTCCTATTCCCCAATTTGTTCTTAGGGGAAACCGTGATCGCAATTGTGGAGCCAGTGAGCCCCACTGAAATGATTCACCGACACACCGCAGTGCAATTTGAGGGAGCAGACGACGCCTTCAACGAACGACTTCTCCGTCAGACCGAAGCAGCTGTCGGACCAGCCTCATTTATCACGACAGACGACGCTATTACTGCGGAGCGGGTCCAGGCAGGAGTCTCCGGTGCGGCAACCTCCTGGGCAGAGAGTGGTAAAGGGTGGATAGATCTCAGTAGAGGTCTTCATCGAGAAACAATCGATGCGAGCGGGGTGCGATCAAGCGATGCATCCGATGAAACTACGAATCGCGGCTTCTGGTACCGGTATCTGGAAATAATGAGCGAAGAGAGATCAGATTGACTTCGCTGGAGACGAGAGCGGAAATAGAGCAATTCTTGTATCGAGAAGCTCGGTACGCCGATGAGTTTTCGCTCAAGGAATGGGAAGCGCTTCTCACCGACGACTTCCATTATTGGGTACCGGCAGGCCGTATCGGTGGTGATCCCGCAAAGCAGCTTGCATATCTGAACGACAACCGAGCACGCGTAGCCACCCGAATAAGGCAGCTACAAACTGGAAAACGCCTTTCACAACTCCCGATGTCGCCGATGCGGCGCATACTCTCCAACATTGAGATTGCTGAGACGCCTGAGGACGTGTTCTCGGTGAACGCGAACTTTGTAATCTACGAGGTAGCTGCTCAATCAACTGGCGAACTTCGAGTCTGGCCGGGCCAAGCTCAGTACCAACTTCGACGAGTAGATGGTGAGCTACGCATGGCTGCGAAGTGGATCGAACTGGTTACGGCTGAGGCCGGGCAAAGGAATCTCACATTTCTCATATGAGCATCGGTAGGGCATAGCTTGCATTGGGAACGGTTAATTTCCCAGTGAGCCCTCAGGTTTTTTGGTTATGACCATGGGCAGGCCGCAAAGAGTGGTCAGCACCCCAAGTATCGCAAGTGTCCACCAAATTTGGTCAAAGTGGTCGTACAACTCGCGGCGAGCGTAGGAAGTGTTGCCAACAAACGCCAAAGTAAGCGCTACTCCAAATGTCTGACCGAACTGCCGCACTGCCTGTATGGCTGCGCTGCCGACGCCACTCCGATCTGGAGGGAGGGCCTGGGCAGCGATGCTCGTTACCTGGGGGAAAATAAGCGCTATAGAAATTGCCACGATGGTGAATGGCGGAACAAACCCAACCCAGTAGTTGGGTTCGAAAGAAAGCGCGACCAACCAATAGAAGGCACTTACCGTGAGTAATAATCCGCCCATCAAGATAAGGGGTCGTTGTCCTACCCGAAGAGCTAATTTGCCGAAAAGGGCCGCAAGGATTGCTACGAGAGCTGGACCAGGTGCGATCGCGAAGCCAGCCTTAAGGATGGAATATTGCCAGACCTCGACCATGAAGAGAAGTGAGCCGAAAAACATTGCTCCGAAAGAGATCGCGTAAATGAACATAGCGATGATTCCCCAACGGAAGTTGGTTAAAGCAAAGAGGTCCAAGTCCAATGTCGGAGCTGCAGTTCGTTTTTGGTGAGCTACGAAGAGCATCAATATCGCTATGCCGATTAGAGCGATAGTGAGAGTCGTCGCGCTGGCCCAGCCGACAGCGTCGGAATTAACTATTGCAAATGATATGGCGCCTGCAGCGACCGCTACCAGAGCGACGCCGGTGAGGCTAGGTATTCGAACGTCAGCGTTTCGTGACTCTCTGAGGTATTTGGGGCCAAGAATTAGCGTTACGACTCCGATTGGTAGGTTCATGAAGAAGATCCAACGCCAACCCAGACCGTTAACTATTACTCCACCAACGGAGGGGCCCAAAGCGGCCGAGAAAGCTCCCATGGCGCCCCAAATGGCTACGACCTGGGGCAATTTCTCTCTGGGGTAGGCAGCCAAAACCAGGGCGAGAGAAGAGGGAACTAAAACCGCGGCGCCCAAACCCTGGATGATTCGAGCGAAGATAAGAATTTCAATCGAGGGAGAGAGTCCACACGCCATTGACGCCGCAGTGAATATGAGGGCGCCGACCAAGAGTGCTCGTTTTGGTCCAACGCGATCAGCGAGCTTGCCTGCGGGTATTAGCAGAGCCGCAAATGTGATGGTGTAGGCGTTGAGAACCCAAGACAACATGGACGTTGTGGCTTCGGTGAAGGAGTCGGTGATGTCGGGGAAGGCGACGAAAAGGACTGAACTGTCCAGGTAGGTTGCCATTGCTGCAAGGCTGGCTATGGCGAGTGTTGAGCCTCCCCTTGGAGACCGCTCTTCGGATTCTTCTGACAAGCCAGTATTCATCGGGATGGGTGGTTGCCGATGATACGAGTTGGTGCGACCAGCACGGCCGTTCGTTGACTGTGAACCATCTCTCGGTCGTATTCATCGAAATCATCATGTTGGCCGCCGGCCGCTATATAAATTTCTCGCAGAAGTAGGCGAAGCTTCTCCGAATCGAAATTGTGTTGTCGGTCGTCGGGCCCGATGAGGTCTGCTTTGCCTGTTACTGCTACCCAGTTCCAACCGCGTCTGATAGCTATCGTGACTTCTGACCCCCGACGCACATGTTTCAAGCGGCCAGCTGACCCCATGGAGACCAGTGCAACGCAGTCGGCTCCTGTGACTGGGTGCGCGATTACCCCACAGTTTGCGATGCTGGAGAGCACCCTACCGTCTGCTTGAACAGTACTGATTGTGGCAAGCCCTGTCTCATCAGCGAGAAACTGCTTAACGTCGTTTAGGTCGCTCATAGTCGAAACTTTGTCCCAGCTGTTGTGGAATGAAATGCGAACGGACTGATCGCAGGAGCCTGTTGTATCACGATTCTTGGAACGTTGTTCTGTCTCGTCTGGAGGGCTTAAGGAGTTGGGAGTATGCCCAGCTGTTCTTGGCGGGGCAGTTTCATGAATTCTTCAAATTCATCCATGAAGTCGTCGATTGTGAGGCCGAATGTAGTTTCGAACGCTTGGTCAATGCCCTGGTCGTAGACCATGGGGAAAAATTCGAGGAATACAGCGTCTACTGAGGTGCGATTTGCAAGCCACGCTGTAGCCCATTGGCCAGTGGCGTATTGCAGCGTTCCGAAACATAGGCCGCAATAAGCACTTACTCGGTCTCGATCGGCGGCAATGTCAGCAATCGTAAGATTTGGGATTAGCGATCTAAGCTCTAGCGATTCGTTTAAGGCTTCATCCATCCTTTGCCTGAAGGAGAGCCAGCCTTTTTGGTCAGCTAGATATAGAGCGAGGAATTCTGCTGCGCCTTCTTCCAACCAAATGGGCCAGTCAAGCCCATATAGGTCAGCGGCATCGTATAGCTGGTGGGCCGCCGTGTATATGTGAACGTACTCGTGGGCCGCTATTTTTGCGCCGTCAGCGGCACCTAGGAGTGCAGGGTTTCCGATGACGAAAGATTGCGTTGGGGTTGAACGACTTCTTGAGTGTTGGGCAAATGCGTTGGCGCCACGGTAATGAGCGATCTCCCAAATGGCGATACCTTGATCATTTCGACACATATCCAATTGTTCAGGGTCGTATGCCCAGGCGCAGTAGTCTGCGATCGCAGGCTCAGTTGCAGCCTCGTCTGAGCCAATTATGTAGACCCGCATTGGCCCGTAAGAGCCCAGGTACTCTTCGGCTGCTTGTATTCCATTTTGCACAATCTTGCGATCGGATTCGCCTAAGTCGGATGTGACGAAGTATGAGGCAGGGGTTTGAAGTGGTTGGTTCCACCCAATAGCGAGCAATTGGCGAGCTAGGTCCTTGGCGTGTTCGTCAATGGGTTTAACAACTATTTCTTGAGGGTCAAGCGGAACGTACGGTTGGTAGGTCTTTGATCTCCAGCAATGTTCGTGGTCGCTGCCAGGACCACAATCATGATCCAGCGATTGTGTGTTCCATTCCCAACACATCTCCTCACTATCCGAAGTGCATTCTCCAAATTTTCCTATCCAACGATTGTGGTGTTCCTCACCATCGTCGTGGTGTTCCTCGCCATCGTCGTGGTGTTCCTCGCCATCGTCGTGGTGTTCCTCGCCATCGTCGTGG